>OGOV01001946.1_pt1 | contig 16744 bp, 16 predicted proteins | sample 1552711 | NCBI WGS metagenome assembly OGOV01 (sample SAMEA2580216, study PRJEB22360) | human gut metagenome | biome: human gut; feature: human-associated habitat; material: faeces | place: Denmark | collected 2008/2010 | reverse complement strand
TGTCAATAATATAATACCCACTAATTCCTTCATCTTTATTCTATATGATTTTATCTATGACTCCACTTTAAAAGTGGATTAAATTTGAATTAAACATATGCCTTGGAAAGCCTTTATGCAATCCTCGGCGTTAACTAACTCTGACAACCAGTTGGCGAACGAGTTGTTTATGCAACGTGAAAATGCCTCCTGTAGCCCAAATATAGCCCCAAAGTGGGGCGATTCGCTCTTTGAACTATTTTGTTGCCATCTTGGAGAAACCAAAACCACTTTTTGCCTAAGTTCTTAATGGATGCACCTATGTGATATACACAGTTCGCTGCTCTCCTTTTTTTTCTATTTTATCTGTCATATTTATATTCATTTTTCCAATATCACAAATTGTGACTTTGAACATTACCATATTTAACAGCATTCAAAGGTAGTGCTTTTAGCCTTTAAGCCACTATTGCACAACCCCTTTTAAAAAGAACGTAAATTTAATAGTTTTATTGCTGTGATTGTAGTTTTATTAACTCACCCTGAAAGGGATATGCATAGTGTGTTGTATGCATTCCCTTCCAGGGTGATTTTTTATGGTTCATCCAGAAATTCGATGATTTCTGCTACTTGTTGCCGGGTGTAGAAGTGGGAAAACTATACTGAACAAAATGCAAATAAACTGCATTAAACTATAATAGTGATAGCATGACACAGTTTAGCTTACACTCTCTCCAGCCAAGAAAAATTCTATGAGTTTTTGATTGCATTTTTTATAGAACGCTTACAGCATATTATATATAATACCTCTCAAGGCAAAAGGTTTTATTAAAAACTTTACCAAAAGAGAATATGTTATAATTCCCCAAACTATGGATAATGGAAGAACCACGAAAAAACACCAATCAGGAATCTTATAATTATAACCATTCCCTTCGAATTTTTTATTTATCAACCATATCTTTTTGTTAGGGAAAAATCTTAAATAAGAGTATATTAATATCATTAGTAGATAAATGGATAACAAATATCCATCATTTCTATGGTATGAATCCCTTAATAGTTCGCACAAAAATAATGCGAATGGGAAAAAGAGAAACGCAAAGACCATTGCCATATACAATGGGCTAAGAAACTTTGCGGACTCTCTTTTTTTGTTATAACCCCAATCACTACTGTCCGGATAAAATCCGGAACATGTAGCCTAAGTTGTTGAAAATTAATTAAATATATCGTTCTTTGAATTTTTGGATTAAATTTTGTACTTTTGCAGATGGGCCTCAAATGGCTCTGATTTACTGTGATGCGTACAAAAAAGACCATATTTTCTCAGATTATGTCTTTGGTTTCTCGTTATGAGTTCCAAAAATGTGTTGACCGTTACAAGGGTGATTGGCACGCCAAAACACTTACTTGTCTAGATCAGTTCAAGATTATGAGTTTTGCTCAATTCACAGACCGTTCAAGTCTCAGAGATATTGAAATGACTCTTGAATTCTGCGGAAAAGGTCTTTACCATGCAGGTCTTCGTACAGTTCCTAAATCTACATTGGCAGAAGCCAATGAGAAAAGGAATTGGATGATTTACAGAGACTTTGCCAAGGTTCTCATCAAGTGGGCTAAGGAGTTATATCGTGATGACTATTTTCGCCTTGGCTTGAATGAGATGGTCTATGCTCTTGACAGTACTTCAATAAGAATATGTCTTGAGTTATCTCCTTGGGCAGAGTTTCATCATGGCGAAGGATGCGTGAAGATGCACACTCTTATCGACCTCAGAGGTAGTATACCTTCTTATATTGTCATGACCAATGGTCTTGTACATGATTCGAAGGTAATGCCTATGATACCTGTTGAAGAACAAGCCTTTTACCTTATGGATAAAGGCTATATCTTTTTCAAGCAACTTTACGAGTGCTTTCATCTTAAGCATGCATACTTTGTAACCAGAGCAAAAGACAACATGTTGTACAATATCATAGAGGAATATGAAGTTGACAAATCAACTGGGTTGATAAGTGACCAGCTTATACGTCTGACAGGTTTAAAACCTTCTGTACAATATCCTGAACCACTCCGTATGGTAGTATACGAGGATTATGCAACAAACAACGTATATAGGTTTCTTACAAACAACTTAACCATTGATTCTCTGACAGTTGCAGAACTTTACAGAGAAAGATGGAGTGTCGAATTGTTCTTTCGCTGGATTAAACAACATCTACATATTAAGAAGTTCTATGGCACTACGGAGAATGCCGTTTATCTTCAGTTGTGGATTGCTGTTTGTGATTATCTGCTACTTATCATAGCGAAGAAACACTTCAATATTCCACAGACACTTCATACAATATCTAAGTCTATTGGTCCGCTTCTGTTTAAGCAAGATGATATCCGTTCCATATTCAAAGTAACTAAAGAATTAAGTATTAATAGTCCGGAGTCTCAATATATAGAGGGTTACCTCTTCTGAGATTTTATCCGGACACTAGTGAATATAAAGATTTAAAATATACCCTTCACCTCGTCACCCCAACACGATTTCCATATCTTCTTTATCGGAGATATTTTCTTATCCTTCAGAGATATTTTGCTATCTATCGGAGAAAATTTCTTATCTATCGGAGTTATCTTTTTATCCTTCGGAGATATTTTCAGAATGATTTCATGGTATTTTCTGTACTTTATTTCCCGAATCCACGCAAATCGCACAAATCGCATAGGTAGGAAACGGAAATGTTGTATCTTTGCAACGTCAATCTGAAGTAACAACGAAATGCAGGATTGCTGAAAAAAACAACATAAAAATTTGGAAGTTAGAATTATTCAGCGTAATTTTGCAGATGAAATAAAACAAGAAACAATATGCAAACAAGCAAATACCTATTAGCAACAGATTCAAGACCACCGGCGATGCCGACGGGTTGAAATAACACATACATTTTATAGAAAGTAATACAGAATTGAGTACTGAAACGAGCTTAATTTGCAAGAATAAGGCGCGTTTTGTTTTTTTATATCCCTCCTTATTTCTTTTTATCTCTTAAAATTAGGCATTTCCAAATATTTTGCTTAATTTTGCCTGCAAAATAATTTTGAGTAAGAAAATGATAGATATAAAAGGTATAACCAAGAGCTTCGGCTCCCTGCAGGTGCTTAAGGGCATCGACCTGCATATTGACAAGGGCGAGGTGGTAAGTATCGTCGGTCCTAGTGGTGCCGGCAAAACTACACTCCTCCAGATTATCGGTACCCTCGACAAGCCTGATAGTGGCAGCATCATGGTTGATGGCATCGATGTAAGCAGCCTCAGCACCAAGAAACTGAGCGATTTCCGCAACCAGCATCTCGGTTTCGTCTTCCAGTTCCACCAACTTCTCCCTGAGTTCACCGCCCTGGAGAATATCATGATTCCTGCCTTCATTGCAGGCAAGAGCCGAAAAGAAGCCAAGGAGCGTGCCGAGGAGTTACTGGCGTTCATGGGCTTGAGCGATAGAGCCAGTCACAAGCCTGCCGAGTTATCTGGTGGTGAGAAACAGCGTGTAGCCGTGGCGAGAGCTTTGGTCAATAATCCTGCCGTCATCCTTGCCGATGAGCCATCAGGAAGTCTCGACACCAAGAACAAGGCTGAGCTTCACCAGCTCTTCTTCGACCTCAGAGACAAGTTCGGTCAGACTTTCGTCATCGTAACTCATGATGAGGGCCTTGCTGCCATCACCGACCGCACCATCCATCTCAAGGATGGAATGATTGAGAAGACGGTGGAAGCAGGAGCTGCTGATAGCCAGAAAGCAACTGCTGAAGTTGCAGAAGCCCCAACAACAGAAGAAAAAACTGAAGATAATATTATATGAGCAAAAAGATAAAACTCGGCGATTACAATCGCCTTCGCATCGTAAAGAAAGTAGATTTCGGTCTGTATCTCGATGGTGGTGACGAGGGAGAAATCCTCCTTCCATCCCGCTACGTACCTGAAAACGCAGGCATCGGCGACGAGTTGGATGTCTTCATCTATCTCGACCAGGAAGAGCGCCTCATAGCAACCACCGAAACCCCTTTGGCAAAGGTGGGCGATTTCGCCTATCTCGAAGTGAAATGGGTCAACGAATACGGAGCCTTCCTGGGCTGGGGCCTGATGAAGGACATCTTCTGCCCGTTCCGCGAGCAGAAGAAGCGCATGGTGCTCGGCAACTCCTACATCGTGCATATCCACATCGACGAGGAGAGCTATCGCATCGTTGCCTCTGCCAAGATTGAGCGTTATCTCAACGAAGACCATCCTCACTACAAGCATGGTGACGAGGTGGATCTCCTCATCTGGCAGAAGACCGACCTCGGCTTCAAGGTTATCATCGACAACCAGTATCCGGGTCTGCTCTATCAGGACCAAATCTTCCAGTACATCCATACGGGTGACAAGATGAAGGGTTACATCGGGAGAGTCCGTCCTGACGGAAAGATAGATGTCACCCTACAGAAGACCGGCATTCAGCAGACTGCCGATTTCGCCGAAACCCTCTACCAGTATCTCCTGGACAACGACGGCGAGTGCAACCTTGGCGACAAGAGCGAGGCCGACGACATCTACGAGCGTTTCCACGTGAGCAAGAAGGTTTACAAGCGTGCCGTGGGCGATTTATACAAAAAACGCCTCATCACCGTAAGCCCGATGAGCATCCGATTGGCAGAATAAAGCAGATTAGAAGTATATATAATTAAGGTGGACATTGCTATTTTTAAAAAGCATTGTCCACCTTATTATATATAGGAACGGAAGATTAATCTACATAAGTTCTTCCTTATGAATTGTCTTAATCTTATGCTTTTTGTCTTGCTTCCCAGCCTAATAAAACAAGGGAGCGAACTGCATCGCAACGCAGCCCGCTCCCTTATCTATACAGATGATTGAATTTAATCTACCTTTTCGATAATCTTCATTCCCTCTTCCACTGCCTGCATGTTCAGCGGAATCAAACCATGATGGCGCTCTGGCAATGACTTGTAAAGCGCCTTGTTCAAACCATCGGTGCTCACAACAGGACAAACCTTCAGCAGACCGCCCAAAACAATCATATTGAACACCTTGGAGTTTTTCATCTCGGCAGCCTTGTCCATCGCATCAATGCGATAAATGGTGATGTCCTTGCGCTGTGGAGGATTCATCACACCATAGCCATCATAAATCAGGATGCCGCCTGGCTTAATCTTCGGCTCAAACTTGTCGAGCGACGGCTGGTTGAGCACGATGGCTACATCATAATGGCTCAGGATAGGCGAAGAGATGCGACTGTCGCTCACAATGACCGTTACATTGGCTGTACCGCCACGCTGCTCTGGTCCGTAAGCAGGCATCCAGGTTACCTCCTTATCCTCCATCAGTCCTGAATAAGCCAGAATCTTTCCCATAGAGAGAACGCCCTGACCGCCAAAACCGGATATAATGATTTCTGTCTTCATTGTTCTAATCTTTTGTAAATGCCAAATTCAACATTCAACATTCAACATTCAACATTACATGTTCGTTGTATCCTTCAAGTCACCCTTAGGATACTGCTTAAACATGTTCTCTTCCATCCACTTGTTTGCCTCAACAGGTGAGAGTTTCCAACCGCTGTTGCAGGTAGAAACAATCTCTACCAGGCTGGAACCCTTGCCCTGCATGCTTGCCTCGAACGCCTTGCGGATAGCCTTCTTTGCCTTCTTGATGCTTGCCACGGTCTCCACACTCTGGCGGGTTACATAACAAGTACCCTGCAGATGGCTTGCCAACTCGGTAATATTGAGTGGATAACCATGAAGATCAGCCTCTCTACCATAAGGACAGGTAGCAGTCTTCTGACCCAACAGGGTGGTTGGCGCCATCTGTCCGCCGGTCATACCATAGATGGCATTATTGATGAAGATGATGGCGATATGCTCACCACGGTTCAGGGCGTGGATGGTTTCGCAGGTACCGATGCACGCCAAATCGCCATCGCCCTGATAAGTGAAGACAAGACGATCAGGCCACAAGCGCTTGATACCCGTAGCTACAGCAGGTGCACGACCATGAGCAGCCTCCTGCCAGTCAATATCCAAATAGCGATAAGCAAAGACAGCGCAGCCCACCGGACATACGCCTACCGTCTTATCCTCCATGCCCATCTCCTCGATAACCTCGGCAACGAGCTTATGAACTACGCCATGCGAACACCCCGGGCAATAGTGCATCGGGGTATCGTTCATCAGCGTAGGCTTCTTATATACCAGATTCTCTGGTGAAATTATATCATTCATTTTATTAACTTCTTTAATGCTTCAACGATTTCCTCCGGCTCAGGTACGATACCGCCCAGACGACCAAAGTGCTCCACAGGAGTCTGACCATTCACAGCCAGTCGCACATCCTGAACCATCTGACCGGCATTGATTTCTACAACCAGAATGCCCTTCTTGGTCTTGGCGAGTTCATGAATCTCCTTTTCAGGGAAAGGCCAGAGGGTGATAGGACGGAACAATCCTACCTTGATGCCCTGCTCACGCGCACTCTCGATGCTCTTCTCGGCAATACGTGCCGCACTACCGAAGGCTACGATAACATAGTCGGCATCATCCATCTGCTCGGTTTCATAACGAACCTCGGTTTCACGGATTTTTCTGTATTTCTCCTGAAGAGCAATATTGCGCTCCTCCATCACCTCAGGCTTGAGTTCCAGAGAGGTCATGATGTTGACAGGACGATTCTTCGGACGGCCGATGGTAGCCCAAGGACATTCCTTCGCAATCTCCTCCTCTGTACGTCGAGGCTTGACAGGAGGAAGAACCACCTTCTCCATCATCTGACCAATGACACCATCGCTCAGAATCATTGCAGGATTGCGATACTTAAAGGCAAGCGTAAAGGCGAGATCAACGAAATCTGCCATCTCCTGAACAGAAGCAGGAGCCAGCACAATCACATTATAGTCGCCGTTACCACCACCGCGGGTAGCCTGGAAATAATCACTCTGGGATGGCTGGATGGTACCCAGACCCGGACCGCCACGCTGCACATTGACGATTACGCCCGGAATCTCAGCACCTGCCATGTAAGAGATACCCTCTTGCATCAAAGCCACACCCGGACTTGAAGAAGTGGTAATGACACGCTTACCGGCACCGGCGCCACCATAAACCATGTTGATAGCCGCCACCTCACTCTCAGCCTGCAGAACCACCATACCTGATGTTTCCCATGGCTTGAGCAGAGCCAGCGTCTCTATAATCTCACTTTGAGGTGTGATAGGATAGCCGAAGAAGCCATCCGCACCACATCTGATACAGGCATGGGCTATCGCCTCATTGCCTTTCATTAATGTAACTTCCTGATTTGCCATTATTTAGTCCTCCTTCTTACGATAAACAGTGATGCAGCCGTCCGGACAGACGATGGCGCACGAGGTGCAACCAACGCATGCTTCAGGTACAGCCGCTTCTACATAACGGTAACCATGCACATTGACTTTTTTCTCTGCCAATGCGATGACATGCTGAGGACAAGCCTCCACACAGAGCGAGCATCCCTTGCAACGCCCGGTGTCGACTACAATAGCCCCTTTAATCTTACTCATATTCTAATTTCTTACTAATTATCTTTACCATTGGAGTAAACAAAGCTCCTGCTGTCCACATGTCGGTTGTTATGGATTGTAGTAGTCTTTGCAATAAAAGCTCATGATATCATCCAACATCTCCTTGGCTGCTACAGCAGGACTCTCCGGATCGAGGGCAATGGCCTCCATATAGCAGTCGAGAGCACGCTTAAAGTCACCCTGCTTGCGCCAGGCGTTACCTTGCTGATAATATTCTTCTGCTGTCATTTACTCTTTTCTTTTTAAGTTTTGCTCTGCGAAATTACTAATTTTCGGCTAAGAAAAAGAATATAAGCCTAAGATTTAAACTATATTAATGTAGTTTTTCACAAAAATGCGCACACTAGAATTCAGTGTGCAATTTTTATGAAAGATGTACATTATTTCTACTAATATATCCTATAAAAACACAATTCGTCATTTACCGCAGTTTTTTACGGTAAATGACGAACAGTACGATTCCCCTCAACAGAAGGTAGAGAATGAAGGCCAACCACAGGGCATGATTGCCCAGGAAAGGATGCAAGCCGAAGAACAGACCGAAGAACGAAGCCGAGGCTACGGCGGTAGAACAGAGCATCGACTTAGACTGGGTGATGCCTACAAAGATGCCATCGAAGACGAATGCCGACATGCCAGACAGCGGAATCAGCACAGCCCACCAGAAATATTCGCCCGATGCAGCTATCACCTGCTTATCGCTCGTGAGCAAAGAAAGGAAGTTCTCGCCACCCACTATATATAATAAGGTGAAACCTACTGCCACGACTGCTCCAAAACCCATCGTTCTTCTAACCACCTCGCGGAATGCCCCCATGTTTCGGGCTCCATAATACTTGCCGCTCAACGCCTCTGCCGCATAGGCAAAACCATCCATAAAATAAGAGAAGATGGTAAAGAGCGTCATCAGCAGCGTATTCACAGCCAGCACGATGGTACTCTCCCTGGAACCTGCCGCCGTAAAGAAAAGGTTGACCGCCACCAGACAGAGGGTGCGGAGAAAGATATCCTTATTGAGCGAGAAAAACTGCTTCAGCGGTTCGGCAGCAAAGAGATGCCGGCGATAGTCATACTTGCTTAACCGGCGATAACAGATGCGATAGAACAGACATGCCATCAGGAATCCCCACCATTGGGCAATGACCGTTCCGAGCGCCACGCCTTCTACCGTCATACCGCCGACAAAGACCAGCAGCAGAGAGGCTATGATGTTCACCACATTCTGCGTCAGCGATACCATCATCGGAATGCGCGTGTTCTGCATACCGATAAACCAGCCCGTAAATCCGTAGAGTCCGAGCACTGCCGGGGCTCCCCAGATACAGACATAACAGTATCTCCGTGCCAGTTCCACGACATCCGCTTCCGGCGACATCGCCCAGAGTCCGCAACCTATCAGCCATTTCTGGAGGACAAAGAACAGCACTCCTATCCCCACACCGATACTCAAAGAGCGCACCAGGAGCCTCAGCACCTCAGCCAGATCTCTCCTTCCCAAAGCCTGCGAAGTCATTCCGCTGGTTCCCATTCTCAGGAATCCGAAAAGCCAGTAGATGACATTGAATAGCATCGACCCCACGGCAATGGCTCCGATATAAGCCGCATCGCCGATATGCCCGACGATGGCGAGATCCACCAAACCCAAAAGCGGTACCGTGATATTGGATATTATCGACGGCACCGCTAATTGTAATATTCGTTTATTCACCTTTTTCAATTCTTAAACCTCATTTAGTTTTACTGGTATATGACCTTCAAACTGTAACCACCTCTTTTAGAATTAAAAAACATACTCAATAAACTTACATTCATTTCGCTATTACCATCTGCTTATCAGCGAAAGCACTACAAGCGTCAACCAAAGCCAACAGTTTGCTCCAGTTTGAGACAGGTTCCACTCTATGAGCAAAACATTTGCGCACATACACTTTTACACTTTCATTTCCAGCGGTAGCCTTAACCGTGAATTCTCCACACTCATTAGCCACCGAAGTCTCAATCTTCTTTAATGCTTCAGCAGAGACCTTATATCCTTGCGGCAACGGAATCTCTATATTCCATTCATCAACAAACGCCATCTTGCGCCAAACATCATCGATACGCTCTCGATCCTTGCCTTCTAGTTTCAACGAACTTCCTATTAACTTACCTACCGACAACAAATAGTTATTTCCCGCGCGTTTCACCATTCCATCCATCACATAATCTACATGATAAACAAAGTTAGAACTATCTCGACGGATTCCCACGCAATCTACTCCATAGCCACCGACTTGCACAGGATCAGCATCGTGATAACTACTGATTTCAGCCTTAAACGGATCTATGGCATTTTTCCGAAATTCATTGAAAGCTCCTTTTAATTCAGCAGATTCCTTCTTAGTATAACAAGAGTACGGATCTTTGTCGTCGTATTTCAAATATCGCCAATAAGCTTCAAGTTGGCTTGAACCAAAAAGCGTGTTATCAGGACTCACCAAAGACTGGCCGTACATTTTCTGTTCACCCGAATAAGTTACCTTCCTACTGATATCAAGTTTAGTACCATCAAGTTTAACCACCATATCATTCACCGACTTATTGTCTTCAGCTTGACTCACAGGTATCGTTATTTGTTCCTCGGAATCTTGCATATACGCCTTTCTTCCTTGATATATATAAGGTATCTCGGAAGCAACCTTAGGATAAGTCCCAGGGAAGTAGTACATATCAGTTCCCTTAAGGCGGAAGAACCAAGATGTAGAATTATAATTAATCAGTTTATCAACAGGCAATGCACCAAACGGAGTGGTAATGCCCATTTCTATTTCCACGCCCAATTTACGCAAATAATTAGCCACTGTATTAAAAGCCCTCTGAGAAGATCCACTACTAACATACTCAAAAGAATAAATACGGTCAGCTTTCTCCTCGGCAGACATCCCCTCTTTTTTGGCAGACTTGAAGACGCTCTTATACGTACTAGGAAGACCAGCAGGAGAATATCCCCCCTTAGACACATAAGATTTCAGCAATTTCCAATCGTCTTGCAGGATTGGTGTTACATCAGGATTGCCTCGAACACCTTTTTTGCGCATAGCCTTCTCTACTACTGCCACTTTAGCCTTGGTCGGGGTAATATACATCTCTATAAAAGGTGACTGCTCCAAAGAATTATACCAAATGGATGATTCTGCATCTATCGGCTTATCCATAACCATATCAAGCATTGCATTTTTGTCCTTGTCTGTGGTCTGAGTAAAATCAGGGGCACCATTCATCGTCCGATAGACGGTGGCAAGACTTTGGTCTAGCACACAGTGAACCTTGGTATAAAGGACAGGTTCGTCTTGACGAAGAACAAAATAGAAAGGATCCAGCTGTTGTTCCTGTGTATCTATTTGGTCTAGAGAAAAGACATCAATACAATCTCCCACTTCCAAACCAGGCACAGCTATCTTCTGACTCAAGTCCTTGTCATTTTTGCCTTCCTTGACATCTACATAGTCATCTAAACTTACTTCCTGTACGTTACCATTCTTCTTTATAACACGAATGCCAAGCACCGTTTGCGTTTTATGATGATATCCCCAGGTCCACTTTCTACTTTTCGTCTTGAAAGTAAACTCAGAATAATCCTTCAACGCCTTTTTGTCATTGATTTGAATTAACATACGCTCCATATCCGTACAGTCTATCTGACGAGTAAGGCGAAGATTGAGCACCAGATCAGCCGTTGCCTTACGATAATAATCCGTGCTCAACTCCCGATAATAAGATAGTATGACGGCCGAAGCATTCTTGTATCTGTCGGGAACCGTTCGTTTTTGAAAGTCAGCAGGCGTACTGCTCCAAACTTCTTGCCGCACCTTTTGCGCCAACTTCAAATAATCAGCTTTCTCGTCAGCATTCACTGACAACGTCAAGAGCTGTACCAACAGAATACTGAAGACAACTCGGATTACTTTAATCTTTCCCATAATTCAACTTTTTGACTATGAATAATACATTTAACTCATTTTTTCTTTAATACTACTTGCTCATTACAAGCTGCTCCCCAATCACTTATAATCTTATTCCAAGCAGGGATTTCGCTTCGCGGAACACGTCTGTGGTGTATTACACACTCCTTATGCATAACAATCTGATTGCCTGTTTGAGAATAAGTGCGACAAAAATCAACCCATGCAGTATGAATCTGATAAGGTGCGGGGAGACTACTGACCTCCATTTTCTCTGGAATCAAAATTTTTACATCACGTACTTCCTTGGACCGCAAGTCTATCATGTAATCGGAAACCCGTTTGGTTGTATCCACTGGAGTCAGAAAAAGGCTCTCATCGAGATTGGCATCTAAATAAACACTACCGTCAACCAGTTGCCCAGCTCCCTTTTTCATAAAAAAAGCAGTGATATTCAAAGACTCATCCCGAGGACGATTTCCCGTCATCACTATATCCCCAATCTTATCCAATCGTTCACCAGCCCCCATCGCTGCCACCAAGGCCTTCTCTTTTTCATCTTGTGCCGTAGCGTCATTCCCCACTAGTATCCAAGACTTCATATCGCCCTTCCATTTAGAGTACAATTTTCCCTTTATATCGTAGTTTCCATCATCCCCAGATTCTAAGGTTGCCTGATATGTTATAGAAGAAAAGCAAGAATCAGCAGCCAGCTCAGGTAACTTATTCATACGAAAGCTATCTGCGTCTTCTACCAAAGCCATCCTTCCTTGTATATTGTCTGGCACATAGCCTAAAGGAATATATGGATTCGTAGCATCCAGATAATAGGGCTTTCCCTGATAGAAAACCGTACATATCGCATGATCAATAGATGCAATAGAAGGATTTTCCTGCAAAGAATAAGGTACATCCCATGTCCCTATATCCGTTTGACGAGCATCAAAGCCTTGCGCCTTGAGCAAGGTTTTGAGCAAAAGAGCCATAGCCTTGCAATCACCATAACGCTTACGAATAGTTTCAGCAGGTGTTGCCGGTTGATGGGCAGAAATGCCTGCCTCAAAAGCCAAATATCTGATATTCTGCTGTACCCAGACATAAGTATTGGCTATCTTGTCATAATCGTTTTTTGCCCCTTTCTGTATCTCTCTTAGTATTTCTTCCTGATTAGGAATAGAGCAATCCACATTAGCCAACTGATGAGACCAGACAAACATATCTTGCAGACTTTGGAATGCTCCCAACACCAAGAGATGAGGAGCACTATATCCCCAAGATGGAGAATTAGGTTCTCTCAGCTGTGCAGGTAAGGAATGAATCACATAAGTAAAAACGGAATCTCCCTCTGCATTACATGTAGCACTTTTCTCTATACCAGCAGGAAGATTATATTCTTTTATCCGAAACTGCTGGAAGGCTTTTGGCTTGATTACCTCTATCTTCTTATGCTCTACATAATTAGCTTCACACAAAGGAATAGTTGTGAAATAAATAGGATTGAGATAGGTTCGAGTAAAAGAAGCCTTCAGAGTCTTGCCAACCTTTGGAATCTGATAGCTAAAGTAGCAAATCTTGGTATCATCGTAAAAGACATTACGAGGAATGGCTGACTTGTATTGTGCATACCCCTTACACTGTGCCTTGTCCAAACGAATAAACTCTCCGTAATAAGCACATGGTTGAACTAAAGCGGAATATTGGGTTACACCATACTCATAATCCGTAGTGTTAACAACAATAGTCTTACCTGCGTCATCAGTTTTGAAGACGTATCTATCATTGCATTGCAATATATGCACATTGTCATCAGCTTTTTGAGCCGAGATGGGTTGCAAAAAAGCGAAGAGCAATACCAGCATACTATCTAAATCAGCAAGTCTGTATTGGATCATTTTTCTCATTTTCATTATACTCTCCTTTTTTTATTTATTCAGTTTGCAAAAATAAGAAAAAAAAACGAGAACAAAGGATAAGAAAAGAGATTATTTTGTTTTTTGCGTTAAAAACATATCATAATAATATAAAAAAGACAAAAGTTACCAGCTGACGATAACTTTTGCCTTTTCACTTTATATTTCTATCTTTTACATCATCATCAAACCTTAAATTTCGCAGCCTGCTCCTCAATATAGGCAGCATCGCTGAAGTAGTCGATACGCATAGCCTTGCGAACCTCGTCCATGGTCTGGGCTGCAAACTCGCGAGCATCCTCGCTACCCTTCTTCAGGATGTTGAATACTTCAGGAATATCCTGCTCAAACTCATGACGGCGGGCACGGATTGGGTCGAGCATCTTGTTGATGACGCTGTTCAGGAACTTCTTGCAGGTGCCATCACCGATGCCACCCTTCACATACTGATCCTTCAACTCATCCAATGTCTTGAACTCAGGCCAGAACTCAGCAAAGTCCTCAGGTGTAGAGAATGCCTCGAGATAAGTGAACACGGCATTGCCCTCCAGATGTCCTGGCTCTTCCATGCTCATACGTGGCTCGCCGTTAGACATCTTCTTCACCTTCTTCCAAACGGTCTTCTCGTCATCGCTCATGTAGATGCAGTTGCCGAGACTCTTACTCATCTTCTCCTTACCGTCAGTTCCAGGGAGGCGACGGCAGCAGGCAATCTCTGGCAGCAGGATTTCCGGCTCTACCAATACAGGTGCATAAGTCTGGTTGAAGCGGCGAACCAACTCGCGGGTTACCTCCAGCATAGGCTCCTGGTCCTCACCGGCAGGCACGGTTGTAGCCTTGAAAGCGGTGATGTCGGCAGCCTGACTCACAGGATAGCAGAAGAAACCGAGCGGAATGTTTGCCTCGAAGTTACGCATCTTAATCTCAGTCTTCACAGTTGGGTTACGCTGAACACGAGATACGCTGATGAGGTTCATCAAATAGGTAGTCAACTCAGCCAACTCAGGAATCATACTCTGGATATAGAGTGTACACTTCTGTGGGTCGAGGCCCGCAGAGAGATAGTCAAGAGCCACCTCTGTAATGTTCTGGCGAATCTTCTCAGGATTGTCAGCATTATCAGTCAAAGCCTGAACATCTGCCATGAAAACGAACATTCTGTCGAAGTCGCCAGCGTTCTGAAGTTGTACTCGGCGCTGCAGAGAGCCGATGTAATGACCCAGGTGAAGTTTACCTGTAGGACGGTCGCCCGTCAATATAATCTTTCCCATTTTCTTGCAATTTATTATTATTTTAGCTGCAAAGGTACAACAAAATAATGAGAATGAGGAAAAAAAGATGTAAAATTAACCAAAACCCAGAGTTTAAGAGACAAAATGCTTGTCTTCTTTAATCAATTTCATCTATCTTCTTCAACTGATACCCCTCAAACTGCATAATTATCTTATGGAGTTTGGTACCTTGACGCAAAGCTTCCACTCTTGGAGCATCGGCATATCGGTTTATTTGTTCCACAGCTTGCTCCCATTGTTCTTCCGCCTTGGTTTGTCTACCGTTATCAGCCGTAGCCCCAAAATCTTTCTTTGACAGCATCTTCAGTTCTATGATATAACTGTGCTTGGTATCGTAATGAGTCAAATCTGGCAACAGGAAAAAGTCACAATATCCATGATTCAATTCCAATTCCGGCATCGTATAATAGTAACTGTTCAGATTCAAATATGCCATGAAGAAACCTTGCAGATTACGTTCACCCTCTATGCTATCTCTAACGGAAGAGACCTTGGCATAAGCTTGTGCCATAAACTCCAGGGCAGGCTTCCATTGACCATCAAAAGCCATATCGGTAAACAAAGACTTAAGACTTATCTCGTCTACCATACTCACTTCCTCATATTGTTCCAGCAGATACGTATAGTATTGCTTGCGAACATTATTATTTGGTATGCCAAGCACCAGCTGGTCTCCACGTGTACCCTTTATAGTCAACATTCCATAATAGAACAGAAGACTGATAAACATCTGTGGCTTAACCAACAATTTTGCAGGGAAACTTTCTTCAATATTACCTCTTATTTCTCCATTCTCGATGATAGTACGCAGCACACCCTTACGGTCGCCATCCAGCTTATCCAACTGCAGCAATTTCTTCATTTTGCCATAATCAGTCTTGGTATTAGGATCCATCATCTGCTCCGGTGCACTACCAGTCTCACGATAATTGCGCAAATAATAGAACACCATATCGCTGTTGAAAACCTTACTCTGCGTCTTCAATGCACTTCTGGAGAAACAATAGTTATCATACCATGGTTTCATATCTTCTATGATAGCCTCCACATCACTATCCGGTCGAATCTCCCCGTTCTCCTTATAATAAGTGAAGAGACCTCTTACATCTTCGGTAGAGAAACCAAGCATTTGATTAAAGGCAGGCTTGGTAGAGATATGCCATCCGATGTTGAATCCACTGGTCAAATCATCCAGTGTAACAGGACTTACGCCTGTCATAAAGATTTTAGAGAACATTCCCTTAAACACCTTGAAAATCTCCCGATAAAAACCACTGGCATGGGTAAGAGCCGTATACACTTCCTCCCCCTGCTCATTGAGCACAACATTGGTAAAGTTGTCATACTCATCTACTATAAGATAAAGTGGAAGATTCTTTTTCTCTGCAGCAATCCCAATGGCATTCAACTTTCTGGCAGCAGTTTTTGCCTTCAACACACTTTCCACTACTCGTTCTGGATAATACTCCTGATAAGTTTCGATAAAGCTATCAATACATTCATTGCAATAGGCATTGAAGTTTTCTTCCAATTGGTCTATCGAACCTCCTATCTTGGAGAAATCAAGAAACAAGACTTGATACTTTCCCTGATTTTCTGTAGGATGCGAACCTATCCAAAGGTTGCCAAACAACTTATCAAACTTATCTTTACGTTTGATGTCATAATAAGCCCTCAGCATACTGATAAACAAGCTCTTGCCAAAACGGCGAGGGCGAATAAAGAACAAGGCATCAGGCTCATCCTCTAACTTAGGTATATACATGGTCTTATCGACATAATATTGATTTCTCTCAATGATGTCGATGAAGTCAGACACTCCGTAAGGTATTCTTTTAGCTCGTCCCATAATCGCTTATTTTTTAATATATTGCAAAGGTACAACAAAATATTGAGAAACTGCAAGAAATGGTGAAAAAATAACAAAATGAGCGGGAGAAGGAAGGGATATCTGAAAGAAAAACGGGGCACCCCTGAGGATGCCCCGCCACCAATTAAAATAATTGATTGTC
>OGOV01001931.1_pt1 | contig 16840 bp, 12 predicted proteins | sample 1552711 | NCBI WGS metagenome assembly OGOV01 (sample SAMEA2580216, study PRJEB22360) | human gut metagenome | biome: human gut; feature: human-associated habitat; material: faeces | place: Denmark | collected 2008/2010 | reverse complement strand
CAGATTTTGAGTTTTTGTCAATGCACAGTTTTCCTTTTAGGTTGTATGCAATTCCCGTTGCATCCGTCCCTCGAACAGCCGCTTCCTCGGCGAGTACGTTTGTTATGTAGCTTAAATTCTTTATCTTGTTCCTGCCATAGTGTAAAAATCCGAATAATCCGCACATATCATTCAACCTCCGTTTCTAATGAAATATCAACAGGTTCGTTGATGTACAAACGTTTTGCCTTTAAATATTCGATTAATTCGGATTTGTCGGAATTAATCTGCCCAACAAAATCAGACCAAGACATACTTTCCAATTCCTTATCGGAAAGATTTAACGCAAGATTGCAAATCTCGTCCACAAGTTGCAGTGTTGCAAGAAATGTTTTGTATTTAAGCGTGCCGCGGAATAATCTAAATTCAATCGTTGCATAGTTTTCGAGATTGACGGCAACATATCTGCCGCAATGTTTTGCCTTTGCATTTTTGTAGGTATCTTTTGCGGTGTTCGATATTCCGTAACGACTCGCCCAACGATTCATATTTGCCTCGGTTCGGCGTGAAAATTTAAGCAGTTCATTCCAATGCATTTCCACAAAGTGAACGATTCGGGAAATAGCGTCCTCTTGTGTGTCATAATCTTTTCCGAACGCATTTCTGTTGACGTGAACGTGTAATCCGCAAGTATAGGTTTGATGCGAACGATAGCCGAGCGACAATGCCATTTCCATAACATCCGACCAATTTATAGAGTTGGTATGATATTCAAGTGTCATAGGATGTGAAACGATTTCAAAACCGTCATCGATTGACCCGTCGTGCTTTGCATAAAGATAATTGTTATCCTTGTTCGCAACATTCAAAATCGTTTCGGCATAGTCGCTCCGTTCGCCGCCTTTGTCAATTTCAAGCTCTACCCCATAAAACAAATCACCCGAGCCGTAAAATATCGGTTCGGGTTTATAGTTATATGGCTTAATAGCAGATTCTTGTATTTCACGGTAACACTCGTCACAGTACGGAAAATCATCATCTTCATCATAGTTTGCGCTGTCGCACTCAATCAGCCTTCCGCAATGTTCACAGCTTGTGTAGTGATACTCATAGCAATGCGAACACAGTGCTGTATAGCTGTCGCATTCGGCATCTGTTCGCCAAATCCGCCGACCGCAGTTATCGCAAGTCACCGTCAGCCGCTCCAAGCACTCATCACATAACACGTGTTCATCGAATGTGTGTAGGTTTTCCTCGTTAACCACCGCTCCGCATTCGGAACAGGTATAGGTTTGTTCTTCGTTTTCTCTCATTTTGTATATCCTCCGAAAAATAAATTAACCGCACATTTCTGCGCGGTTTCAAAGGTATAATATATGATTGAAAATGAGCGGATTTGCGAATATGTGTCGGTGTGTCGGTGCCGATAGTATAACTTTTTATTTGATTTATATTATAGAGTACAGTGTATAAAAAAGTATATTATATGACACCGGCACATTGACACAACAGTTGAATGAAGATGACAAAATACGAAAAATTAAATGCACGTCATTTTATTTAAAACTATTGATATTTTAGTTAAAATATTATACATCATTTTGGAGGACCCGTAAAGAGTTTACACAAAATTCAGGGTTGACTCTAATTATATCAAACTTTCCTTATATTGCTCTTTATGGATTTGGTATATATCATCTTGAATTAAGGTAAATGTCAATATCATTATTAATATAATGATGCCCTGTAGTGTGAAGAACATCATAAAACTCTCGAAGATAGTCAAACACTCCGTATCGTTCAAAAAGTGAAAAAACTTCCTGCCCGTTTAAATTTCGATGAATTTTGTAGTTTTCCAAACAAAACACAGCAAAAGTCATTTCCTTGCTCATTGTAAAACCTCCTATACATCAGGAAACTGAATGTCTCCATTTTTTTCTTCCTGCTCGAACAGACTGTATAACATTTGTGTACTATATTGCCAAACTTTTGTTTCTTCTTTTTCAAGTGTTGCATATAGCTTTGAAGAATATAGCTTTTTTATCGCATTTTCTTCAGTAATGTTTTGTTTTTCTGCTATCAACGACACCAAATCAGTGCTTATATAAGGCATCAATGCAATAAATTGTTCCTGTCCCATAATATCCTCCTATCTCACTTCTTTTGCTTCAATAAATTTCAAATATTTCAAAATTTCTTTGCTGTGCAAAGTCCATTGGTCGTGCAATACTTCTGTTTTTAATTTCTTTACAGTATATTCTGCATCGTAGGCTCCCGTTTCAAACAAACGAATAGATTGGTATATATTATCATCTGCAACAGGACCAATGTGCAAATCCGTTTTACTATAGATAAAATTTCCCTTGCGATTATTAACAACAAACGATAACCATTCTTCATCTGATTTCTCAAAACGTTTGACAGTAAGTTCTTTTTCTGCTTTTGCTATATCGAATTCATATATGGTCACATATCCCAAAATAACATTTTTTCTTCGCATTTTTATCTTTGCCCAACGTTCGGCTTGCTCAAACGATGTTGTAGTATAGAATCCAACACCAAAATCCAAATAAACATCGCTTTCCCTAATTTCCGGTTTGTCAACAAGGTCTGTGCTTCCATGATATAAAATCATACAAGTCCCTCCAATATCTTATTTATTACTTTTTGTTCTTGTTTTAACGCAGAAAGCATCTTCTCATAGTGTTTTCGTTGCTCCAATTGTTCTTTTATATGAGTAATTTTTTCTCTATCTTTTCCAACATAGTCATCACACACTTTCCCATTTTTGCGATACTTCAAATAATAATATTCATTTTTCCGACAAATTAGAGACCCTTTCGGTAGCTCTGCAATCAATTTCTCGTATTGTGATATCATTTCGCTGTTTCTTGATGCTTCATTTTTTATAACCGAAATTATAATCATAATTTATCACCATCGTTATTATACCACACTTTTGTTGGAAAATCAACGTTTTTGTGTGATATTTTGTAATTAAAAAGAATTAAAAAAATTATGCTATAACTTTGTAAAGCAAGTTATAGAGCGTTTATTATATTGATTCAAATACTAACTTTTGGAGGGGCAGCGCAAACCATCAATTTACCGGTGGTTTTGATTAACAACTACTGTGAATTATTTTAATTGGCGCTTTTTTCGGTAGAGGGATGGGGGTATTCCCTCGTGTTTTTTGAACAAATTACAAAAATACGAAATGTTGCTGAACCCTATAGAGTCAACGATGTCTGCGATTGACATATCTGTTTGAATGAGCTTTTCTTTTGCCAATGTTATTCTCTGTAATTTTACATGTTCCATTACTGTGAGTCCTGTTTCAAGCTTAAACTGTCGGCAGAGATAGTTCTTGTTCAGATGCAGATATTTGCTCAGCTCGTCCAGATTTACGGTTTGAAGATTGTTCTTTATATAATCAAGCGCTCTTGAAATATTGCTGTTTTGGGATATTGCGCTGCTCGGAACAATACCAGAATTGCTGCACAGAATAGATAAGAAGTACAGAAACTTTGAATAAAACAAGAGCATATCTTTCTCCTTGTATAAGTCAAACATTTCCTTAAAAAGATCATCTGTAACAGTCCAAAAGGAGACTATTGCTATGAACTCTATTATACACTATTTACTTGTACAAAATCAATACCTTTTGCAAATAATTTTATTTCTTTTTAAATTTATCTGCAAATTTATGCCTCTCAGGTAATTTGCTTTTGATGATTCGCATTCGCCCGAATATCAAAATTCAAAATCGATAAACCACCGCGTATCATAAAGCACGAAGTATGGCATTACTCCGATTACATACCTTACATCAAAGCAAGATACGGTGGCGATATTAAGCCGGTTAACCGCCGTAAACCCTGCGACTGATGATACGGTTTGTCCCTGCTGTAATGCTTCCAAGGAATATCTTTATAAAAAGGCTCTTTGTCAATAGTTGAGGTCAAAATAATAATGAAATTTTTAGGGTGGCTGTAAATTTATACAACCGCCCGATTTTCTTGTAATCAAAGATATGATTTCTCTTTCGGAATCCCTATAATCGCAAGTGTTTTTTTCGTTACTTTTATTCCGGGATGTATTCAATGCCGCAGACCTCATCGGACGGTTTTTGAATCCTAAAAAACGCCATATCGCTCGGTTCGAGAGTAATGTTCAAAATATCCGTTGAATCGTTTATGCAATAGTGCTTGCTGTCTGCCTTTGAAACCTCGTAAATCCTGAAATTATCTTTTAGGGGAATACAAAATGTCCTCGCGGAAAGATAATCTCGGTTGAGGATTGCGATGTATTGATTGTCGCACGAATCCGAAAGAATTCCAATTGTACAGCGGAACGGGAGTTCGTCAAGCATAATGATGTCATCGTTTTTTATATCTTCTCTGAAATTTTCGTTAAAATATGCGTCGTTTGTCAGAACCTCTTTTCCGTGATAAATATGCTTTGATTCAAGAGCGATAAAGGTCTTGCCGAGCTGTTTTACAATGGCAATCATTGATTTGAGGTCATCATAAAAACAGCCCTCGGAATAATCGTTCTCGAGAACTCTGCGTTTTTCGTCAAGCTTATCGGGGCAAATCAGAGAAGCGGCAAGCCCATAGCATTGCAGACACTTTGCACCGTACAAAAGAGCATAGTTCATTTGCAACCGTGTCATAGAAAAGTGGTATTTTGGGCATTGGCTCATACGCAGGGCCTGAAAATAAAACCAAAACGGCATATTTCTTTTTTGGGCCTCACTGCGGACAATGCCCATATCCTTCCATACGTTAGAGTTATCGAGCTGCGGCTCGCCGTGATGAGTGACCGTTCCTTCGCCGAAAGGATAAAAATCCACCGATGCAACGGATGGGTTCACCGTATCGAGGTATTGCGTAACATATGTCGGATATTTTCCGTTTTCCCATGTATAATCGGGATTGTAATTCGGAACCATAACCGAAAAAGCGTGCCTGCCGGGGGCGTATCTGTCGAACAGTTCCGTCTGTTCCGCCGCCGTGTTAAGGTCGCCGTCCTCCCACGGTTCATCCCATATGTAATAGCCGACAAGATGCGTATAATGCTCTGTATCTTTGATAATCTTTTTTATTTCATCCGAGGTCGTTTTTTTGTGAATCTTGCCTTGAAATCCCCCAAACAGAGAGGTGTCCTGCCAAATCACATTCATTCCGATTTTTTCGCATATTTCAAGAGCGATTGCTCCTGTTTTGTGATGCGCCCAGCCCAATTCTATTTGAGTAAGACCGAGGTCTTTCATCTTTTCTATCGCTTTGCCGACTGCCTCTCGGGACATTTCCACGCCCGAATTGCCGCTTATGTTAAAGGTCGAAACGATAAATTCGCTTTGCCTATAGCTCCTGTCGGGGTTGCCCAATGCCTTGTACTTGATTTTTTTGTCCATTAATTATGCTCCTTTTTTATAAACACATCAGAAGAATCGCAATCGCGCCGACTAAGACGCCGAACCACTGACGCTTGGTTAATTTTTCCTTGTATATCAGTATTCCCGAAAGGGTTACAAGCAAAGTCGAACCGCCGTTATAGGCAGGGAAAAGCAGAGTGCCGTCGATGACCGACGACGAATATGTATAAAGCGATTGAAAGCTGCCGAGAAGCAAGCCGACCAATGCGGTGAACACAAACACGGACGGCGAAAGCCGAACGGTTCGCTTTTTGTTTCTCAAAGAAAGAACGAGATACACAATCGCCGAAAGAACCGCGGCGGTTAAATATGAACACGCAACGAAGGAAAGACTTTCACTGCCGCCGAAGTTATGCGAATATACTTTTGTTGTCGAAGCAACAAGTCCGTTCGCCGTAAAAGAAAGCGATATTGCAATAAACCACTTTTTTGTAATATCCGCAACATCATCGGCTTTGGCGTTTATAATAAGGGCAGCGATTGTAAGTGCGATTCCGAGCATTCGGAACACGGACATACTTTCGTTGAAAAATATTGCCGATACCGCAATCGGAACAACCATTGCGAGGTTGTTCACAAGCCCCGTCAGAGAAAGCGGCCCGGCGGACAGGGCGTTTAAATACGCGAGCTGGTATAAAACGCTTAAACCGCCGAGCGTAATTCCGTAGAGAACGGTCGGCAATGACGCCCCGGTTATATTCGGCGAAAAAAAGCCGAACGCAAACAAAAATATTAATCCGTTTATAAGGATGCCGTCGGTTATCGAACCGAATTTGTTTTTGCCGAGATGCGAGAGGATGATTGACTTAACCGTAAAAATCGCACACAGCGTACAAATTAAAATAAAACTTTGCATAAAATTTAAACCTCTGTTTTTTTATTTTCTTCAAAAGAATTCCGATATTCGCGCGGTGACAAACCCGTTGCCGCCTTGAACCAGTTCGCAAAATATTTTGAGTCGCAAAACCTGAGCGATTGTGAGATTTCGCCGATACTCAGCTTTGAGCTTTCAAGCATAATCTTTGCGTTTTTAAGTCTGACCTTTTGGACATACTTATAAGGAGTGATTCCGAACTTTTCCTTAAATATATGGATGGCGTGGTTGCGCGAACAGTATATTTTGCTTGCAAGCGTTTGCAGAGAAACATTTGCCTGCCACGTTTTGTCTATCAGCATCTTTAAGGTATCGGCGGCATCGAGCCTTGCCGAATTGTCAAGATTTGAGCGGTTATACATATAAAGCTTTTGAATAAGCTCCATTATAATAACAGTGAGAGAACTCACGATTTCCGCTTCCGTTCGGTCGGTGTTGCTTATTTTATATATCCGTTCGAGAGGACTTTTTAAGTCCAGACCTTTATAATAGATGCGTTCGTTAAGCTCATACGCGTCAAACAGCTTTTCGGCAATATCGCCCGTGAATATCACCCAAAATTTTATCCATGGGTCGGACGGCTCGGCTTCCATTTCCTGAAACGAGCCGGGGTGAAAAACATAGCTGTCGCCCGTCTCGGGAAAATAAGTCGTGTTATCCTCTCGGATTGAACCCTTACCCTTGACAATGTATTCAATCGCATAGTTTTGTATATTCGGGTTTGCCACATAATATAACGGTCCGCATTCGGTATAGCCGCACCCGACTATTGACAGAGGGTATCCAGCTTTTGTGTTAAAATACCTGCTGTTATCCAGAATAAGATGTTTTTTATTATTTATTTGACCTTTGAGGTTTTTTCTGTAGTCAGCCATTATTGCTCACCCCGTTTGTTTTAGAAATATATTTTGATTATAACAGAATAAATGTGTATTGCCAATCCCAATTATACAATCGGGTGCTAATTCAAAAAAACACAGTGATAATTTGCAACTTTTTTTGAAAAATGATTTATAAATCGGGGGATATGGCGGATAAATATATTGTTCCGTTTATATTTCGTAATAATTCACACCTTTTGATTGATATTTTATAACGACACAATATCAGTTTTATTGTATAATTCAAATAGCGGATATGACAAAGTATTGTTGTAAGTTGCACAAACGAATTTTAAAGTTTGAAGAAGATAAAATTAAAAAATATAAATTATATGTAAAACGGAGGTTTACTATGAAAAGGAGTTTATCTTTTGTACTGGTTTTGGCAATGGTAGTTGTAATGTTCGGGGGTATTTGCGCTTATGCGGCAAGCTATACGCCCGGAACGGTTATTGATTTTGATACCGTTTCGGTGTCGGGACTCGAGAGCGGTGTTTCAATAATAAATGACGGTGCATATGACAATGTTATCAATTGGAACACAAGAGCAAAGAATTTTATCCTTGATTTTTCATCGGGAAGTTCAAGCGATGTGCTTTGCAAAGGTTCGCATATTTTGAGCTTTGACGCAAGGCTTGCGGAAAACAATGTTTTGTATATGTATTATTGTGATTATAATCCCAATACAAATTCATTTGAAACCCAGCGCGCATATACCGCTCTGAGAAAAAACAACTTTATGGCGTCATCGGATAACGGTGCAAAGTGGTCAAGCGTTGTTGGGGCGGCGTATACAAATGATGTGTGGGCGCACTATGACATAATCTTTCACTTTGACGACAGCTATGCCGATATTTATATAGACGGCGAGTATAAAAGCGAAATGGCGCTTGATTCAAACGCCGACTATGTAATGAACGGATTCAACAAGATTTTCTTTGTTGGTTCAAACGACCCGTCAACGGCGGCAATGAATCTTTCTATGGATAATGTTGTCTACAGACCGTTTTCGAATACGGCAAGCGTAAACTTTAAATTAAATGATAAAGCGTTTGATGTTTATTTTTCGGAAATACAAGGAAGCGTCACGGCTGCGGACTTTACCTTGGCAAAAACGCCTGTCGGCGGAACGGCGGCTGAAAATGTCGGATTTGAGTATAACAAGCTCACGCCGACAAAAGGCAGGGTTATTCCAGAATCTCTTGAAAACGGATATACATACACGATAACATATAAAGGCGGCACGACCGCGCTTAACAATAATATACCCGAAACGTCCGATACGAAAATAATCAAACAAACGGTGATAGATAACGAACATAATTTTGAGGACGGAGTAACGGGAAGCTTTGGTACGGCGACAGCGGATAAAGTATTGATAGAGGATGAACAATACCGCGGCAAGGTCTTAAAGATTAACGGAAACATCGATTGGTATTATAAGCTGTCGAAAGGGCTTGACGGCGGCAAGTACATATTCTCATACGATACCAAAAACAGCGGTTCGTGGGGAAAGATGCGTTTGAGGTTTTATTCGGACCAACAATATAAATGGTATAACGCCTTTGCGATAGAGGGCAAGGGAATGGGTTCGAATTTCAGCGATAAACTCGTTGCGTTCGGCGATTCGGTCATCGGTACGGACGAATGGCACAGAATAGACATTGTTTTGGATATGGACAACGCCAAAGCCACGGCTTATCTCGACGGAAGCGAAAAAGGAACATTTTTGCTTACCACTCCGTCCGACGGCTCGGGGGCATACGACGGAAGTTTTTGGGGTTCGATGATGTCATATAACGGCACGAACGGAACAGAGTATTTTGACAATATTCGAACAAGGAATATAAGCGATAAATACGGTGTGTCGGTATCGGCGGACGGTAACTTGGTATATGTTGATTTTAATGAGACAACCACCGGGCTGACAAAGGACAATTTTGCGGTAACAAAATCGGCGAATTCGCTTTCGCAAAATGCCGAAAACGTTGGATTTGAGCTTGTGTATCAAAACGGAACAAGGGCGGTTCTCAGACTGAACGAAAGCGTTGCGGCGGGTACGAAATATACGGTAAAGCTCAACGATGTAAATTCTTTCCTTGGGAACAGCCCCAAAAAGGCCGAGATTTCATATATAAATGTAAACGAGACGGTATCGTCAATCAATGATGATATGTCATCGTACACAACGGAAAACGTGTGGACGGATTCGCGCTGGAGCACATCGGCAGAGGGCAAAAATAACAATGCCGCATCATCGGTTACGGCGGCGGACGGTACGGTAACGCTTGTCGGAGACGACACAAACGAAAAGCTTTTGAAATATGATTTGAGTTCTCTCAATTTAAGCGAGGGTATCGTTGAGATTGAGACAGTGCTGAACGTGACGCACAGCTCGTCGGAAACAGGCTCAAAAGCCCTTGCGTATTACAGAATTGCGGACGGAAACGGAACCGAGTTTAACTTGGGTGAGGTGCATATCAACGGCTTTATGGCGGCGGCGTCCGAATCGGCGGATTCAAAATCCGTATATACAAATAAAGATACCGCATTTGCGTTCGGAACGGATACCAAAATCAGAACCGTTATCAATATGGGAACAAAGCAAATAAGCACATATTGCGGCGACAAAACACTTGTGTCGGCTAAATACCCCCTGAATGTTTCGGGTTCGAATTACGCGAATTCAATAGAAACAATTCCGACGCTTTCGTTCATAACACGCCCGGGTTACGGCGTGAACCTGAATATTAAAAATATAAAGGTGACAAAAACGGTTAAACCGAGCGTTACGGGCGACATTATGTTCAGAGATGTAACCGGAGCCGTGAACGGTGTAACAAATGTTTCTTCGGCAACTAACGCGATGATAATCGAGTTCCCGAACGGACTTTTGAATAACGAACTCGGCGGAACGGCTGTGGTAAGAGATTCAAGTTCAAATGTTGTACAAAGCATCGGTGAGTACAATGCGGACGAAAAGACTTATACGCTGACATTTGACAAGCTTTTGGGCGCGGAAAAAGATTATACCGTTGAATTGAGCGGAATAACGGATTCCGACGGAGCGGTGTATACATCGGTGGGCGGCGGCTTTAAAACAGGCGCGGCGGTAAAACTCGTATCAAACGAAGATATTATAAGAACGTCAAACGGAGTAGATGTCACGGTAAAAGGAGTAAACACGGGCGAGGATGCGGAATCGTATTATGTTATATATACAGGATATAAGGGCAACAGGCTTGTAACAATGGATTATGCAATATGGAATCTCGATAGTGATTTTACGGATTACATAAAGATATTCAGCTTTACGGATGCCGAACTCAAAGACTGTGACAAGATAAATTCGTATGTCTGGAAGAGCTTTGAAAAAATTACACCCGTAACAAATTCGGTTACAAAGGATAATTTATAAGATAAAAAACGGCATAACGTGAAAATTTCTTTCGCGTTATGCCGCCAGCGGAATGGAGATTATTATGAAAAGGTTGTTTGTACTTATACTGACTTTTATGTGCATCGGTATTCACCCGTTATCGGTCACAGCGGCTGAAGATTACGCCTCCGCGGTATTCGAAAGCGTGAATCCCGAAACCGTCAATATGGGAAGCGTCCTCGGCGGCAGGAACATAGAAAGGCTTATCACGAACGAAAACATTGACGGCGTGCCGTGCGTTCGGATGCACACAAAGGATTTGGACGGAAGCGCGGTAAACGGCTCGTGGCTTATCTTTGATATTACCGCATCGTCAATGACGAGAATGAAAGACGGCTCGGGCGTGGACATAACGATAGAATATTTCGACGAGGGCGACGGTACATTTTGTATTGTCTATGACGCAAGAGCCGAGCGCAAAAAACCGAGTGAAAAAGTTCTTTTGAACGGAACAAATACGTGGAAAACACATACCTTTCATTTGTATGACGCGTATTTCGGAAACCGCTGTGAAAGCAAAGATTTTTTGCTGACACTTTGGGATAATTCGATTGATTATTCAACATCGGATTTGGTATTCAAATCGGTAACGGTTAAAAAAAGCGGCAAGATTTTTCCCATTAACTTAACCGAAAACATAACAAGAACGGGAAATCTCTATGAAAAGGGCGAAACCCCGATTATTTCGCTTGACGCCGCGAATATACTTGCCGATGCGGTGGCGGCGGATTATAAATGCACAATCACGGATTCAAAAGGGGATGTAAAGGCGGAAATATGCGATACGGTCACGTTTGAATCGGGCAAAAACACCCTGAATATCGACACGGGTATAACGCTGTGCGATGCGTATGATGTCAAGATTGTGTTCAATGATGATTCGAATTTGTACGGCGAATTTAAGACGAATTTCGGTATATCGGTTGTTGCCGAACAAAATTCGGATTATGCAACAAACACGCATTATCGCATATCATCGAGGACACCCGCTTTGAGTATGCCTTTTGCCAAAAACTCGGGTTCGTCTATGATTCGTGACGGAATAAGGTGGGCCGCGTGCGTTAATTCAAGCGGCGAATTTTCTATGCCCGATTATTATATGAATTATATTGACGAGGCACGGGCGAATAACCTTGATGTGTGTATTCTTTTGGGGTTGGAACACCCGTCATATGATAACGGCGGATTTCCTCAAAGCGATGCGGCAGTTAAGGCTTTCGGCGATTATGTGTATAATACGGTAAGCGCCTTAAAAGGCAAGGCAGATACATTTGAGGTATGGAACGAGTTCCACCACACCGCGTACAAGCAAGGTATGACGGACGACACAAACCGAAGCAATCCGCCGTCCGAGGTTGCCGCGGCGTATGTTAAATTGCTTAAAACGGCGTATACGCGCGCGAAAGAGGCAAACCCCGATTGTACGATTGTCGGTCTGGGCGGATTGCCCGGTGTATGGGATAAGTGGGTCGAAAAAGTCCTTGCGGCAGGAGCGGGAGATTATATGGATGTAATGAGCCTGCACGAATATGACGAGTACGGCGCACCCGAGGAGAGGATGATCGGCTGGCTCGAAAACGTGAACGAACATATAAAGAAGTATAACTGTACGGATATTCCGATATGGGTCACAGAGACGGGCTGGTCCACGTCTTGGAACATATCACAAGACGAAGAGACAAAATACAGCTTTGGCATCAGACAGTATGTTTTGTATAAAGAGTTCGGAATAAAAAAATATTTTTGGTATGACTTAAAAAGCGATGGCGTAAACAGCCGTGATTATCAGGATAATTTCGGTACGATTTGGTTCCATACCGACAGGGAACATATTCCGTATTCCGCGAGAACGTCTTATATTGCTTTTGCAAATATGAATGACAAACTCGGAAATTCAGAGATTATAAGTCACACCACCGATGCAAACGGAACGGAACTTTATTGTTTTGAAAACAAAGACGGAGAAAAAACCTATGTTTTATGGAACAAGGATAAGAAAACGAATGCCGATGTAAGTCTCGATCCGTCAAAACCGTGGAAGGTATATGACGTTTTCGGAAACGATGAATCGGTGCATATAAAAGCCGACGGAACGTGTACAGCCGCGGTTTCGTCCGTGCCGATATACATATCGGCATCCGACAGCCTGCCCAATACGGGGGTTACCTGTATCAATTATGCAACGGGCGATATTTCGGTGAGGATAAGCGGTTTTGAAAGCGGAAAGAAATTCGGCGTTCTTGTGACAAAGCCCCAAAAAGATATTTCGGATATTGAGAACGAAAAGCTCGGCGCTTTGGCGTATATGGCACAGCCTGATGATTCGGCAGGCGTATTTGATTTTACTTTCACGGCGGACGAAGAGGGTGTTTATACGATATACGCAAACACGGGCGGCGAAATTATCAAACTCGGAGCGGCGTATTACAAGCCTGTCGGGCTGAATGTAAGCTTTGGACAAGGTGGCGAGACCATAAACGATTTTTCAAAGCTCGATAAATCCCGACCCGTGACGGTGAATGCGGTCATAGACAACAGCTATGGAGCGGACAGCGAATATGTGTTGGTATGCGCCGAATACAAAGGCGATGTTCTTGTGGATATTGTCACAAAAACGGGCAGAATCTCGGCGGATGATTCCGAACAACGAATAAGCGCGGAAATATCGGCGACACCGAACGGATTCGATAAGATAAAAGTTTATCTGTGGAAGGATATGACAAGACTTGTTCCGTTCACCGATACAATAGAATGGAATTGACGGAATTAAATCATAAGACGGACTAAGGCGTTTCGGCTCGAAACGTTTTATCCGCAAATATATTGCAACAGAGGTGATATTGAATGAAGTACCTTAAAAGGACGGCTGCGGCGATACTTGCGGCGGCAATGCTGGTATGCGGAGTCGGCGCGTCTGCCGATTCGGGCGGCGTTCGCACGGCAGAGGCGGTGTTAAAAAAAGACGGCGCGAGTGTATCGGGAATGAAAATCAGAGTGGGAACGGAAGGAACATATTCATATACTTCCGAACAAAAGGACGGCAGAGACGGCTGGACGATTACGCCGCAAAGAGGTGAGAATTCGGCGGTTTATGTGAATCTCGACAAGAGCTTTGCGTATAACATAAAGGATAATTCCTCGTTCGAGATAGAGGTGGATTATTTCGATGAGGGAAAGGGTAAGTTCCGCATAATGTATGACGGCGCAAAAGAGCCGTGGGACACGGATTCAAACAAACAATCCGTATCGGTTCGCAAAACGGACATTGTTGAGATTTCGAACAAAAAAGAATGGAAAACACATAAATTCACAATAGACAATGCGCGTTTTAAAGACGGTTATAACCATTCGGATTTTGCGATAACTCTGTACGAGGACGCAATGGGAATATCTCTCGATGACGTGACCTTCGGTGCCGTCAGAATCAGACCAATCGAAACAAAGGGGTCGGTAAGGGTCAACCTTTCGACCGACGCGATAGGCAACAACTTTTTCTCAACGGAAAATGTTGTTATCAATATGGATATATATGACAAGTCGGGCGAGACGCGAACCCTTACGGCGACCGCGCTGAGCTATGATTTTTACGGCGAGCCGGCGCGGACGGATTCGTTTGAGATTACGACAGAGGCAAACGGAATGACAAGCCGCACAATAGAGTTCAAGCCCGAAAAATATTCGGTATACACTATGTATTTGACCGTTTCGGGTGACGGAATTTTTTCACAAAGCAAGATAGAATATTCATATGTTATCGAAAACGAAAAAGACAATATGTTTATGGGCACAAACAACCATATATATCGTCTTATGACGAGAGACCCCGACAAAATCATTCCCCTGCTTGACCGAATCGGTTTGGCGTGGAACAGAGAGGGTATCTGGTGGGATTATTACGAGACGACAAAGGGCGTTTATGCCCTTCCCGACAGAGCACAGCACTCGTTTGATTTGTTTGAGAAACACGGAATAAACCAATATATGATTCTTGACTGTTTGAGACCGCCTTTGTACGGCGGCGGTTACCCTGTCGGAGAGGTTTATGAGACGGCATTTCTCGAATATGTGCGCGATATAGCAACGCGGTTCAAAGGAAAAGTTACAAACTGGGAGCTTTTCAACGAGGTAAACGCAAAGGTTCAGGAAGGAATGGACACGGACTGGTATGTGAGAATGACAAAAGGTGTGTATAAAATCCTGAAAGAAATCGACAAAGATAACATCCTTGTCATAGGTACTACATCGGGTACGCCGCTCGAATGGATACGAAGCGTTGCATCGGGCGCGGTGGGCTTTTTTGACGGATTTTCGATACATCCTTACGGAATGAAAGTATCGCCCGTTGAATCCGACCGTTACAGCGCGGTTATGTCGGTAAGAGAGATTCTTGACGATTGCGGCGCAAGTGATGCAAAGCTTTATATTTCCGAGATGGGATGGTCAACGGGCTGGGTTGATTATGAACACCAGGCGGCGTTTCTCGCTCAGATTTACGCAATGCTGTCAAGCCCCGAACTCGGGGTTGAAAACATAATGTATTATGATTTTCAGGATGACGGTTTTAAACCCGAGGACCAGGAAAATAACTTCGGCGTTATAAGAACGTGGGACACGGTTGATACGCCGTTTATCGCCAAACCGTCATACCTTGCGCTCAGCAATATCAACAGGCTGCTGACAAATGCAAAACTTACCGACAAAAAACAAATCGAACCGTACAGTATGTATAAATTTAAAGCCGAGGACGGCAAGGACGTTTTGATGATATGGAGCAGGAACGAAAACGATTACCTGACCGTATCGATAGGCGACAATAACGCCAAAGTGTATGATATGCTCGGAAACGAAAAAGACATATACAGAAAAGACGGACGGTATTCCATGTGCGTCGGCAACAGCCCGATATATATTGTCGGCAGCATCGATTCTTATGAGACGGGCAAGGCGGTTTTTGACATAAGCGGAACCTCGTTTGAACTTCCTTATAACGATGTGTCGGATATTGATATAGAAAAAGAGATTGACGATTACGCAGAGGTTGAGTTTATTCTCGATTCGGATACGAATTTTGAAATAATCGAGAATAACGGCTTTGTCGGCAACAAAGCCAAAATAAAGCTGCGTGCAACGGGCAAAAGCGGCGTTAGCGAGAACGCGCGGCTTATAATAAAAGACGGCGGCGGAAAGATTTTTCTTGATGAAAAAATAGTTTTAAAGCATACCGATATGATAACGGTAAATTTTGAAACAAAGCTTTTTAATCAAAAGAATCTGAACAGGTGGATTGGCATAATGACAATCAAAAACCATAATCACACAAAAGCCATTTCGGGCAGGGCGGTGTTCAATGCGCCGAGCGAGCTTTCCGAAAGCATAAAATCGGTGACTTTATCCGAAATCCCTGCGGATACAGAGGTAAAGATAATGTTCAATATGCCCGAGGTCAAGTTTTACAGCTCGTATTTTATAGACCTTGATGTCATACTCGATGACGGATATACACAAAAATTCAACCTTTATGCCGATTGCCTTGCGGCAGTCTATGCCGAGAACAAGCCCACCATTGACGGCTATGAGTCGGACGGCGAGTGGAGCGGCGCAAAAGCCCTTAAAATCGGCGAGGGCAGAGAGGATTATGTCCCGGGGACAACAGAAAAATATAACGGTGACAACGACCTTTCGGCAACCGTAAAATTTATGTGGGATGAAGAAAACCTATATATGTTTGCCGTTGTGACGGACGATGTGATGAAACAGGATTATACGCCGTCAAATATGTGGAAGGGCGATTCGATTCAGCTCGGCATTCACTATGGCGGAATCCTCGACCCGAGTGTTTCGCTTTTTACCGAAATCGGTCTTGCGCTGTGTTCGGGCGTTCCGTCAATTCAACGATATTCAAACGAAAGCGGCGCGAGCGGCGTTACAAAGAATATGAAGTTTGAGGGCAGACGCGAGGGAACAAAAACATATTATGAGGCAAGTATGCCGTGGCGTGAAATCATTATGGACGGCATGAATCTCAAAGCCGGTGACGCGGTAAGGTTTAATATGATTGTCAACGACAACGATAATGTTGACCGATGGGGATGGGTTGAATATTCGTCGGGAATAGGTATAGAAAAAGACGGTACCAAGTTCGGACGAATGAATTTGATTGATAACAGATAAGAGAGGTGACTAACTATTAAAAGTCAAGAGTTTTTTGAAAATTTTTTTAAAAAATT
>OGOV01001907.1_pt1 | contig 16982 bp, 21 predicted proteins | sample 1552711 | NCBI WGS metagenome assembly OGOV01 (sample SAMEA2580216, study PRJEB22360) | human gut metagenome | biome: human gut; feature: human-associated habitat; material: faeces | place: Denmark | collected 2008/2010 | reverse complement strand
TACGTGTGTTTCTATTTTTGAAAAAAGTTTCTTTGGTAGGTCGGTAGGTCGGTAGGTCGCTGTTTTCTGGAAAATTTTTCAGAAAAACTCTCTTTTATAATTTTCCTCTGAATTATTGGGGGGTATGGGGGGATGAAATGACCGGATCGGACTCATATGGTTTTCGATTCCGGCCAGTCCTTATATGAAAAAAAGGTTCCGGTATTCTTGCCGAGAATACCGGGAATTGAAAAACCCGGCCAATCGGCCGGGTTGTCTCTTTAGAATAGTACTTTGTCTTCACAAAGCTGTCTTTCTTTCAGTTCAGTTGTTTCGGGTTGTTCAGGAGGTGCACTTCGTTCCAGATCGATATCGAAATACTTCCGGAATATATCGTAGTTTAGGGCAATACAGGAAGTTGTTTGTATCCTGTCTCTCATGATCCGGATCATTTCCATATTGCCGCTTACTTCAGATTTCGGCACTTCTTCGACCTCTTTCCATCGGAATTTCCGGCTGCTGACAACACCGATATAGGCCGGATTTGACCGTAAGTTCTGTTCGATAGTCGATTGTGTTGCACTTTCTGTATTGTAGGACGATTTTGCGTAATAGGTAAATAAATTGGCCAAGCGGATGAACAGGATTTTTTCGTCGGCTTTTAGATTGACCTGAGCCGATTCTCCACCTGAAGCTTTTAATGTCAATTTTCCCGGTTGGGAGATATCGTAGTCGCGTCCTTCTTTTATAGTCCCGGTATTTATCATCACCTCAATAGCCTTAAAGAATCCGGCTAGTTTGTCAGAGTGACTGATTAGTTCTATTTGCCATTTAACCTTGTCTTTAGCCAGGTTAAAAAATTCCTGATATGTAAAGGGTAATTGAAGATGCGGAGCATATGTTTCTAAAAGACGGCACATTGTCAGGAACAGGGAGACTGTTTTTATAATCCGGACCATGTCGCCTGAAGCATCCCCTCCAGAAAGAACGGCGTCGGTCAGTTCCTTGTTTGTGGTTCGCTCAAGATGTTTAAAGTGGTCCTGTACAATCGGACGTAGCTTCAAAATCTCAAACAGAACATTGCAAAGTCCGGTCTTTTCGGAATCTTTCAATCGTTGAAATACTTCAGTCTCCCGGGCAGTATATTCTTCTGTCCGTTTGGGGACTTCACATAGTACTACGCGATTCATCAGGGCGTTGTCGTCCCGTTCCGGGGTTTCCTGACCCAGAATAATGACTGGACTGTTCACTTTACTGGTATCCAGATCGCGGTCGTTTATCCCTTTCCGTTTCTGTTTCCCGTCTCCGTCGTAAGTGATTGCCTTCAGGCCCTGAAATTTCGCATCCGTAATGCTCTTATTGTTGTATTCTTCAAGGACCTGAGGAATATCCCGGAAACCTTCCATCAGAGTGAAAAAGGCGGCATCGGTACCAGAGTTTAAATTAAAGGACGGAGCTTTGGGATCTACGAAAAGGGAGCGGATGGAGATAGCGATCTGGGTTTTCCCGGACATGGTTGGCCCGACGAAAAATAAGGAGGTAAATAATCGGTCAATGGCGTGGATATCTGACCGGAAGGTACACATAATTGCATAAATGACGGCCCATTTGCCATTGTGATTGATCTTATATACTTCGTCCATCAGACTGGCCCACTCCTGGAAGGAACATTGTTTTTCTACCGGGATGTCTTTAAAAATGAAATACCGGTGTTGTTCATATTTGTCGGAATCTTTCCGGAGACCGGAGTATATTTTGCTGTATGCAGGACTATAATAGTTTTCATCATCGTGCGTCATGACTCCGAGATCGTCGGCGTAATCGATCCGGAATTCTTTTTCGACTTTGTGGAATATAGCATTGGCAAAGGCAAAGAAACCTTCTGATTGTTGCCCGAATACTTTTAACTCAGTACATTTGGTATAATTGTAGCTCATAGCCTGGCGGATCTTTTTGAAATATGTATCGTTACCATTTTCAAAATTCAAGGCTTCCTCATTCAGAAGGATCTCTTCGAAGCTGCTAAGTTTAGCAAGGCTTTTACTTTTCACCTCGATATAGAGAGGCTGTTGAGAATATAGCCGGGTAATTTTTATAACCCGTTTGTTGAACTCAGAATCCTGATCGTAAATATGTAAAAGGGGAGTCATGTAGAAATCAGAAACCTGGATATGTCCCCCTTTCTCGTTGCGGAACATATAACATACCGGTTCGCTTTTTTTGTTCAGGAGTGGAAAAAAGCCGTAACGACGGTAAATTCTTTTGTATTCCTCGTTTTCCTCAACGTATTCCGGGATTTTTTCCGGATCGTAAGCAATGAGGAAATCATCGACATCAATCCGCTGGGTGTTTATAGCGGATTTACTCCGGCGTTTTTCCAGATAAGGTTTCAGGATGTCTTTATATTGTGCGATTTTCAATCCAAGACTGGAAGCCCATGAATTCGCCATAACTGTACGGACAGTTTCTCCGGCGCATGATATCAGCTCAGCACACCGATCAACATAAACAGCCCGTTGTGTCTCATTTGCACTGTCCATTACGCTGCCGTACATTTTCACATAATATTGTGCAAACCCGACAGCACCGGATTCCGGAGAGAGAACAGTGACAGCAACGCCTGCTCGAAACAGGGCTTTCAATAACAGTAAAGATTTCGATTCTTTTTTATCGTCAAAGTTCAGGGCATAATTATCCTGAAACTCAACATTGTCAATGAAACGTTGAAAATTCTGTATCTGATCGGTCGGGACCTGTCCTGAAAAATATACGACCGGATCATTCCCGTAGTGTTTTGAGAAAAGTTCGAAATTTCCGGTTAGAATACAGTTACCGGGGTTGTCCTGAAGCATTTCCAAGGATTCATCGATTCCGTAGAAACCATCTTTAATATAAGCTTCTGCCGGAAGAGATTTGACCGTTTCGCGGATTTTACTCCAGATAATGCTTTCATCCAGATCGAATATTTTTGCGATATTTTTAATGTATGAAGCCTGAAGGGATTCTTTCCGGAGAAATGCGATCAGCCGACATATTTCCTCCAGGCATTTTTCTTTCAATTCCGGATCGTGGAAATGAGGCTCGTTTAATTCGGCCAGAAAACTGGCGAAATCTTTTTCCTGCTTTTTCAGGTATTTTTTCAAGTCGGCCGGATTCATTTTCCGGGCAAAACTATCCGGATCTTCACCAGTAGGTAATTTCACACACCGGACAATTGCGCCCTGTTCGATTAAGGCAGTAATATTTTTCTGTGCAGCTTCCTGTCCGGCATTGTCACCGTCATAGATCAACGTAATATTGCGCGTAAAACGCAGCAGTGTCCGAATCTGTTCTTCGGTCATGGCTGTGCCGGAGCCACAAACTGTATTCGGAATTTCAGCCTTTACAAATGTCAGTACATCGAATTGTCCTTCTACCCAGTACACTTTATCTTCCCGGGAGATAGCTCCTCTGGCTTGGTAAAGGCCGAATATAATCGAACCTTTGCAAAACAGTTCATTATTGTCAGAGTTGCAGTACTTCGGTATCTTGGTCAAAGCGTCATTGATGCGTCGGCTCTGAAATCCGATCGGATTTCCGGTGAGATTAAAAATCGGGAACATTATCCGGTCCTGAAATTTATCTTCAGGTCCGTTTTTCCCGTCTTTTATCAGGGAATTATCCTGAAGTAATTGCAGGTCGTACCCCTGCCGTTGCAATTCATCCCGGAGCTTATTGCTGGCAGGAGCATAGCCAATGTGATATTGTTCCAGGATCTTATCTCCGGAGGTAAAGCCTCTGGAGGTAAGATATTTTTCAGCGGTTTTGTCAGTCTGATGTTGTCGGAAAAAATGAGTTGCTGCACGTAGAACAACCTGAAGAGATTCCCGGCGGTGGATTTTTTCAAGTTCTTCCTGGGTCAGTTCATTTTCAGGAATTTCAATATTATATTTTTTCCCGAGCTGCCGGACAGCTTCCGGAAAACTAAGACCATCATATTTTTGCAGGAAAGTAAATACATTACCACCTTCGCCGCAACCAAAGCATTTAAAAATTTGCTTTGCCGGACTGACACTAAAAGAGGCTGTTTTTTCGGAATGAAAAGGGCAAGGTCCCCAGTAATTTGCACCTTTCTTTTTCAAAGTTATATAACTGCCGATAATATCGACGATATCGGCAGCCTGGCGGATCTTATCAATTATCTCCGGAGGAATCTGCATTATCGAATAGATTTAATTGTTCGTTCACGATTATATCATCCAGTTCTATTCCGAAATGTGATGATAGCTTTTTATATTCATTGTCTGAAATGGGTTTACGTCCGTAGTACAGATCCCACCATCTTTTTTGTGTGATACCCACCGAATCATAAAATGACCGGTTCGGGTTGAAATATTCCGGATTTGTAAACTTCTTTGTCAAAATCTCACGCACCAGGTTACGGACAACCTTTTCATACGGGTTGATCCGTTTTCTGTGCATATATTGCTGTACAGCTACTTCTGTCCTGTTTATCTTCCTGGCGATTTCGGCTGTGGTCATTTTATCAGCGTTTTCTGTTACGAAGTTTTCTTCTGCCGTTGTCCAGTGTTTTCGGTTAGTATAAAACATTCTCTTCTGATTATTTTAGTGTAATCACTGCTAAATTCATATTCTTTATGTGTCATCACGTACTGGCAACAGATTTTTATAAAGAGGTCACGATTTTCCGTCTTGACCTGTTTAGCTATATCGTAATACTCGTTTTCTTGTAATCGGTCGAGAGCCATCCAAACAGAGTTGAAATACTCGTTATAGGTGTTCTCGCCTAATTGTGCCCGGTATAATTCCTGCCAGGCCCAATCGGTTAAACGATGTTCACTGAAATTCATGTCTCCTCCTTTTTTATATACCTGATCCGGATTCCGAAATCTGTACGTTCAATAACTTTCTCCCGAAGAGAGGAGAATTTTATTTCTAATGCCTTCATTTTTCGAGAACCTTCTGAGCAGATTCCCGGTCCTGTTTTTGGCTTTCCGGAGAATACCAGTTGCGATCAATGTTTTCCATAATTCAGTAGGTTAAAGAATTAAATTATAAACTTTCAAATTCCGATTTTAGCACAGATAAATTGGCATCTATTGCCTGTTTTATCATATCGACAAGAATATCGCTTAATACCATCGGAATTTTTTGTTGTTCTCTTCCGTCGGAATCATCAAATTCTATAATTAATTGAGGATTACGAGAACCTCCACCATACTCTTCCTCCCATTCAAAACAACATAAAGCACTTTTATTCTCTCTTATCATTTGAGCAATCTCGTTCGCTTTCTTTAATGTTTTATCGTCCATCGTTCAAATCGTTAAATTCTTAAAATATTCGGCATTTCGCCGAGCAATCCCAAGTATCGTCCTCCCATCATGGGAAACATTGCCGGGGGTCAACCTCTCTGCCAATTCTGCTATATTCTGAGAATTAGCTACGACCATTCCGAGTATATCTGAATACTGATCTGAAATCTGTATATTGCGGATGTAGCCTTTTTCTAAATCAACCAGGAAAAGAGTGTTGATTTCTGCATTTTTCCATTCAATCCAATCACAACCATCTGGAGATAACCATTCACAGGTAACTCTTTCTCCGTAATGAAAGGCTAACTGTTTTATTGTATTCGTAAGTTCTTTTTTATTCATATCGTTTCATTCAAATCGTTAAAAATTAGAGGTTTTATACTTAGTTAAATACCACACATACATATCATAAGCTGCGTCCAAAAGATTGTGGGAATAAGAGGTATGAAGTGTTGCATCACACCCTGGATAACTATATTCTAAATGATAATGATCACCAACTTTGTGAATGTGGAAAACATATTTTTCCTTTAAGCGTGGCGGTATTAATTCTATAATATCCAGAAGGGTGAAGGTGGCTATCGGAGCCAGACAGGACATTTCATAACAAAATTCATCGTGAGGCACCGCGTGATATTTGTCTGAATTTGGCTCCCTAATCCAACACATACTTGCCTTATTTATGTCGACACCTAATTCATTCAGGTGTTGCATTTTATCTATTTCTAAAACTTGTCTTTTCATACTTCAAATCGTTAAAGTTATCGTTAAATATCTTCTTTAAAAAATCGCGGAGAGCAAGCAAGAATAATCTGTTTTACATCTTCTTCCCATTTCGTTGATTTTGCCAACAACCAAAGTGCAGACGCAATAACATTTGCCTTGTCCACATATCTTTCATCGTAAGCATCACCAACTATTTCAGCCATTTTATCGCCTTTCTTTTTTTGGGATTTCATATACCTTGCATTCAAATTGTTAAATAGTTGAGGTTTAATAAAACGTTTCAACACCTCTTTCCAGGAGCAATTCCATCACTGGAGGCGTAACCGCATTCCCTAGTTGCTTTACTTTCTCTTTCCCGTTTCCACAAACAATATAGTCAGAGTCGAATGCCATTGCTGCCTGAACCTCATGCGGAAAGAGCATGCGATAAGTACAATCGTTTATATCTATATTTTTCGGGGCAGATAAAACGAGGGCTATTCTATCTTTTGTTGGAATTGTTCCAACAGGATCAAACATTCCTGATGCCTGATTATTTCCATAGTAATAAGCCAGGAAAGCATTTACGGCTTCTGTAGAAGCAATTCCATGCGTTATCATAGAAGTTTGAGTACTCATTGCCTGGTTGATATCTCTTGTATTGGATTGACCTCTGTTTTCAACTATAAAGGGTATTCCCAATAGAGCATGAGAATCTACTGTTGTAAGCGTCCCTAATGTTTTTTCAACAGGAATTGGTGCATTCTTTGGATCAAAACCACCTCCGTAGTTCTTTATTATCATCGGAATACCTACAAATCCGTGATGATTACCTCCTGAAAGGATGGTCGATACATGCTCTGACAGAGGGCGACTTTTGCCGTTTTTGTTGTGTTCGTCAATCAGCATAGGTATTCCTGCAACTCCAAAATTATGCTGGGGTGTCATTGTGTATTCTGGTGAAGTTATCGGCTCAACACTTCCTCCATAAGAACCTTTTGTTATTAATGCGGCTACCTGACGAGTAGTTTGTGTATACATCGGATCGGTAATACCGGAAGCGCGATTGAGCATACTAGAATTGTCAGTATAAATAACAAAACTTGAATCTGCACATTTCTCTAAGCCCCATTCTATCCGTTTTATTGTATTTGCCGCCAAAGGTTTTTTCCTGTCTCCGATTCGCTCTCCTGGCTTTGACCAATCAATCACATTAAATGCCGAATAATAGTAGGGCTCCACTTCATTCATGCATCTGGGACAACGATATACATATTGTTGTCTGTACTTACCAAATTTCTTTTTAGGATTCTTCCAACTTTGTACAGACTCAACCTCTTTACCGCAACAAGAACAATAACCCTTTGGGCAAAAGTCTAAATCAGGTGTTTTGTTCCCTTTCTTCCAGAAAATAATATACATTCTGTCCCGGCTTTGTGGAGTCGGCAAAGCATGCATCGAATTTAAATATACACATTTGTGATTATATCCCAAATTGTGCATAGCATGTAGCCAGGCATCCCACATAATCCACAGTCGAGCTTCAACAACATTTTCTACAATGATTAAATTGTAATTGTGAATCTCTGCAAATCGGGGAACATCCCACATTGTTGCACGAGATCTTTCGGCTGCGGGGTCGATTGTCAGATCACCAAAAAGCGTATTGGTTTGCTGATATTTCCTTTTCACGCCTTTGGCTAAGGAATGATTTGTACATTCAGGAGAAGTGATTAGTATATCCGTACTCTGATAACGTCGAGGGTCAACTGCTTGTATGTCGGCACAATCATGCTCCGTTTCCGGAAAATTTGTATTATGTGTTTCAATTGCCAATCGCCAATGATTCATTGCCAGTTTCACCTCAAACCCACCACCAATTTTCCGGGACAACTTCCGGACACCCTGAGATGATCCGCCGGCACCACAGAACTGATCAGTAACTGTTAGATAGCTATTTTTTCTGCTCATATTTATTCAATTAGTTAAATACTTACTGCTTCATCCAGATTCTCGATAGTTTCCTCTAAATTTCCAATCGCATATTCAATCGAACCGATAGTATCATCCATTTTTTCAGCTTTTTCAGAATCCTGTAAATTATTGGGAAGGTTATCCCGAGCGTCCTGCTCTTCTTCCATTACTTCCTCCAACTCGTTTTTTATGATATCAATCCGCTCACGCAGATCTGCTATTCTTTTTCTTCTGTTTTTATTCATGGTTAAAGTTTTAGAGGTTAATGTCAAATTCCGGAGCTTTCTCGTTCGCGACAAATGCTTCTCCTTTATTATTCCAGGTTACCCGGATGCCCCGGTTATTTTGCTCGACAAATCCGACTATCTCTTTTACATGGAGAGAATCAGGAAGATAGTTGACTGTTGAAATCAGGATATTGAGATCCGATTTCCGGATGGCGTTTTCAAAGTCAGAGACGCGGTAGTGTTGTTCTTTCTTTTTCATGTTTTGATGTTGGGAATTAATTGACCGGAGAGGGGATTCGAACCCGGATAACCTTCTGTCAGCTGTTCGCGCGATAGCCGTTGTCCTTACATATTACGCACCTGCGATCTTCTCCGGAGGGTGTCCCGGCCATGACGCTACGGCCGGGACTTTGTGAAAGAACTCACCGCTTTGGACTTTCCCCGGTGCGGCATCCGGAGGTCACTCAACACAGACTATATTCCTAATTCTGTAACTATTCCGATGAGCGCAACGGCATTGGTTACATTAAACTTGTCTTTTAGTTTTTCGATCCGGCTTTTGACGGCAGGTTCGGAGATACACAAAGAGGCTGCAATCTCTTTGGCTGTTTTGCCGGATTTCAATTCACGGAGGGTTGCAATTTCGTGACTTTTTAATGAGATATCGCTGCCGCATATTTTTCCACGACCCGGACAATCGGTTCGCTGACATGCTGAATTATAGATGTCAGGGGTGATCTGTCCATTGATGGAGTCCGGGTCTCCGTCCAGGGAACCAAACTTGCAGAAAAGCCATTGTTTAAATCCGGACTCAAAACCGGTGATCCCGAATTGTTTCCGGATGAATTCCTGACCTTCTTTGTCTTTCATGTACATTTCTACAAAATTGCGTTTCTCCATACTGGGTAAATCCTGGAATAAAATGCGTGATCCGTTGTAAATCGCATATATTTCCCCGCTGTGGGTGAATATTTCGGTTCCGGAAAATATCCCGGCCGGAATGTTGGCACTTTGGCCAATTTGTCCTAAATTTGTTTCCATGATTGATAAAATTTAATCCCGCTGAAAGTTCCCCAACCGCAAGCGGGATTTTTGTTAGTATTAAGATTCTAAAAGTCTGCAAGTCTCTCTAACCCAAACAGAACAGTCGTTACAACCTATTGAAAACTGAACTGATTTATTCTCAGGATTATAAAGTCCGGTTCTGATATCTCCAACTTCCACGCCAACACGATTCAACTCCCAAATAAGGCCTCCATTCTCTCCTGTTACATCTTCGATGACAACCTTTACGGGTATACTTTTTATTTCTGACATAACTAAATTTTAAAGGGTTGATATTGATCTAAAATTCTTCTCATCAGAGTGCTGCAATTTCGTTTTTGGCTTTCTCTGTTCTTTCTTTTTCTTCTTTGGCAATCATAATTGCAAGATCGATTACTTTTTGGCTATGAGTTTCGTCATTAAAAACTCTCCAATCACAAGCGGGATTTTTTGTTTATGTTCTTGTTTGTCTGCTTTTTTAAATTAGAAAAACAGTTTGTCCGGATTGAGCCTAACGCAATATTATGAGGGATGTAAAGTTCTTCAACACATTGCATAATCTTACCGTACTGTTCTTCCGTCAATTTGGAGGTTTCAGAACCTAGCCAAAGTGGATAATAACCTAAACTCGCCAAATGAAGGGCATCACGTAAACCGTTACATAATATTGCTGCTGGAAGCTTTTGGAAATTTTTATACTGTTGCTCTTTTTGGAAAGCTTTAAACTTTTGGGTTAACACATTCAGTCCATAAACATAGTTTTTAGGTTTGTTACCAACACAGAGAATACGGTATTGCTTTTTGGGATGTAAGGGTTGATATATTTGGCTCCAGCCTCCATGTTGTAATTTGAAAATGGGATAATTTTCAGTGGCTCCGGTTATTCTCGCTTTAGAGTTACTGACATGACTAAAACTCACTAACGGATAAATACCATATTCAGCACATATTTTAGGGGTTAAAAAGGGACTAAGTACTTTTAAGTCAGATGTTGAAATTTCTGTTTTATATACAAATGAATAATCCCCTTCGGTTTCTTTTGGGAAAGCCTCCCGATAGCATATAACCGGTTGATATGTTTGCCGGATTTCTTTGTTTTGAATGGGTGTATCAGTCTGCATAATTGTGAGATTTAAGGGTTATTTATTCAGGTATTCTGCAATAGCCAATCGGACGATGTGAGCTATTTTGGTATTCATTTCCTTTGCTTTTTCATTCAGCAAACGTTCCATTTCCTCTGGAATTAGCACGTAAAGACGCTCTGTCGGGCGCTCAAGTGCAAGATTCATACTTTTTACTGTTTTTTCTTCCATATCTTTTATTCATTTTTATACCACAAAACAACAATAAATTTGTGATAATTACAAGTAAAACATGAGATATCCTCAAATAAACAATCAAATATCTCATAAGCTACTGTTTCACAAATAGTTATATTGTATTATATGAATGTAGCAGAAAATATAAAAAGGATAAGATTGCAAAAAGGTATAAATCAAGATGTTATATCTGATGCACTTGGTGTTGACGTTTCCGTTATTAGTAATATCGAAAATGGGAAACGAGAATTAAAAGTCAAAGAACTTGAGATAATCGCAAAATGTTTACAGGAAGATGTGCTTTATCTTCTTACTTTTCCTGAAAGGTATATTCATATCAGCGAAGTATCTCCCAAAGAAGATGAATCTGTAGAAGCTATTTTACAAATCAAATTAAGAAAAGACAAAAAGGAACAAGTATTGAAACTTGTTTTTGGTGAAAACAATCTCGAAATATTGAATAAATAAAAATTAAAAAACTCTTAACATGGCGAAATTTATAAAATTTAAGTTAGCACAACATGATAAGGATATTTATATTAATCCTGAACATGTTGCATGCATTCACCCCTATAACGACACAACGACAGTAATTACATTTAATATGGCAGAACACGATAGTATGTGTGTGAGGGCTGTGGAAGGCACTATCGAAGAAATTAGGATTAAATTAGAAAATACAGACAAATGTATAGATTTCTAAGTAAAGATTACGAAAATGTCCAAAACACGCCGATAATTTCACCGAACTTCTGAGACAAATGAAAAACGGATGCTCGGGAGGAAGACTCTGTCGGATGTGCCGGTGTCGTTGGTGGGGAAATCGAAAAATAAAGAAATATTGGAAAGACTTGGGAAATACAATAACTGTGCTAATTATTAACTTAATATGTAGTTATGGCGATAAAAAAAGTCTATTGTTATCTTGTGAGTACTGTTGAAGGATGCGATTTTGCTAATGTACTCCTGAATCCTCAATGTCATGAACCAATTTCTTTGGATAAAAAAGAAATAGAAATAAAATATGTCCAGGAACATAGTGGTCAAATAATTTCCGGAATTTTTGTTGCAACAAAAAAAGGTGGAGTTCCACCAGAGCATGTTCCTGGTGAGGAAGATTTCTCTGCAATTCGTTTGAAAGAAGGAGCTGGTTTAGCATATCCTAATGCTTTTTTGTATATAAAGAAGAATAGAGTATTACTTCTTGAATATAATAAGGCCGGAGTAACTTCCAGAAATATTTGTGAATACTTTGAAGAAGTTGAGAAAAAGGAAGATGTTGAAGAAATCAATCTGGGACTAGAGATACTTCTTACGGCTGATGCTTATGAGAGAATAGCAAAAATGGATGTTATTGAAAAGTTTGAAATACAGATTGCAAATCCGACAAATTTAATTAGAGAGCAATATACAGAATCAGCGACAATAAAAGATTTTGGAAAAATTGCAGCAGATCTTAATGCAACAAAATCCCTTTCGATGGTTGTACAGGGTAAAATTGAGGATGGAGGAGTTGATAAAAATAAAGTGAAAAAAGCAATGAGGGATATATTGCATTTAGGTAAAAGAGTGTCGGGGATTTCGATGTCTAATAAATTCGTTATCACTGGTAAAAAAACTTCTGAAGACGGCTTAGAGACTTTCGTAGAAGATACTATTAATCTTTTTGTGGATCGAATAAGTGGAGTGTTTAAATTAGATGAACCTCCAATCTTAGATAGTGTGCAACAACATGATAGAATAACAGGAATAAAAAAAGTGTATGAACAAGTAAAAAGAGATATAAATAGGATTGTCAGTGAATGATATTACAATTAAAATTCATAACTTTGACATGACTGATAAGTCTAGATCATGAAATTTAAGGGAAGAATAGTATGGGAAAAAGGATATCCTTATATTCTAACAGTTGTACTGTTAGTCGGAATTTCCATATTTTCTTGTATCGACTTTCTGGCTGGTTTAAGAACTGAGAATGGTGTTTTAATTATAAATGCTATAAATTTAAAATTATTTTCAGATAGTTTTTTAAACTGTATATTAACTGTGGAAAGTATAATATTCGGTTTTTTATTAGCAGTATTAGCATTAACGGTTCAATCAAATTCAATAAGTATTCGAGAACTACGAAAATCCAACCGATTTAATGAGTTGATAGTTTATAATAAACATGCCGTCATTTGTGCTTTTTGGACAATTATTCTTACGACAATATTGCTACTTGTCGGTGAGTATCTTGAAGGCTATGTTTGTATCATTTTTAAATATATTTGGGGTGGATTTTCTATTTTGAATTTATTTCTGACCTATAGATTTCTTGATATCTTTTACGTCCTTTCCAAAGAATGAATCTTATCATCTTATTTCCTTTCATTTGTTGACAAAATTGACAAAAACTGAAATAATATAAATCAAAAGCTTCCAGTGACGTCAAAATTCCAGTCATCTCGACAAAAAACAGGACGCACTGATTATCAGTGCGTTTTTTGTTTAAAGTTGATAAATCTACCCCTTAAACTATGATCCGGCCTTCATCGAAAATGAAAAATACCCGGTAGATATTTCCATGATACATAGTCCTTATTTCATAGAGGCTATCTCTGATAAATATGACGAATTTCGTACTAATTCTATTTCTGATCTGTAGAAGGTCAAGTAGATAATGAACCTTTTTAGGCTCGGTCGCTGACAGGGTTTTCATGAGATTGTCATAATAATCTCCGAATGCTATTATTTCCCTTTTCATACAGCAAATATAGTGAAAGGTAAGTGCAATGACAGATGACAACTTTCCGGCAAATCACCGGTTTTTACATGCTTCCAATGCCGATGTTTTACCGCCAGATCAAAGATTTTGTTATGTAAAGGGAAAAAATGTGTTTGGGTTTTGTTTTCAGGTAAAAATTGCTTAAATTAGCCTTAATCTTCTTATCTTTAAAATCATGCGTGGGTCTTGGGTATATAATTATTATTGCGATGAGAGCTGTCATCTTCAAAAAGATGGCAAACGGTTCATGGTATTGGGGTATATTGCGGCTCCCTTGCATAAAATAGAACAGATGAAGGGGGAGCTGAAAAGCTTGCGGGTGAAATATAAGAATACACTGGAAGTGAAATGGACTTATTTGAATGAGTGGAATTATCCGTTTTATGCGAAGTTGGTAGATTGGTTTTTCAAAAAAGGAGGGATACGATTCAGGGCGATTATCGTAGATAAAAGCCGGTATATTGCCGATAAATGTGATCATGATTACAATAAATTTTACTATCTGATGTATTATCAGTTGCTTTTTCATACTTTGGATCCGGTTTGGCATTATAATATTTATTTGGATATTAAAGATAATCTCAGCTCTTACCGGACTGAAAAGCTGAAAGACATACTGAATGTCAGGATGGAGATCATTGAAAAAATTCAGCATGTGCGTTCTCATGAACTGGATTTATTACAGCTGTGTGATTTATTTATCGGAGCCATTGCCTATAATCTGAATCAGACAGAGAAAGCGTCGGAAGCTAAAGTTCGATTCATAGAAAAGTTAAAAATCCGTACCCGGACGGATCTGGAAAGTACAACTTCAAAAAGAATTTCAAAATTCAACTTGTTTAGAATTCAGATTTGATATGCCCCTTAATCTGATCAAGACATATAATTCTCTTTTGGAATTGGATGCGTTCGATGAGGAGGAACGTAATGCATCGTTAATGGGCATTTTTAAAAGGGATTTTGTCGATTCGGGAAATTATTTCAGGCAAAAGAAGGTATTACCGACATTGTCACAAGGGAAAAATACTTTATCCATTTTTTTCAATCATTTGGTTACAATGGAAGATCGCTTGCATAGGGAGAGGATCTATGACCGGAATCGGGCGGTGAGGCTACATTGGATCAAATATCATCTCGAGGAAAGACAACCTGAACACTTGCAGGTGTTTTCCGTAAAAGACAAAGTAGCCATTCGTACTTACCTTTATGATGTACAGGAATCTTATGTTATCGTTCTGGAACCCCGGGGAGACAATCGGTATTATTTACTGACTGCCTATTATCTTTTGGGAAGAAACCGGTATAAAATTGAACATAAATTGAAACGTCGGCTGGCAAAAGTATATTGAGACGAAAAGCGATAAATACATCGATTTACCGCTTTCCGATTTCCTTCCTCCTTTGGAGGATGAACTTTCTACAAATATAAAATATTTATTGAATAAAGCCAATTCTTACCACCTGAATGTGAATCTTTTATAAATAGTACGAAAAGAAGGAGTGAGGTTTGGGAAAAAAATTATTTTTACGTATCAAATGACATGTTTTATATTTTGATATTTTAAGGAATGGGAAAGATGTCATTTTTATTTCTTCTGTTTTCATTTTTTTTCTCGGAGAATGGGGGAGTGAAGATTGAAAAACAATTGTTGTACGATCGGCATACCTTGGAGGATAATTATGAATACAGGAAGGTGGAACGGAGTTTTCAGTGGGATAAGATTGCAGGGATGATAGATTCTTTGTTGAATTTTGAAAATCAGGCTAAAGAGTTCGGAGCTTTGAGTAATTATAAAAACCGGAACGGCCGTGCTCCATTGTCGGATTCGAGTCGGAAAGACGCTTATCGGGCTATCGAAGATAAATACGGGGTGAAAAGAGATCAATCCGTTCCATTTTATAAAACAGGGAACTGGGAAGTTCCCGAACGATATGGGCGTGATGGAGCGTTAGTATCGGTCATCCGTGATAGTGCGGGTTTTTTGTTGGTGACACCTTCTTCTTTCGGTGGTGAGTGGTGGGTACCTGAAAAATATGTAGATCGTTTGGGTGGGGCCGACTTTCGGAAGTTGATATTTATCGACCGGACGAATCAAAACCTGGCTACTTTGGAGCAGGGGGATTCTACCTGGTTGGTCAGGAGTATGAACCCGATAACGACAGGATTGCATAGACCGCCCTATAAGAGAGAAACGCCTCCGGGAGTCTATGTCATTCGCCGTAAGCTGGAAGCGATGCCTTTTTTAAGGGACGGTTCCATTGAGCCCGGAGGATTTGCTCCATGGGCCAGCCGTTTTTCCGGAGGAGCCTACCTGCATGGAGTACCGGTAAATTATCCGGACTCCGTTGTTTTGGAGTATAGCGGTACGCTGGGGACAACTCCGCGTTCGCACATGTGTGTGAGAAATGCCACTTCTCATGCTAAATTCATTTACGATTGGGCCCCTATAAGTGAAGCATTGGTGATTGTATTTGATTAAAATAGGAAAAATGTATAAAGTAGTTATTCTAATTTTGAGTCTGGTGTGTGGGGTAAGAGTCGGAAAAGCTGTAGAAGCTTTACCGGAAACTACGGTGGCCTCTAGTTTTCAGTTGTATCAGGAATTGGGGTTGAGGGGAGAAGTGAATTTTCCTGCATTCGAACAGGCACTCAAAGGATTTTCCCGATATGCTTCCGGACAAGACCGCTTGTTGGTACTGATCGATTATACCAAACCTTCCACGGAGAAGCGGTTTTATATTTTAGATCTTTTGCAAAAAAAACTTTTACTGAGTACTTATGTGGCTCATGGCAGAGGAAGTGGGGATAATTATGCCGTGGCTTTTTCCAATAGGCCCGGTTCGTATCAAAGTTCCCTGGGATTTTTTCGTACCGGTGATACTTATATGGGAAAAAATGGTTACTCTTTATTTTTAGATGGTTTGGAAAAAGGAATTAACGATAAAGCGAGGGAACGTGCTATTGTTGTGCACGGGGCTAATTATGCAGATCCTGCTGTCTTGAAAGGCCAGCAGCGTCTCGGTCGCAGTCTGGGTTGTCCCGCCTTACCACCGGATATCAGTAAGCAGGTCATCGATACTATCAAAGGTGGGGTATTGCTCTATATTTACGGATTGAACAAAGCTTGAGGTATATTTACTCTTTTCCGAGGTCGTTTTCGCACTAGGATTCTAACCAGAAGGTCCGGAGGATCTTATCTCGACAGAATTTCCGATTCTTTCAGCAAGGCAAGAGGAATGCTGAACAACGGGAAACTATAATTATTCTGCTTTTAAGTCGTTCGAAATTTATAGAAATAGAATGAAACCGGGCAATGGTCCGGGATGAAAAGTGATGCGATGAGACGATAAAATTAAAGCTATTGTGCCGGATTGTCGGATATTGAGTTAACTTACTGTGTGTGAAATCGTAATAATTTTTAAGTCACACCTTTTAATTGTCGATTAATTCACTTAGATTTGCACGAATTTTAAAAACCTAATATTATCGATTTCAACGCATAGAAATGAGAAAATGGAGTATTGACGATTCAGCAGAACTGTACAATATCAACGGTTGGGGGCTGAACTATTTTTCGATTAACGAAAAAGGGCATGTTGCTGTAACACCTAAAACGGATGGACCTTCGATCGATCTGAAAGAATTGATGGAGG
>OGOV01001902.1_pt1 | contig 17003 bp, 10 predicted proteins | sample 1552711 | NCBI WGS metagenome assembly OGOV01 (sample SAMEA2580216, study PRJEB22360) | human gut metagenome | biome: human gut; feature: human-associated habitat; material: faeces | place: Denmark | collected 2008/2010 | reverse complement strand
GGAGCCATACGGCTGGCCGCAAACCGCTTCCAGATCAGCTGATACAATCGGGACTGATCTCGTGTAAGGGATTCTTTTATCTGTACAGGTGTACGGCTGATATCAGTTGGGCGGATAGCCTCATGAGCATCCTGGATCTTCTGTCCCTTCTTCACTGTCTTGGCAGTTTCTGACACATATTCTTCTCCATACTGGCTGCTGATGTAGCTTCTTGCTGCCGCATCTGCCTCGTCAGAAATACGTACAGAATCAGTACGAAGGTATGTGATCACACCTACAGTACCGTTGCCCTTGATGTCAACACCCTCATAAAGCTGCTGTGCCAGACGCATAGTCTTCTGGGTGGAAAAATTCAGTGTTTTGGATGCCTCCTGCTGCAGGGTACTGGTAGTAAAAGGAAGCGGAGCATTCTTGATTCTCTCGCCTTTTTTCACCTCAGAGATCTCAAATTCTTCGTTCTCAAGAACCTTAAGAATCTCATCCATCTCAGCTTTATTGTGGATATCCATCTTCTTGTCTGTTCCGTAGAATTTAGCCTCCAGAGGCTTTTTCTCGCCATCCACAAGGAATTCACCATTCAGGCTCCAGTATTCTTCCGGGATAAAAGAATTAATCTCCTCCTCCCTGTCACAAATGATGCGAAGTGCAACAGACTGCACACGGCCAGCACTTAAGCCTCTCTTTACTTTCGCCCAGAGAAGCGGACTGATGGTATAACCCACCATACGGTCCAGCATTCTTCTCGCCTGCTGTGCATCTACAAGATTCATATTCAGACCTCGTGCATGCTTCAGGGAATCCTTTACAGCAGTCTTTGTGATCTCGTTGAAAGTGATTCGGTGCATTTTATCCGGATCTTCTTTCAGAGCCTGCATCAAGTGCCAGGAAATTGCTTCTCCTTCACGGTCAGGGTCAGTTGCAAGATAAATCTTATCAGCTTTTTTGGCTGCCTTGCGAAGTTTGGCAAGCAATTCCCCCTTACCGCGGATGGTTATATATTTCGGCTCGAAATCATTCTCCACATCTATTCCAAACTGACTCTTGGGAAAATCACGGACATGTCCATTAGATGCCTCTACCTCATAATTTGCCCCAAGAAATTTCTTTATTGTCTTTACTTTTGCAGGTGACTCCACTATCACCAGATATTTCGCCATGCTACCTCTCCTAGTCGTAATCTGTTATTCTTCACAGTGTCCCTGAACGGGCACATTGCCTGACAACGATATTGTTACATATGAAAATCGCCCTGCGCCGCAGAAACGTGAAGCACAATAATCATAAATCGTCAACTGTCTTTTACATAATAATGTCTCCCGCTCTCTCTTATGAGCCCCCGCAGTGTCAGTTCCACAAGACAGTTGCTTACCTGTGCCGGGGAAAAGCCTGTTTTTCTCACAATGTAGTCGGGATTTTTTGGTCGTAAATCGAGACAACTATACACCATATTCAAATCTCTTGCAAGTCCCAAGTTGTTTTTTTCACCGTTTTGTGTTACTTTTTCCATCGAAATTCCAAGTTCTTCCAGCATAATTTCCGGACAGTATGCAATCCCTGCGCCGTCGTAGATCAGCTTATGGCAGCCTCTGCTGAGTTCATCTGTCACTGCCCCCGGAATCGCATAGACCATCTTTCCCTGTTCCAGTGCAAATCCCGCAGTGATCAGCGAACCGCTGTTTTCTTTTGCTTCCACTACCAGAACCGCGTCTGACAAAGCACTGATGATCCGGTTTCGCGCCGGGAAATGCCAGGAAACAGGTCCTGAACCCAGTGGACATTCACTGATGATCCCACCATTTTCCCATAAGATCCTCTCATAGAGTTTTCTGTTAGATTTCGGATAGCATACATCAACGCCACTTCCAAGCACCGCAAATGTAGGCATCTTTCCTTCCAGTGCGCCTTTATGTCCTTCTGAATCAATGCCAAGTGCCATACCGCTGATAATCTGGACTCCAGCTACACTTAACGCTTTCGCATACCGGAATGCCTGCATCCTTCCATAAGGACTGCACATTCTGGCACCGATCACTGCCACCGTTCTTCTCTTAGGATCAGGAAGTCTGCCTTTTACATAAAGCTTTGCCGGCATGGAGGAATACTGCTTCATTATCTGAGGATATTCCGGATCTGATTTCTCAATACATCGTATCTGACCTGTACTGTATTCTTCTGTATGATTATTTTTCACATCAGTTCTTTCCATATAAAATACCTCACTGACCTTTATTTTATGACAGAATCTTTGTCAAATGCCCTGTACGAAAGTGCTTCTCCGATATGATGACCGGCAATCATTTCTTCCCCTTCCATATCCGCAATTGTTCTGGCTACCTTCAGAATCCTGTGATAGGATCTGGCACTGAATGCGATTTTTTCAAAGGCTCTTGCCAGAAGTCGGGATGCGCTGTCTGTAAGAGGGCAGAATTTATCGATCAGACTGCTCTTCAGCTGCCCGTTAAAATTTATTTTCTCATCTTTATACCGTTCTTCCTGGATCTTCTGTACTTTTTCCACTCTTTTTCTGATAGCAGCGGAATTTTCTCCCTTTCTTCCACAGTGAAGCTGTGAAAAAGAAACCGGCGGTACCTCAGTGCTGATATCAATTCTGTCCAGAAGAGGGCGACTGATCTTTCCCATATAATGTGTGATCTCACCTGCTGTACAGGTGCATCTGTTTAAATCCGGATAATAACCGCAGGGACAGGGGTTCATCGCTGCACATAACATAAAATCCGCCGGAAAGTTGTAAGTTCCGCTTGCTCTGGCTATCTGGATCACTTTATCCTCCATGGGCTGTCGCAGAAGTTCCAGACTTGCTCTGGAAAATTCCGGCATTTCATCCAGAAAGAGTACACCTTTATGCGCAAGAGTGATTTCGCCGGGTCTGGGATTACGCCCGCCTCCTGCAATTGCCTGCGGAGTACTTGTATGATGAGGGCTGCGAAATGGTCTCTCATCGATCAGAGGATGTTCTCTTGAAAGAAGTCCTGCAATACTGTAAATTCTGGTAAGCTCCAGCTTTTCTTCAAAGCCAAGCCCAGGCATGATCGTCGGCAGTCTTCTGGCAAGCATGGTTTTGCCCGTTCCCGGAGGTCCGATAAGGAGAAGATTGTGAAATCCGCTTACTGCAATTTCCGCCGCTCTTTTTGCCCCTTCCTGTCCTTCAATGTCTGAAAAATCCATTCCCATATCTGTATTTATAATAGAAGGAATTTCTTCCTGTATTTCCCTCTTCAGATAGGGTTCCGGATTCTTAAGACACTCGACCAGTTCCCGTAAATTTTTTACTCCTGCTACCGGCACATCCCTGATCAGTCTTCCTTCTTTCAGATTCTCATAGGGAACTACGCAAAAACGACTGCCCAAACTTCTTGCACACAACACAATCGGCAAGATTCCGGATATCCCATGGATTTCTCCGTCCAGACCGATCTCCCCTGCCATCATAACTCTGCTGACAACCTGGGGGCTGATCATCTCAAAAGCAGCCAACACTGCTGCTGCCACCGGTACATCAAAACCGGCTCCCTCTTTCTTCATGTCTGCAGGAGCAAAATTGACGGTAATTCTCTTTGGTGGAAACTGATAACCATTATTCTTGAGTGCTGTGCGTACCCGTTCCTGCGCTTCCTTTACCTGCGCAGAAGGAAATCCTACCATGATAAAGGAAGGAAGTCCGTTACTTACATCAGCTTCTACCTGCACAGGGCATACTTCCACCCCCAAAATTGCAGCTGATAATACACTTGCAAACAAATATAAACTCCTTTCTTCCGGCATAAATCTCCCCCGATATTTATGCTCGCCAAACAGCGGACGACTGAATAGTTACATCACTTAACTTGTATTGGAAATTATTTCAGAAATCAGATTAGAAAAAAGATTATTTTTATAATAGACCATTTTGCTCTGTTTTGCAACCGTTCATTTTGTTCTGTTTTATACTTTTTTCAGTACATAATCTGCGAAGGCTTTTCACAGATCATGTTTGGGAGTACACTACAAAACAGAGAGGTGAACTATATGAAATTTCAGCGTATTCAGGATTTACGTACAGATGCTGACATGTCACAGAAACAGCTCAGCGAAATTCTTCACATCAGCCAGCGTTCCTACTCTCATTATGAGACAGGTTCACGCAATATCCCGGTTGAAATGCTTATCAGACTGGCAAATTATTACGATATAAGTGTTGATTATCTGGTAGGACGCACTGATAAAAAAGAGATGAATAAATAAATAAAATCACTTTTTTTAATATAAAAGGATTCCTGTAACTGTTTATGTTACTGAATCCTTTTATATTTTTTGTATCTTTTATTCTTTTATCATAACAGTATCCACAGAAGGATGGACTTTTGCACCCTCCGCTTTTGTTTTTGTCTTAATATTCACATAAAGACGACCATTATCAAAGGTAAGATAACCCTTTGCTACATTTCCCAGCGAGTCTGTAAACGAGAATCTGGTTGCATTTCCTGCGACGGATTTCTTTACTTTTGCCTTGCAGGTGACTGTCTTTTTCTTATTTGTCTGTGAATAAGTAAAGGTAACCGACTTCTGACTGAGTTTCTTAATTTTGATCTTAACCCTGCCGTTCTTACTGCGCCAGGTTCCCAGATAATCCTCCGGGTTAAAAACATAAGCCCGTTCCAGAACCGGTGTTGGCGTTGCCGTAGGAATCGGTGTTGGGGTAGGTGTGGGCGTAGCTGCAGGTGTCGGTGTTACAGTGGGAACTCTTTCCAATGCCGCAATCGCTTCTGCTTTTCTCTGCTCTCTGTCCACATTCTTTCTGTGTTGAAGCAGCAGAGTGCCTGCCAGCATAAGCAGGATAAACAGGATAATTACAATTATCAGAAGTTTTATAAGTCTTTTTTTCTTTTTATTCCGTTTCTGTTTCCCGTTGTTTGTTACCGACAAATCTGCATCTCCTCTTCTGTTTCTTGTTCGTTACTTATTCTTTTCCATCCCAGCAATAGGTACAGAGTTTACATGGTGAAATTCCAATGGAAGCTTTCAGATCATCAAGTCTGTGGAATTTCAGTGATGTGAAATTCAGCTCCTTACGGATTTCTTCCAGCATTTCTTTATAATTTGTTGAATTTGGATCTGCATAGTCTGCCAGGACTTTATCACTGACATTCTCTCCCTCGCGTTTGGCGATCACACGTCTTGTGATCAGATCCATCTCCGATTTAGAACGTGAGAAATTCAGATATTTGCATCCATAAAGTAAAGGCGGACACGCAGGACGGATATGTACTTCTTTCGCACCATTTCTGTAAAGAAATTCCGTTGTTTCTCTCAACTGTGTTCCACGTACAATAGAATCATCGATCATCAGAAGGCTCTTATCCTTGATCAGACGATGTACAGGAATCAGCTTCATTCTTGCGATAAGATTTCTCTGGCTCTGCTGTGTAGGCATAAATGATCTTGGCCAGGTTGGTGTATATTTGATAAACGGACGGGCAAAAGGCACACCGGACTGGTTCGCATATCCGATCGCATGGGCAATACCGGAATCCGGAACACCGGCTACAATATCGGGATTTACTTCTCCCCTGTCTCTCCTGGCCAGCATATCACCGCAATGATAACGCATTTCTTCTACATTCACACCCTCATATGCCGAAGTAGGATATCCGTAATATACCCAGAGGAAAGAACAGATTCGCATCTCTTCCCCTGGTTTCTGCAGGGTTTCCACACCATCCGGAGTCACTGCAACAATTTCTCCGGGGCCCAGTTCTTTCAGGTCTTCATATCCAAGATTCAGGTATGCAAAGCTTTCAAAAGATACACAACAGGCATCTTCTTTCTTTCCCACGATCAGTGGAGTCCTTCCCAGACGGTCACGTGCTGCCAGAATCCCCTTTGGTGTCAGGATCAGCATGGTCATGGAACCTTCTATCACTTCCTGCGCATAACGGATTCCCTCAATCATGTTGTCTTTCTGATTGATCAGTGCAGCTACCATTTCTGTGGGATTTACGCTTCCTCCACTCATTTCCAGAAAATGAGTGCATCCGTTTTTAAAACAGTTGGCAATCAGTTCATCCATGTTATTGATCTTTCCAACTGTGGTAATTGCAAAGTTGCCAAGATGAGAGCGCACCAGAAGAGGCTGAGGTTCATTATCTGAAATACATCCGATTCCCAGATTTCCCTCCATCTCACCAATGTCACCATCAAATTTGGTCCTGAACGGCGCATTTTCAATGTTATGAATCACGCGGTCAAAACCACGTTTCTTATCATACACTGCCATTCCGCCTCTGCGTGTTCCCAGATGGGAATGATAATCAATTCCGAAGAAAAGGTCCAGAATGCAACTGGACTTTGATGCTACTCCAAAAATTCCACCCATTATCGTATTCTCCTTTTGTTCATCATCTTCAGGCAACTTTTATCATAATCCTCTTCGATAATCCATTTAAAAAGATTACTATAGCCCGTTTCATAACGTTTTCCTTCACTATAACAGTTCTTATCCTGCCAAATTGCTGTAAAAACAGTTATATCACACAACACTCCCATTATATAGAATGAAAATTTAGAAGTAAAGAGTTTTAATCTTATTTCGTTACTGTTCACTCCGTTCACAGTAACGTAGCCAAAATTCATTCCAGATTGCCTGCGGCAATGGAATTTTGGCTTGTATGTCTCGGGATTTTGGCATATTCATGCCAAAACACCTCGCGGGATAGTGGTATGTGAACAGTAACCTTATTTCTTTTCCTTGATGATACCTGTTCTGTATGCATCCAGCAGCTGGATCAATTCCTGTATTCTCTCTTTCAGCGCATGACCTGTATCTGTATCACCCACAAGCTGGCGTCTGGACATGTAGCTGACTGCCACGCGGTTCGATACAATATCAGTCTCTCTTGCCACAGCATCTGCTTTGGACGTAAACGGTTCATGAGCAGTAAGATTCAGTCCATAGGAATTATAGATCAGCGTATATCCGGCAATTCCCGTTACTTTCTGATATGGCTTGGAAAAACCACCGTCAATCACGATAACCTTTCCATCACATTTTACAGGACTTTCTCCTTCACTCTGGTGTACCGGAACATGGCCATTGATGATATGCCCTTTTTCCGGATCCAGACCAAATTCACGAAGCATATTATCTACCACTTCTTCATTCTCCCAGAGGCGGTAATAAGCATTCTTCTTCTCTTCATGTGTAGAAGGATCCTCTATGAAATATCTTTCAAAAGTACTCATCTTGCTCTTGCCAAACAATGGTGAGTTCGGAGCTGCCCAGATATACCACATAATATCTCTGCCCTTCTTCTGTTCTTCTTTTCCTACAGAATAGAATGCTCTGCGCACATAGGTTTCCAGTACATCGTACAGTTCTTTTCCCTTGTAGCTTTTTCCATAAATCTGTACTTCCCGGAATGTTCCGTCTTCATTCAGAGGAATGCTTCCATGAAACAGAAGATTTCCGTTATATACTGTATAAAGCCCGCCTTTGTCAAGTAGGAGACGGATGTGGTTTTGCAGTTTTTCACAGTTTCTGAATGCAGAGGACAGTTTGTCCATAACTTCTTTTTCTCCGGCTGTAAGTTCGTATGGATGTTTCCAGTCAATAGTCGGAAAATTATTGTCGCGAAGCGGATATTCTTTTCCGTCAGGCAGTGTGATCGTCCCTTTTTCCGGATTGATCCGATGAAGAAGTGCTCTGTCTTCCATCTGGAATTCTTTATGTCTGCGCACCAGTTTACCTTCTAATTTAAACTGGATCACAGCAATAGCCTTGTGCATTTTTTTGCCCAGTTCTTCCTCAAGAACATTATAATTGGAAGCACCTTTCCTAGCAAAAATCTCGCAGGGATCATCCTTATACGCCTCCATCACAAAGGTCGCCAGAGGAAGCATATTGATTCCGTATCCATCCTCAAGAATATCCAGATTTCCGTAACGGATACTGTTTCTTACCACTGTTGCAATACAGGCTTTCTGTCCTGCTGCCGCACCCATCCAGACAACATCATGGTTTCCCCACTGAATATCCAGGGAGTGATACTGCATCAGGCGATCCATAATGAAATGTGGAGCAGGACCTCTGTCATAAATATCCCCCAGAATATGTAAATGATCCACGACCAGACGCTGGATCAGTTCTGCAAGCGCAATGATAAAATTCTCCGCACTGCCGATCTCAATGATCGTATTTACAATGGAATCATAATATGCCTCTTTGTCGAGAACCTCCGCTTTCTCTGTGATCAGTTCTTCAATCACATAGGCATAATCTGCGGGAAGAGCTTTTCGTACTTTGGATCTGGTATATTTGGAGGCTGTTGTCTTACAGATTTCAATAAGACGGTAGAGAGTAATCTTATACCAGTTTTCCATATCTTCTTCTGTATCTTTGACAAGATCCATCTTCTCTTTCGGATAATAGATCAGAGTTGCCAGAGAACGCTTATCATTGTTACTTAATGTATGTCCAAACACATCATCAATCTTCTTCCGCACTGCACCGGAACCATTTCTGAGCACATGTGAAAACGCCTGATACTCCCCATGAAGGTCTGACATAAAGTGTTCCGTTCCCTTCGGCAGATTCAGGATTGACTGAAGATTGATAATCTCCGTAGATGCCTTTCCGATTGTAGGATAAATTTCTGCAAGTCTCTGTAAATATCTAAGTTCGTCTTTCTTCATATCCATCTCCTGTTATCATATATTATGATGTCAGGGCATTTTATGTTGCTGTCTGCACCATGCCCTGCAACACACTTTGCGGTCACAGAATTTATGCTCATCCTGTAAAGTCAAATAATGACATCTGGTTCGACTGCGGGATATCTCCGAATAATTTCAGATCATCCATCAGATCAATAACCGTTTTGCTGACCTTTGTTCTGTCGCGGAAGTCGTCTTTTGACAAGAATTTTCCCTGTTTTGCAGCATCAACCACTGCATCTGCCGCCTTATCTCCCAGTCCGTCAATAGTTGCAAGTGACGGCATCAGTTTCCCATCCACGATCTGAAATCTCTGTGCCTTGGCAGTATAAAGATCAATCGGTACAAATTCAAATCCACGTGCGTACATTTCCTGTACAATACGCATATCCTTCAGGGTATCCAGTTCTTTTTTAGATGCTGAATCACCTTTTTTGCGAATTTCTGCCATATAATACTCCAGGCGTTCCTTTCCCATACACATCATCTCATAGGAGAACGCTGTGGCGCGGATACTGAAATATGCCGCATAGTATGCCAGTGGCTGAAACACCTTATACCACGCAATTCTGTACGCCATCATAACGTATGCTGCTGCATGAGCCTTCGGGAACATATACTTGATCAGCTTACAGGACCAGATATACCAGTCCGGAACTCCATGCTCTTTCATGGTCTCGATCCACTCATCACGAAGACCTTTTCCCTTACGGACGCTCTCCATGATCGTAAACGCAAGGCCACTTTCCACTCCTTTTCCGATAAGGTAGATCATAATATCGTCTCGGGTACAGATAGCTGTGGAAATGGTTGCCTTACCCTCCTGGATCAGCACCTGGGCATTGCCCAGCCATACATCCGTACCATGAGAAAGCCCTGCAATACGGATCAGGTCAGAGAAGTATTTCGGCTTGGTGTCAATAAGCATCTGCATGGCGAAATCTGTACCAAATTCCGGGATTCCCAGACATCCGAGCTTACATCCGCCAATATCTTCCGGTTCAATTTTCAAAGCCTTTGTACTTGCAAACAATGACATGACATCCCTCTGATCCAGGGGGACATCCCTGGCACTGATTCCCGTTAAATCCTCCAGCATTCGGATCATAGTGGGATCATCGTGTCCAAGTATATCAAGCTTCAGCAGGTTTCCGTCAATAGAATGGTAATCAAAATGTGTGGTGATAATGTCACTGTTCACATCATTCGCAGGGTGTTGGACAGGAGTAAATTTCTCAATCTCCTCACCTACAGGAAGTACGATAATGCCTCCCGGATGCTGTCCTGTTGTACGCCGCACGCCTGTACATCCCTGTACGATGCGGTTGATCTCACAGTAACGTTTATGCACACCACGCTCTTCAAAATAATTCTTCACATAACCAAATGCAGTTTTCTCCGCAAGCGTACCGATAGTCCCTGCCTTGAATGTCTGTCCCTTACCAAAAATAACCTCTGTATATCTGTGTGCATTAGCCTGATACTCTCCTGAAAAGTTAAGGTCAATATCCGGTTCCTTATCTCCCTTGAATCCAAGGAATGTCTCAAAAGGAATGTCAAACCCTTCTTTTTTCATCCTGGTTCCACATTTCGGACAGATCTTATCCGGCATATCACACCCCGCCATACCTGCATACTGCTTTACTTCCGGTGAATCAAAATCACTGTATTTGCAGTCCGGATTAGGACAGAGATAATGCGGCGGCAGAGGATTTACCTCTGTGATACCGGACATGGTAGCTGCCAGAGAAGATCCTACAGAACCTCGCGAACCTACCAGATAACCATCTTCATTTGACTTCCATACAAGCTTCTGTGCAATGATATACATTACGGCATACCCATTGGAAATGATTGAATTCAGTTCCCTGTCAAGCCTGCTTTCTACAATCTCCGGCAATGGATTTCCATACATTTCATGCGCTTTTGTAAAACAGATATTCTTCAGATCCTGGTCGGAATTCTCAATGACCGGCGGGAATTTGTCCGGATGAATAGGTGATATCTTCTCAATCATATCTGCGATCTTATTTGTATTTGTAATGACAACTTCTTCTGCTTTCTCGCTTCCCAGATAGGCAAATTCTTCCAGCATTTCCTCTGTGGTACGTAAATACAACGGTGCCTGCTCATCTGCATCTGAGAATCCGTTTCCGGCCATAATGATCCTTCTGTAAATCTCATCCTGTGGATCCATGAAATGCACATCACAGGTTGCAACTACCGGTTTCTTAAACTGCTCTCCAAGCTTAACGATCTTCCTGTTTATCTCCTTCAGGTCTTCTTCGGAACTGATCATATCATGCTTATCATCTGCTATCATAAATCTGTTATTTCCAACAGGCTGGATCTCCAGGTAATCATAGAAATTTACCAGTCTGGCTATCTCAGTATCCGGTGCATTTCTCAGAATTGCCTGATACAGTTCCCCTGCTTCACAGGCACTTCCCACCAGAAGTCCGTCTCTGTACTGCTCCAGCACACTTTTGGGAACACGTGGACGTCTGTGATAATACTTCAGGTGCGACTGACTCACTAATTTATACAGATTAATGCGCCCTGTCTCATTTCTGGCAAAAATGATCACATGGTAGGTCGGCAGTTTCCTGATAGTATTTACAGAAACAGCTCCCTGCTCATTCAGCATATCCACATCCCGGATATCACGCTCTTCCAGCATCTTTACAAACTTCACAAAAATCTCTGCAGTACATGCGGCATCATCTACTGCCCGGTGATGATTTTCCAGTGAAACCCCAACTGCTTTTGCTACCGTATCCAGCTTAAATCTGTTCAATGCAGGAAGCAGGAAACGGGCCATACCGACCGTATCTACATAAGTAAAATCATGTGCGATTCCCAGTCTGTCACAGTTTTTCATAATAAATCCCATATCAAAGTCCGCATTGTGTGCAACCATAACCGCATCCTTGCTGAATTCAAGGAATTTCGGAAGCACTTCTTCGATAGTCGGGGCATCCATGACCATACTGTCATTGATACTGGTCAGCTGTTCAATGCGAAAAGGAATCGGTACCTTTGGATTTACAAATGTGGAAAAACGGTCCGTAATCTCACCATTTTCTACCAGTACGGCGCCAATCTCTATGATCTGACAGGTCAGCGAAGAAAAACCTGTTGTCTCAATATCAAAGACCACAAATCTACCGTTCAGCTTCTGACCTTTTCCATTGGTCACCATACCTTTTAAATCATCTACCAGATAGCCTTCCATTCCATAAAGAACCTTAAAATCAGAATCCTTCGGCACACATCCGCCCCAGGCATCGAAACAGTGATTTGCCTCCGGAAACGCCTGTACAACCCCATGGTCTGTAATGGCAATGGCAGGATGTCCCCACTCATAAGCACGTTTCACCAGAGATTTGGCATCCGTAACCCCATCCATATCGCTCATCTTTGTATGACAGTGAAGCTCTACTCTTTTCTGTGGGCTGGTATCTACTCTGGCAGTTGTAAAATTGGCAATTTTCTTAATCCCGGCTATGGATGCAATAGTCAGTTCACTGTCAAAACGGTCTACTGTTGTCACACCGCGAAACTTCAGAAAAGCCCCCTTCTTTACATGTTCTGTCACTTCCGGCACCTGTTCATTGCGCAAAAACATCTTCACAACAATACTGTCCGTAAAGTCTGTGATCGGGAAGATAAGGATTGTTTTTTCATTACGGATTTCTCTGGCTTCAACCTCCATAACCTGTCCGCGGACGATCACCTCACCCATCTCACCGGTAATCGTCTCAAGTGCAACAGGCTCTCCTTCGAAATCTCTTCCATAGATAACATCCGGATTGCTGTCCCTTCTGAATCCACCCCGGAAATCTCCCTTCCTGTTGTCTTTGCGGTCTGCAAATGCAGCTTTTTTGTCCTTCTTTTCCTGCTGTCCCTTATCAGTCTTTTTCTCTGCTTTCTTCTCTGCTGTTCCTGCTTCTTCAGACTGAGCCGGCTCTTCATTCTTACTGTTTAATTTCGCATGACGGATTACATTTTCCACTTCCTGAGCGATCTGCACTGCTGCATTCTTACGGTACTTACTTTCCTGCGTCTCCCTGAACTCAAGTTCCACCTTTAAGTCCATTCCGCATCTTTCGCAGAAAACCTTCTGCAGATATTCGATCAGGATCCCGCTCTTTTCTCTGGCTATTACAGAATCAGGAAGGATCATATGAAGATCATTTTCTCCGGGAAAAGAAATCTGCGCCTGTCTGAACATATTGTATTCCAGCATATTGTAGCTGCGCAGTTCCAGTTCCATGCTGGATCTGTAAGTTTCCAGAAAGTTCTGAGGATTGTACTGACCGGAAAGGCGGAATTTCTCAATAACTGTAACTGTTACATTCAGTCCTGCAAAAATCTGTCTCTCTATCTGTTCTTCCAGTTCAAAGATATGCTTCTTATGAATCCAGCGTTCACTTTTTATATACACCCATATATGAGTTCTGGAAGGATTGCAGGACACTCTGGTCACAAAAACCATGTCCAGCAGTTCTTCCAGTTCTTTCTTCACTTTTAAGCTGGGAAATACGTCAAAAAAGTCTTTTTCCAAAATAAAATCTCCTCGTTGATCTGACAGGAAGTCTTCGTTCCAAATGTTACTTCCAGTTCAGAAGTTCTTCCCGCAACGTATCCAAAAGCTGATCTTCCGGAACTTTCTTTATGATCTCACCATGTTTGATCAGAAGTCCCACACCAACTCCGCCTGCAATTCCGATATCTGCCTCTTTTGCTTCTCCGGGTCCGTTTACCACACAGCCCATAACTGCTACTTTAATATCAAGCGGGATATCCTGCACCATGGTTTCTACCTTATTTGCAAGACCGATCAGATCGATCTGTGTGCGTCCACAGGTTGGACATGACACAACTTCTATGCCACCTTTGCGAAGCCCCAGAGTTTTCAGGATACGTTTTGCGGATTTAATCTCTTCTAAAGGTGCTCCTGTAAGAGAGACACGAATGGTATCACCGATTCCCTGATTCAGGATGATCCCCAGTCCGATAGCAGATTTAATGTTTCCGGAATAAAGAGTTCCGGCTTCTGTGATTCCTACATGAAGTGGATAATTCGTCTTCTCCGCGATCAGTTCATGAGCCTTTGCACACATAAGGACATCCGAAGATTTGATGCTGATCACCAGATTGTCATATCCCAGGTCTTCGATGATATGAACTTTATCCAGCGCACTCTCCACCAGTCCCTCTGCAGTGACTCCATGATATTTCTCCACAAGTTCTTTCTCAAGAGAACCACTGTTTACACCAACACGAATGGGTATTCCTCGCTCCTTTGCCACATCAACCACTGCTTTGATTCGCTCTGTACTGCCGATATTTCCGGGATTGATCCGGATCTTATCTGCACCGTTTTCCATAGCTGCAATGGCAAGACGATAATCAAAATGGATATCTGCCACAAGTGGTATATGGATCTGTTTTTTGATTTCCTTCAGTGCTTTTGCAGCTTCCATAGTCGGTACTGCACAACGGATAATATCACAGCCAGCCTGCTCCAGTGCCAGGATCTGAGCTACTGTCTGTTCTACATCTTCAGTTTTTGTATTTGTCATGGACTGGATTAAAATCGGGTTGCCGCCGCCAATCTTTCTGTCTCCGATCTGAATCACTTTTGTATGATCTCTGTACATAATTTTCCTCTTCTCTCATTTATAGCAATTCCATAAATTACTGCTGAACAGTTATCTGATTTCCAGAAGTTTTCTCTTCAGTTCTTCTTCCATGCGATGCATTTCCATCTCTGCTGCCTGTCTCTTCTGACGGCCTTCCATCTGGATCCGCATCACATCATCCAGAGTCTGGATCAAATCTGCATTTGTCTTCTGGAGTGTTTCAAGGTCAACTATTCCACGCTCTGATTCTTTCGCTGTCTCAACCGTTGCCATATGAAGTGTCTCTGCATTCTTTCTGAGAAGTTCATTGGTAATATCTGTTACCTGTCTCTGTGCCTGTGCCGCTTCTGCAGAGTGAGCAATTCCCAGAGCAAGCACCATCTGACTTTTCCATAATGGAATTGTGTTTACGATCGTTGTCTGTATTTTTTCAACCATTACCGTATCATTATTCTGGATCAGCCGGATCTGAGGCGCTGTCTGCATGGCAATCGTACGGGTAAGTTCCAGATCATGCAGTTTCTTTTCAAATCTGCTACATTTCTCATCCAGGTCTCTGGCTGCCTGCGCGTCTTCGGGAAGCCCGCTCAGAGCTGCCTTATTTTTCATTTCTGCAAGCTTTCCGTTTCTGGTTTCTTCCAGTTTCTTTTTTCCGGCAAGGATATACATGGTAAGTTCTTTAAAATAATTCAGGTTCTGTTCATACATCTTGTCCAGCATAGCAGAATCTTTCATAAGGCGCACCTGATGCTGCTGAAGAGAATCTGTGATCTTCTCCACATTGGCTTGTGCTTTGTCATATTTGTTTTTCAGAGTTTCGATCTTGTTTGCCTGTTTCTTGAAGAAGCCAAACAATCCCTTTTCTTCTTCAGCATCAAAACCCTTTAATTCTCCGACTACTCCGGTCAGAAGATCGCCTACCTCGCCAAGATCCTGTGAACGTACATTTTTCAGTGCTTCATCAGAAAAATCAGCCATCTTCTTCTGTGTTCCAGCTCCATACTGCATAACCTGTGTCAGATTTTCCAGATCGATCTTTCCTGCAAAATCTTCGACCATCTGCTGTTCTTCCGGCGTAAGGACAGTCTGTGCCATTTTCTGCTGTACCGGATTCATTTCCTGCGTAACCTCCATCAGCTGTGCCTGTACTTCCGGTTCTTTTTCCGGTTCCATGACCAATTCCGGCTCCAGTGTCAGCGACGGCATTCCTGTTTCTGCCTGCTTCATTTCATCACCCATAACGTTTTCCCTCTCATTTTCTGCATGTCGTATATCCTTGCTGCTTTTATTTTAAATTGCTTAAATTACTTTTTCTCAAAATCATTTTCTGTCAGCCCCTCCTGTGCGAGCATGGTATGCAGGACAGAAATATCACTTGAAACATCCCATGCCGTATCCTGAAATACAGAATCCAGAAGTTTTGCAAATGCTTCGTTCAATGTATCCAGAGTATCCTCAATTTCTTTCTTTGAGGCCCGGATCGTCTCTCCCTGAATCGACTGTCTGTCCATATCTTCATAAGCATCCAGAAGTTTCACTGTCATCGGAAGATAATAATCCATCATCTTTTTGAGATCCGGAATGATCTCCGGATGCTCCTCTGCTCTCTGGAATATCTGCTCTACGATCTGCTCCATTTTGGCAATTTTGGCCGAAATCTCTTCTCCCGGAATTGCATCATTACTTGCATGGATTTTCTTAATATATGCTTCACCCTTATCAAGGACTTCCTGCACCTGAGGACTGATCCGGCTCTGCTTTTCACTCTCCCGCATTCTCTTCTGCGCTTCCTCTGCACTGCGCTGTTCCAGCGCCTTCTGCGTTTCTTCATACTGTCTGTAGGTTTCATTGCTTGTGATCAGGCAGGTTTCCTTTGTATCTGTTCTGCCTTCCAGAAACCAGCTTTTCGCGATCATATAGTGAATATCTTTTTTGACTGATTTTATGCTTCTGCCGACTGTTTTCGCCAGATCTTCAAAACTACAATATGTTTTGTGTCCCAGTGTTTTTTTGTATTTCTGAAAACGTTTCAGTCTGCCCAGACCAGTGCATCCGCTGCCGATCATCCCAACTCCGGCAAGTGTACCGATTAGTGTCACAACTGTGGAACCGATACCTCCGTGTCCCATGACCGCCTGCAGAATCTGCACGGTCAGAAGCCCGATTGCCATACTTCCGGAAATAATTCCGCCAAACACGATCAACAGGATATCCTTTACTTTTTCTCCGCCGGTATTACCATAAAGCTCCGGATGCGTTTCTGTATTTTCGACAGTCCCCCGCACTTTCTGTGCCCCTGCTTCCGGCTTACGATATCCAGCCTTCTCCGGATGCTCTTTCTGATATTGTTTCAGGGTGCTGTTTACCATTCTTGTGATTGACTGGTTCAGTTCCTGATAATTGCTTGTTTTGACCGCATTTTCTATAGTTGTCTGAACTTCGCGGACTTTCTGCTCTACAAAGCTGAAATCCGATCCGTTGTCATAAGATTTTTTATCCATGCCATCCTCCTGTAAACTATTTCTTATTATACAAAAATACGGACAAAAAAACAAGGTACAGGAAAGCGTCCTGCACCTTGTCTTGAATTGAAGTTACTGTTCACTCCGTTCACAGCAACTTGGTCAAAATCCATTCCAAATCACC
>OGOV01001896.1_pt1 | contig 17027 bp, 7 predicted proteins | sample 1552711 | NCBI WGS metagenome assembly OGOV01 (sample SAMEA2580216, study PRJEB22360) | human gut metagenome | biome: human gut; feature: human-associated habitat; material: faeces | place: Denmark | collected 2008/2010 | reverse complement strand
AACCTGCTGGCTACGGTTACCTTTCGCCAACATAACCATGCTGCCACCGTGGCTCTGGAACAGCTCAACATACGAGTCCATACGTCCGGCAGTTGTCGGGCCCATTGAACCGCAAGCCATACCAGCCGGAGTCTTGGCCGGACCAGCATAGTAAATAGGATGATCCTTGATATACTGAGGCAAATCTTCTCCACGATCCAAGCGTTCTTTCAGTTTAGCGTGAGCGATGTCACGGCCAACGATGATAGTACCGTTCAGTGACAGACGAGTAGATACAGGATATTTGGTCAGTTCTTTCAGAATCTCAGCCATCGGACGGTTCAGATCAATCTTCACTACATCACCTTCACCGGCCTGACGCAATTCTGCCGGAATCAGGCTACCCGGATTTGAATCCAGTTTCTCAATCCAGATACCATCTTTATTGATTTTACATTTGATGTTACGGTCGGCAGAACAAGATACGCCCAGACCTACCGGACAAGAAGCACCGTGACGAGGCAAACGGATGATACGCACATCGTGTGCGAGGTACTTGCCGCCGAACTGTGCACCGAGACCGATCTTATGCGCCTCTTCCAAAACTTGCTTTTCGAGTTCCACGTCGCGGAATGCGCGCCCCGTGGCATCACCCGTGGTCGGCAGGTTGTCATAATAATGAGTAGAAGCCAGCTTCACGGTGAGCAGGTTCTTTTCAGCCGATGTGCCGCCGATAACGAATGCGATATGATAAGGAGGACAAGCAGCCGTACCGAGGCTCTTCATCTTCTCAATCATGAACGGTACCAAAGTAGCCGGATTGAGGATGGCTTTCGTCTCCTGATACAAATAAGTCTTATTGGCAGACCCACCGCCTTTGGTCACGCACAAGAAACGGTACTCCATTCCTTCGGTGGCTTCGATGTCGATTTGTGCCGGGAGGTTGCACTTGGTGTTCACCTCTTCGTACATGCTCAACGGGGCATTCTGGCTGTAACGCAGGTTTTCTTCGGTATAAGTCTTATAGACACCTTTCGACAAAGCCTCTTCGTCGCAATAACCGGTCCACACCTGCTGGCCTTTTTCGCCATGGATGATGGCCGTACCCGTATCCTGACAGAACGGAAGAACGCCCTTGCATGCCACTTCCGCATTGCGCAGGAACGTCAACGCCACATACTTGTCATTGTCGCTGGCCTCAGGGTCGTGCAAAATCTTCGCCACTTGTTCATTATGAGAACGACGCAACATGAACGACACATCGCGGAACGCCGCGTTTGCCATCGCCGTCAATCCCTCGGGAGCCACCTTCAACACGGGGTGCCCTTCAAACTCGCCGACCGACACATAGTCTTTGGTCAGCAAATAATATTCAGTATCGTCCTTGCCCATCTGGAACATCGGAGCGTACTTGAACTCAGGTGCATTTGCCATAATCGTTTTTGTTTTAAATTGAGATATTTCTTGTTTCGTACTTGCAAAGATAGTGAAAGGCGAGCGCAGAGACAAGCGAAAACGAAGTTTTCATGCTTGGCTATTTCCTGTTTTCCCCGCCCTATGCCCCTTCTTCGTCGTATTTCTCAAAAAGGAAATCATTGTAGGGGTATTTCTGCACGTGAAGTTCGCGTACTTTGTCGTACAACACTTTCTTCAATTCCTCCAAATTGGTCTTCTCACGGGCTGAAATGAAAATGCAGTTGTCGTTGCGGCGAGCCATCCATGTCTTCATCAGGTCGTCCAGCGACACGTTTTCTTTCGTGGCCGGCGTCAGGTCGTCTTCCTCTTTTTCCACCCAGTCGTAAGCGTCTATCTTGTTGAACACAATCATGCACGGCTTGTCGCTGCATCCCAAGTCGCCCAACGTCTTCTCCACCACCTGAATCTGGTCTTCGAAGTCGGGGTGGGCGATGTCTACCACATGCAACAGCAAGTCGGCCTCGCGCACCTCGTCCAACGTACTTTTGAAAGAATCCACCAAGTCGGTCGGCAATTTACGGATAAAACCGACCGTATCGGACAGCAGGAAGGGCAGATTGTCGATGATAACCTTGCGCACCGTCGTGTCCAACGTAGCGAACAGCTTGTTCTCGGCAAACACGTCACTCTTCGAGAGCAGGTTCATCAGCGTGCTTTTCCCCACGTTGGTGTAGCCCACCAACGCCACCCGGATCATACGTCCGCGATTGCTCCGCTGCGTCGTCTTCTGGCGGTCGATTTCGGCCAGACGTTGCTTCAGAAGCGACATCCGGTTCAGGATGATACGGCGGTCCATCTCCAACTGGGTCTCACCCGGACCGCGAAGTCCTACCGAACCGCCTTTACCACTTCCGGAACCACCACCCTGACGCTCAAGATGAGTCCAAAGGCGTTGCAGACGGGGCAACATGTATTTATACTGGGCCAGCTCCACCTGAGTTTTAGCGTTGGCAGTCTGGGCACGCATGGCAAATATATCGAGAATCAGCGAAGTACGGTCCAGTATCTTCACCTTCAGTTCCGCTTCGATGTTACGTATCTGCTTGGCTGAAAGTTCGTCATCAAAAATGACCATTCCCACTTCCCGGTCTTCTTCAGCCTCTATCCTTATATATTCTTTTATTTCTTCCAGTTTTCCTTTCCCTACATAAGTCACTGAGTTAGCCGTCGGCAACTTCTGCGTAAACCTTTTCACTACTTCCGCCCCGGCTGTCTCAGCCAGAAATGCCAGTTCGTCGAGATACTCGTTAGTCTTGCGTTCATCTTGCGTCTGCGTAATGAGACCCACCAGAACAGCTGTTTCGACTTTGGCTTCGGATATTACAAATTCTTTCATTCTACTTTATATCTTATTATAATATGGCGACAAATATAGCTATTTTCGTAACATACTAAAAGAAAAAATCGCCCAAGTGTTTCTACCTGAGCGATTCTTTATTATTTATTGACTATTTATTTATTAATATCTTTATTGAGCAACAACTCAACCTGAGGTATGGGCCAAGTATATTTTTCATCGGACGGACCGACATTGATCGTCTCATTCTCGCCCACTTTAATGAAGTGTTCACCACGTCTCATAATGTCGATACCACGAATACCCTCACCAATGAATTCAAGGCGCTTCTCATTGTAAATTGCCTCTTTCAGTGCATCACCCGACAGATTATCGATGTTCAACGGATCGGTAGCCGCATCCACCGAGCGGCCTCTGACTTGTTTCAACAGGCTTTTGGCTGTAGCTTCGCCCCCGGCTTTGTTTGCATAACACTCGGCAAGATCCAGCAATGTTTCGGCATAACGGAAGATGGGTACCCACTGTAATTTAGTTTTTGCATCCGTAAACTTCATCAACAAGTCTTTCTCTCCCTTAAAGGCTATGATACGCTTATCGGTAGCCAACGAATAATCAGGTTTTGACATAATCCCGCTCTTTGTATCGATCAGCATAATCTTGCCATCATAATAATATTCTGCCAATGACTGCTGAGTGTTCGGGATATTAGTGTCTGCCATTGGCAAAGAGAAGATACTCTCCTGACTGAAGTACGGAGCCTTATAAATCAATGTTACGTCTTCCGGCAAACTATATCCGGTCACCAATTCTCCGGCTGCAATGGCTTTGTCCCATTCGTTCATTGCCATATAAACTCTCATCTTAAGCATGTTGGCAGCAGCCTGAGTAGCATGTGTGACCCCTGTATAAGTATTCACTTCGGTATCCAATGCCGAAATGTTCTCCAAGTCAGACAGAATGTGTTCATAAATCTGCTTTACCGTAGAGCGGGGCATATTGTTGTTTTCAGTTCCGGCTTCGGCAGTAAGACGCAACGGAACAGATTTTGCATCGGGATTCACAGAATACGGAGTCGGATACAAATTATTCAAATAGTAGTATGCCAAAGCCCTGACAAACTTAGCTTCCTGCACATAGCGGTCATAATTCTCACCGGCAACTTCCCTGGCACCTTCAAGAGACTGAAGGAAAGTATTTACTTTATTAATGGCCAGATAAGCGTATGTCCAAGTGTCGGCATTCTCGGCATCCGTAATGCCTACATTCATGTTGTAGGTATTGAACAAAGTCACCAGGTTGTTCGAGATATTAATAACATCATCTCCCCTGTTGTCAAACACCAGATAGGACTTCCCTCCCATCAAGGACTTAGTCCCCGTGTTCTTGATTGCAGCATACAAGCCGTTCAGAGTTGCCTCGATTCGGGTAGGACTTGTGAAAATATCGTTCTCGTTTACATATAATGGAGGCTCCTGATCGAGGAAGCTGCTGCTGCAACTACCTAAAAAGAGAGAAGCACATAATGTCGAAAATAAAATTATCTTTTTCATTGTAGTTTCTTTTATCTGTTACTATAAAACCATATTAGAATGTCAGATTCACACCGATTGTATACGTACGTGCCTGAGGCAACGTATTCTTATCCGTACCACCTGACAAAGTCGCACTCTCTACGTTGGTTAGTGTCTCCGGATCCATACCGCTATAACCTGTAATCACGAACAGGTTCTGAGCCTGGACGTAAAGACGAAGTGCAGAGATTCCCACAGCTTTCGACCAGTTCTTTGTATTGAATGTATAGCCCAGTGACACATTCTTCAAACGTAAATAATCTCCTCTTTCCACTAAGTCGCTGATAGGCAATGCCGAACCATTAGAGTAATTATCACCGTATATCGGCATAGGATACTCTGCATGTGTGCGTTCCGGAGTCCAGTACTTCTTATATACATCTTTAGAGTTGTTCCAGTAACGCATATCGCTCACACTGGCTTTAGTTCCGTTATAAATCTTATTACCTCCCGAGAATTGGAAAAACAGAGAAAGGTCGAAACCTTTATACTTGAAGTTATTGGTCCAGCCACCGTACCAGGTAGGAAGTGTATTTCCACAATCAACAGGTTCAAATTCACCGGCATATTCTGTTCCATCTTCATAGAACCATCCCCCTTTTTCGAACATCAGTAAGGTTCTGTCACCTTCTGGAGTAATAAATACCCTACGCCCCGACTTGGGATCTACTCCGGCAGTTGGGTAGAGATACAGACGTCCGATAGATTTTCCCGGTACAGTGATATTCGTAATCTCTAAACCGCCATTATCCCCTTTCAGAATATTCTCTACACCGTCAGCCAGTGAGATCACCTTGTTCTTGTTAGTCGTAATGTTAAAGCTGGTTTCCCATGTAAACTGACTGTTTCTTATCACATCGGCCGAGACGGTCAGTTCAATACCGCTATTCTTCATCTTTCCGGCATTGGTAGTAATGATATTGCCCGGAATACCTTTGGACGGTGATTGAGGTACATCCAGAATCAAATCGGAAGACTTCGTATAATAGTAGTCAAAGTCCACACTGATTCTATCCAGCAATCGTGCATTGAAACCAATACTATATTTTTCCGAAGATTCCCATTTCAGGTTCGGATCGGCAATCTGAGCCAGGCCATAAGTACCGTTTATACCATAGTTGTAGCTTGAATAGAATGATTTCGAAGCATAATCGTAAATATCAGTGTTACCAACCACACCATAGCTTCCCTTTATCTTCAAGTCGTCGACTACATTACGCAGGGGTTTGAAGAACCCTTCCTCGGATACGCGCCATGCAGCGGAAACACCTCCGAAATTACCCCAACGATTCTTCTCACTCAAAGCGGAATAACCATCGCGACGGTAGTTAAGAGATACAATGTATTTAGAAGCATAATCATAGTTGATACGTCCGAAATAAGAGACCATGGTATTGTTGGACAAGCTACCACCGGCAGTTGCCGAACCAAAAGGACCTTGGAATACAACAAATTTATCATCCTGTAAATCTTTACGCTGTGCGGTCCAACGAGAGTTATTTCTTTCAGACGCTTCCGTACCGGCCAGCAAATTAAAGTTATTCTGTCCTAAAGAGAAATTATAAGTTGCCGTATTAGTCCAAGTCCATCTGTTGTTCTTGGTATTATAGGCATTTGCCAGACCTTTGCTATTTACTCCATCACCATGCAGCGGAGACCAGAAACGCTGTTCCTCAATACGTGCATAGTCCACACCATACTGAGTCTTCAATGACAGCCCCTTCAACGGAGTTGCTTCGGCATAAAATACTCCGATGAAACGGGTTACGTCAGAACTCAATCCATTGCCCAAAGACAAAATGGCAGCCGGATTAGAGAATGTACTGAATACCGTATTCCCTCCATAACCCAAACCTTGAGCCAGATAGTAGGGAGTACCATCTTCATTATACATCGGCAAGTTAGGCGCATTGATCAATGCCAGACGCGGAAATCCTCCTACCGCAAAGTTGGAACCTCTACGGGCAGCATCTACGTAAGATGTCGTTCCGGTTGTCACGTTGGTATTCATTCCAACCTTCAACCAGTCGGTTGCCTGCACGTTAATATTAGCCTTTACTCCCAAACGGTCATATTTATCACCTTTCACAATACCTTCTTGCGTTGTATAGTTACCGGACAGATAATACCGCACTTTATCCGATCCGCCACTTACAGCAACAGAGTGACTCTGTGACAATCCGTTTTGGAAGGCAGCATCTTTCCAGTCAGTATCTACATAGTTACCATTGGCATCTTTCATCATGTTAAACGCTTTGTTACCATAAGGAGAAACATAGCCGGTAGTCAGTGACAATTCATCTGTCCCATAACGGTTCTTTACGGCCAAATTCTTGAAGTCGACATATTCCTGTGCATTCATCATTTCATAGAAATCGGTTGCATTTGAGAAACCGACAAAACCATCATAGCTTACTTTGACTTTACCACTTTGCCCTTGCTTAGTGGTAATCAAGATAACTCCATTCGCAGCACGCGAACCATACAACGCAGCTGCCGCCGCATCCTTCAATACATCCATAGATACAATATCGGCCGGATTAATATCAGCCAGTGCGTTGGCATTAGCCAAATAAGAGAGATTACCTGATTCGATAGGAACTCCATCGACAACATACAGAGGAGAAGTACCGGAAGTAATCGAGTTCACACCACGTACCCGCACAATCGGGGCCTGCCCTACACCTGCTGACGGAGTGGTGATACTAACACCTGACGCACGTCCCTGAAGCATCTGATCAAAACTTACACTTGGCACATCTTTCAAAGCATCCGCTCTTACAGTAGATACAGATGCGGTCACCGTACGAGCACTTTGTGTTCCGTAAGCAACTACCACAACCTCGTCAAGTGCTTTTGAGTCTGTTTTTAATATTACTCTAATATTAGGTGCAATTGCTACCTCAGCGGTCTGCATACCAATATATGAAATCTGCAAAGTCTTTGCAGAACTGTAGTATGTGCTAACTATCTTATAATATGATTATTACAAATTCAGATTGAACTTAGTGTAGAAAGAAACTGTATTTAATAAATATCTTATTATCTGCATATTACAGATGATCTGTTTTTCTGAAAACCTCAATTAGTTGCACTTTATATATCTTATAAAAGTTACGTAATAATCTAATTATCAGAAGTAATAAGACCATTTATCCCATTTATTATTCTACTGTTTTTTCCCGCGGCAGCAAGTAACGACTAGCTTTATATAGATATTTTATTCCTTTCCCAATGGTAGAAATTTATGGTAGTATCACAATTACAGATAGTTTATGAGATAAGTATTTTTCAAAACACTTCCCATAGATATCTCAAAACAGATAATAACTTTCGATTGTAAAATGATTAATGACATCCTTGATTAATATACAACAAATATCATAATGGAACCTAATAAGAAATTCAATTCATGTGTAATAAAAAAGGCTGCTTCCTTTTTAGAAAGCAGCCTTTTGATTATGTTATTAAACCACAATTAATATCCGGGATTTTGTTGAGCTCTCAAATTAGGATTCACATTGGTTTCATCAACAGGTATCGGAAGTATAGCTCTGAAGTAGGTACGGTCAAAGCTTTGCGATTCTTTAATCAATGAATAATGATATCCCTTATCACCTTCATCTTTATAGCGAACGATTGTTTCATTATTGCGCAATGCATCAAAGTAACGTTGCCCTTCACCAATCATTTCTTTTCTCCTTTCAAGAATAATTCTTTCTACTGTAGCATCTGCTTCCGAAATGGCTTTGGCCTCCGGATTTGCTCTCTGAACAATTTCATTCAGATATTTGGCTGCTTTATCCTGATGCCCTCCAAGTTTAGCTGCCGCTTCTGCAGCACTCAGATAAACTTCCGAAAGACGAAGTAATGGCAGATTATTTAAACGCATTTCACCTACATCGTCTTTATCCGCCGGAAATTTATTAATGAAGATTTTCGCATCGCCATATTCTTCTTGAAGATCCTTATCATATTGAGCAGGCAGTACCATACCTATACGAACATCTTTAGGATCCTGACTCAACATATTCATAAAGCTCTTTGTCACTATTGCATCCGCATATCCGTTCTCATTCAGCAAATAAGCAATACCATTACGGTCAGTCCAGTCATCATTACTTGCATTTACAACTTCAAAAATCATTTCGTTTGTATGCGCTCCATTGCTTTTATACCATGCATTTACATATTCCTCGTTAGCCCAAAGCTTATATGGAGAATTGGTTATAATATCTTCAGCAACTTTGAGTGCATTCTCATTATCACCTTTAGTCAGATAAACCCTGGTAAGCAAGGCTTTTGCTGCCCATTCATTAATATATCCCGGAGTCTGATCTTTAGCAAGATAACCTGAGTTAATAGCATCAGTCAGGTCTGTGATAACTTGTGTATAAACTTCTGCCACTGTATTTCTGGAGGGCAAATCATTTCTTTCCAAAGGTTTCACGATAACCGGGACCCCCAAAGAAGCTCCGTTGTCAGCCGTATAAGGCATACCATAGATTCTTACCAAGTCAAAATGAACCAATGCCCTGACAACCAATGCTTCTGAATATATTTTACCGATTTGTGCTTCCGTTGCATCGGTTACCTTTTTTTCATTGATCGCTTCGATCAAACGGTTGGCACGACGGATTACATTATAAGGTATATTCCACATGTTAGGAGCGTCATCTACAGTGTAGAGCATCTCATAGCACGATGATGAACGCATACCTTGAGTTCTTGCCTGCATATCGTCAGCACGAACATCGCCGTAATAAAACATACGGGCACCATAATAGCTGGTAGCATTGGAGTTTCCCTGAATGCCATCATACATACCTGTACGTGCAGTCAGAGCGTCATTATAGTTAGTGATAGCATCTTCTGATGGAATCCCGTCGGCAGGTTTTCTATCCAGCCAATCATTCCCGCAGGAAGACAAACTTAAAATAGCAGCAACCAGTGTTATTGATTTATATATCTTTTTCATAAATTCTTTTTTCATAAATTGTTTCTACTTGATTAAAAACCGATTTCAAGACCAAATGTAACAGTCCGGAGAGCCGGAGTTTCGAATGTACACAATCCGTCAACAGGAACTTCCGGATCAACGTACAAGCTCTTTTTCTTCCAAGTCAACAGGTTGTTTCCTGAAACATAAGCTCTTAACTTACTTATACCGGCTTTAGACGACCAACTTTGAGGTAAAGTGAATCCCAAGGTCATATTCTTTACACGTAAATGATCGGTAGACATCAACCAGCGAGAAGAAGCTTTATTGGCATTACCGTATGCAAATTGCGGCAGTTTGGCATTATCACCTGTTTTCTGCCAAGTATCTTCCATTTTATAATAAGCCGGAACATTACCTAAATAATGATAGGTACCTCCATTAGATTGCAGCCAAGTGGCGTAATCATAAGCATGTCCACCCCAGTGAATAAGTCAGGGTCAAGTTGAAATCAATAAATTTCCAACTAACATAATTGGTCAATCCGCCTTGTACTTTAGGTTCGATAGAACCAATGATTGTTTTATTAGCGGCAGCAGAATTTGTTGTTGTTTCACGACTGCCATCTTCACCATTTATATAATACAGTTCTTTACCTGTCTGAGGATCGACACCTGCATACTCATACGCATAGATTGAGTAATATGGTTGACCTACACGATGGATAGAAACTCCACTGATAATTTCCTGTTGTTCACCATCCAGTTTGGTCAGTTTATTCTTGTTGTGTCCTATGTTCAAAGAAGTAGTCCAAAGAAGGTCTTTGTTTTGAATGTTAGTGGACTTCAATTCCAATTCAAAACCACGGTTTCTCATTGAACCAACGTTAACGAGCATATTAGCAACACCCGAACTATTGATAACACCTACTGCTGCAGAAATCGGTTTATCCATTAACAAGTCTTTTGTTTCACGATTATACCACTCTGCAGAAACAGTCAATCTATTGAATAATGTAAGGTCAATACCAATGTTTGTAGCATAGTTCTTTTCCCATTTCAGACTGGGATTATAGAAACGTGCCTCTGACGAACCACCATTCCCATTATAATTATATCCAAACTCATATACCCCCATATATCCATAGTAGTCTTTGGGTTGTGTACCATTTACACCGTAAGAAGCACGTATTTTAGCATCAGTAATAACATTAGATAATGACTCCATAAATGCTTCTTGTGAAAGTCTCCACGAACCTGATACTGACCAGAAATTACCCCAACGGCTGTCTCTCGATAAACGTGAGCTACCATCACGACGGAAACTACCACTTACATAATATTTGCCGGCATAATCATAATTTAAACGTCCCAAGTAGGAGGTCATTCGATAACTGTTAATGTTACTGGCACCTCTAGAAACACCTGCATTCGTAATTTCCGGTAAGTAAGATGGATAAGTATTACCATTAGTATAGGTATAATCGTACTTATAATCTTCAGTTTCGAAACCTAACAATACATCGATATTGTGGTGTTCCGCAAATGTCTTGTTATAAGTTAGCTGAGTTTGAGTATTCAATTTGCTTCTGTTCATCATATAGCGCTGAAATACTCCTTTTGAAGAACGTCCATCATTAGAACGCGGATCCCACCACACACGATTATTTGTTTGGTTAAAATCATAACCTAAAGTTTCTTTAATATTCAAGTTATCCCAAATATTCCACGTTGCAGACAGTGTATTCAGGGTACGTACAATTGTACTGCGATCATAATTATATGTTGCAGTTTGAAGGGGATTGGCACCATTCAAAGCAGGGAAACTCGTGCTGAATGTACCGTCTTCGTTATATGGGAATGTAGAAGGAGAAGCTGTCATGGCCAGACACATGATAGGGCTTGAGAAACTTGTTCCTTCCGAGTTTACATTCTGAGTTGAATTCGTAAACATCGTACTTGCCTCGATTGTAACGCGATCCGCCTTATGGCTCATATTTGCACGTCCCGTAATACGCTCGTAACCGGACTGAAGTGTAATACCTTCCTGTTTGGTATATCCGAATGAAGTATAAAATTTAGTCCGCTCATTTCCTCCTTGGGCATTCACTTCATAATTCTGATGAGAACCATTTCTGAAAAGAACATCTTCCCAATCAGTATATCCACTCCAAGGTTTTGCAGCATATTTATCAATATTATTATCTGCATAGTTCACGGCATAAGTTTCATCCTTACCTGAATTTAGAGCATAGTTCTTTAAACCCATATACAAAATGTCACGTCTGTCTTCACCATTCAGAATAGGACGATAATCAATAGCCTTGTTAGAGAATCCCCAGTCAGCCCTTACATTGAGTTTTAATTTTCCTGAAGCCCCTTTTTTCGTAGTAATTACAATAACACCATTTGCAGCACGCGAACCGTAAAGCGAAGCAGCCGCTGCATCTTTAATTACTGTCATTGACTCGATATCATTACTGTTAATAGTAGACAGTAAGCTGTTACCAGACTGAGAGTAAGTAAATTCACTGGCGTCACCGGTCATTACAGGTACTCCGTCAATAACATACAACGGATCATTACCGGCATTGATTGATCCCATTCCACGGATACGCACAGATTCCACAGCACCCGGTTGTCCGGAAGTAGATGTAATCTGTACACCGGCAACCGAACCCGCAAGTTTATCCTGTACACTCAAAGAAGGAACGTCTTGAAGTTTTTCCGTTGTAATACTCGATGCTGCTCCCGTGAAAGATGACTTTTTAAAGTTACCATATCCTGTTACAACTACTTCGTCTAATACTTCAGTATCAGGCTTCAGCGTAATCTTCACAACAGGCTTAATTGCTACTTCAACAGTCTGCATACCAATATATGAAATCTGCAAAGTCTTTGCAGAACTGTAACACGATCTAACTTCTTTATAATGTGATTGTTATCAACGATAATTGAACTTGGTAGAAATATACAAATCTTGCGTTAGTATTCTGATAATCAATTAAATAATATAATCTAAAATTTTAAAAGACTTCATATGATACATTATATAGTACTCACAATACCTTGATAACAGTCTAAAGCTCAATGCTATAATGTTTGTTCATTTCAATAATAAATCTACCATTTTTATTCTTCAGATAATATCTCAATTTTACATGTATATATTTCTGATAAAATTTCTAATTGTAGAGAATTTTACCTTTCTTCAATTTTTGCACAAAATACATGTTGAATATTCTCTTAAATATCTTCTAATTTGAGAGGCTCTGTTCTTACTTTGTCCAGCATAATCATATAGATATAAATAATAAGACTACTATATCTGAAACTGGATATAGTAGTCTTATTATTAAATGGTAAATACAGATTATATTTCCCTTGATTAATATCCTGTATTCTGCTGATCTTTCATTGACGGATTTGCATCAATTTCATCTTGAGGAATTGGTAATAAAGTCTTGTAGAAATCACGATTAAAGCTACGTGCTTCCTCTTTCAATGCTTGTTGCCAGCCTTGGTCTTCTTTCGATGTATAACGAATAACGGTTTCATTATTACGCATTGCATCAAAAAAGCGATGTCCTTCACCTATTAATTCTTTCCTTCTCTCTAATAAAACTCTATCTACTGTAACGGTTGTACCCTTTACTGTTTTATTCGGATTAGCCCGTTTAACAATTGCATCCAAATATTCTACAGCTTTATCATTCTGATTCCCTAGCTTGGCAGCAGCCTCTGCTGCATTTAAATATACCTCAGACAAACGGACTAACGGAACATTATTATAACGTAAATCGCTCAGTCCATCTGCTGGATATTTGTTCAGAAATACAGTATTTGTCCCATATAATTTCTTGAAATCTTTAGTGGTTGGAGCTAAAAACACACCCAAACGTACGTCATCCGGATCTTCATTAAGTAGATCGAGAAATTTTTTAGTGGCAATTATGTCTGCATACCCATCTTCATTATATAAGTAAGCAATACCTTCACGATCTGTCCAGTCTGTGGAACCGGTGATAGCTATTTCAAAAAGCATCTCGTTAGAATGAACTCCACTTATTTTACTCCATGCACCCACATATTCTTCATTCTTCCAAAGTTTATAAGGAGAATTTTTAATGATATCTTCAGCAACATCCAATGATTTTTGATTATCACCTTGAGTTAAGTATACTCTTGATAATAAAGCCTTTGCTGCCCATAAATTAATATATCCCGGGGTAGAAGATTCTGATAGCGCCTTAGAATTTATAGCTTCATTCAAATCTTTAATCACTTGTGTGTAGACCTCAGAAACTGTATTTCTGATTAACTTACTATCTGAACCTAATACTGTGGTAACCAAAGGAATACCCAAAGAGTTGGGAGCATCAGGGGCTGTATATGTTTTACCGTATACACGTACCAAATCAAAATGAGCCATAGCCCGAGCAACTTTTGCTTCTGCTGCATATTGGGCAATAATATCCGCAGCCTCTTCTTTATCAGTCAGTTTTCCACTTTTTGCAGCTTCAATAATTCGGTTTGCGCGTCCAATCACAATATAAGGTGTTTGCCAGATACTGGGTGCATTATCAGCTGTTGAATAGGTCATATCATAACATAGCTGAGAACGGCTGCCGGACTTTTCCGTTTGCATATCTTCACCTCGTACCTCACCGTAATAAAACATACGGGCAGCATAATAGTCCTTAAAGTCGGATGTTCCTTTAATTATCTGATACATACCGGCGCGCACAGAAGAAAGGTCAGCACTTGTAGTGACAGCCTCATCTGCTTCGACTTGATCGCCTGGTTCTACATCCAACCAATTGTTTACACACGAAGATAGGCCGATGATTAAAGTAGCACCTATCAATGCTTTATATATTGTACTCTTCATACTTATTTTCTTTTTAGATTATTAAAAACCAATTTCGAGACCAAATGTATATGTTCTTAATGCAGGCATTTCGAAAGTACATAAACCATCTACCGGCATTTCGGGATCAACCAGCAAATCTTTTGATTTCCAAGTCAGCAGATTGTTAGCAGAGAAGTAAACCCTTGCTTTGGAGATACCCATCTTAGACAATAAGCCTTTGGGGGCAGAGAAACCCAATGACAGGTTTTTCAGACGGAGATAGTCAGTGGGCATCAACCAACGTGACGACAGTACACGTGAATTACCGTATTTAAATTTCGGTAATTTAGCATTGTCACCTTCCTGTTTCCACATATCTTCCAATTTATAGTATGAAGGAACTGCGCCATAAGACGTATAAGTACCGCCATTATCGTGTAGCCAAGTTGCATAATCTACTGCCTTCCCTCCTAATGAATAAGTCAGTGTCAGATTAAGGTCAATAAATTTCCATTTTACGAAATTGGTCAATCCTCCCTCTACTTTCGGATCATGATGCCCGACTATTACTTTCTGCGCTTCAAAAGTCAATGTTGTAGTCTCATTGGTTCCATCATTTTTATAATACATCTCATTACCGGTTTTCGGATCAACTCCTGCATATTCAAACATGTAGTAAGAATAATATGGTTCACCTACTCGATGTATTAATGCGCCATCAATCTCATCTGTCTGAATACCATCCAGTTTGACCAGCTTATTCTTATTATGTCCAATGTTAAAAGTAGTTGTCCAGATCAAGTCCTGAGTCTGCATATTTGTTGATGACAGACTAATTTCAACACCTTTATTCTCTAATGAACCTACATTCTGCAAAGTAGTAGGGGCGAAACTTATTGGATCATAATAGCCCGGAACATACGAAATCCGTTTATTCATTAACAAATCATTTGTTTTACGCGTATAATAATCCAAAGTAAGGCTTAAACGATCCCAAAAGGTTAAATCCAACCCAAGATTAAAAGCTTTATTCTTTTCCCATTTCAAATCAGGACTACCAATACCGATAACTCCCATACCTGACTGGCCGTTATAAATTTGTCCGGCTCTATACATATTGATCATATAACTATAAAAAGTACTTGGTTGTGTCCCATTTACGCCATATGACAAACGGAGTTTACCATCTGTTATTACATTTTTTATAGACTCTAAAAATGATTCTTGCATAAATCTCCAAGATCCGGATATTGACCAAAAATTTCCCCAACGATTATCCCTTGACAAACGAGAACTTCCATCACGGCGATAACTAACGCCTGCATAGTATGTATTATCAAAATTATAATTTACACGTCCTAAGAAAGAAGTTAAACGAGATTTATCACGGTTACTATTAGAAGATGTTTCTCCTGCATTTGCTATTTCATTTTTATAGCCAGGATACTGAGAACCATGAGTATATACCCACGAGTCTGTGAAGTCTTCAGTTTCAAAACCAAGTAAAGCATCTAAATTATGCTTTTGAGCAAATGTTTTAATATAAGTCAACTGGGTTTGGGTTGTCAATGTTTCCAATGTTCGGTTATAACGTTGGAATACGCCATTGGAGGAACGTCCGTCATTACTACGTGGATCCCACCATACAGACTCTATTGAGGAAGTATAATCAAAGGCTATTTTTTCACGTAGTTTCAACTCATCCCAAAGAGTAACAGTGGCTGCCAAAGTATTGAAAGAACGAGTAATTGCATTACGATCATAATTATATGTCCGAGTTTGCACAGGATTTGCACCATTCGTTAAAGGAAAATTAGAACTAAATGTTCCATCCTCATTATAAGGTACAGTGGAAGGTGATGCAGTCCAAAAAGCATTCATGATAGGACTGGCAAAAGAAGTACCTTCATTAGTCATATTTTGAAGAATACGTGAAAATAAAGTAGAAGCTTCCACTTTTACACGTCCTGTTTCGTGAGAAAGATTTGCATTACCTGTCATGCGCTCTAAGCCGGATCGTGCAGTGATTCCTTCTTGCTTTGCATAAGCCAAAGATGTATAGAATTTGGTTTTTTCTGTTCCTCCCTGGGCACTGATTTCGTAATTTTGGTGACTGCCATTCTTGAATAAGATCTCTTTCCAATTAGTCCAACCATTAACTGGTTTTGCAGCAAAAGCATCAATATCATCTTCCAAGGCAATTTCAGCCTGAGCTGCAGTCATGCCTTCTTCATCCATATAATAGTTTTTCAAACCAAACTTAATCAGTTCACGCCGATCATCTCCATTTAAGGTCGGACGGTAATTAACTGCTATATTGGAAAATCCCCAGTCGCTACGGAAGTTGAACTGAGTCTTTCCTGTAGCTCCCCTTTTAGTGGTGATCACAATAACGCCATTAGCAGCACGTGAACCATATAAAGACGCTGCAGCAGCGTCTTTGATAACTGTTATCGATTCTATATCGTTACTGTTTAAAGTTGCCAATACATTGGTACCGGTACTATTATATCCTTCCCCCGTATTCGGAGTATTAAAAGCACTGATATTCCCTGACTGTACTGGAGTACCATCAATCACATATAAAGGATCATTTCCTGCATTCATGGAGCCCATTCCACGAATACGTACAGATGTAGTAGCTCCCGGTGCTCCTGAAAATGAACTGATTTGTACTCCCGGAATAGAACCTGCAAGTTTATCCTCAATGGCCATAGTCGGTATATCTTGTAACTTTTCTGTAGCCATAGTAGATGCCGCACCCGTAAAAGTTGATTTTTTAAAAGTACCATATCCTGTTACTACTACTTCATCAAGGACTTCAGTGTCTGGTTTTAATATAATTTTCACAACAGGCCTAATTGCTACCTCAGCAGTCTGCATTCCGATGTACGAAATCTGCAAAGTCTTTGCA
>OGOV01001895.1_pt1 | contig 17031 bp, 13 predicted proteins | sample 1552711 | NCBI WGS metagenome assembly OGOV01 (sample SAMEA2580216, study PRJEB22360) | human gut metagenome | biome: human gut; feature: human-associated habitat; material: faeces | place: Denmark | collected 2008/2010 | reverse complement strand
AAAGTATTGACACCTCGCTGATCGATTGGTCGAGAGCCCAATTTGCGATGACAGCTATGTACCACTGGATTTTTGTTCCCCTTACGCTCGGACTGGCGGTGGTAATGGGAATAATGGAGACGCTGTATTATAAAACAGGCAATGAATTCTGGAAACGGACAGCCAAATTTTGGATGAAACTTTTCGGTATTAACTTTGCCATTGGTGTGGCAACCGGTTTGATTCTGGAATTTGAATTTGGTACGAATTGGAGTAATTATTCGTGGTTCGTAGGCGATATCTTCGGTGCGCCGTTGGCTATTGAAGGGATTTTGGCCTTCTTCATGGAAGCTACGTTTATAGCGGTGATGTTCTTCGGCTGGGAGAAAGTGAGCAAGCGTTTTCATTTGGCTTCTACCTGGCTGACAGGTCTGGGAGCTACAATTTCCGCCTGGTGGATTCTTGTTGCCAATGCTTGGATGCAACATCCGGTGGGCATGGAGTTCAATCCTGATACGGTTCGTAATGAAATGGTGGACTTTTGGGCGGTGGCTACTTCGCCTGTGGCCGTCAATAAATTCTTTCATACGGTGTTGTCCGGCTGGGTGCTGGGTGGCGTGTTTGTAGTAGGCATTGGTTGCTGGTATTTGTTGAAGAAGCGCAATCGTGAGTTTGCACTTGCCAGCATAAAGATTGGTGCTATCTTCGGATTGGTGGCATCACTGCTTTCCGTTTGGACAGGCGACGGCTCCGGTTATCAGATTGCGCAGACGCAGCCGATGAAACTTGCCGCTGTGGAAGGATTGTATGAGGGTGGTACGAATGTGGGTTTGGTGGGAATCGGCATGCTGAATCCCGAAAAGAAGACTTATAATGACGGAAAAGAACCTTTCCTGTTCCGTATTGAGATACCGAGTATGCTTTCTTTCCTTGCCGAGCGTGACGCCAATGCTTATGTTCCGGGAATTACGAATATTATCGAAGGTGGCTATCAACAGAAAGACGGTACGATTGCTCTTTCGGCTGCCGAAAAGATTGAACGGGGTAAAACGGCTATCGGTGCGCTGGCTGCTTACCGTGCTGCGAAGAGTGCCGGGAACGAGGAGGATGCGCAAGTGGCATACAAAGTGTTGCAGGAGAATATTCCTTATTTCGGATACGGATATATTAAGGATGTGAATCAGTTGGTTCCGAATGTTCCTCTGAACTTTTATGCCTTCCGTGTCATGGTGATTCTGGGTGGATATTTCATTCTGTTCTTTATTGTTGTACTGTTCTTTATCTATAAAAAGGATTTAAGCAAAATGCGCTGGATGCATTGGGTGGCTTTACTGACGATTCCTCTGGCTTACATTGCCGGACAAGCCGGTTGGGTGGTTGCCGAATGTGGCCGTCAACCGTGGGCTATCCGGGATCTGCTTCCTACATCGGCGGCTATCTCCAAGTTGGATGTCGGTTCTGTTCAGACTACTTTCTTTATCTTCCTGTTTTTATTTACCGTAATGCTGATTGCGGAAATAGGAATCATGATAAGGGCTATCAAGAAGGGGCCGGAGGTTTAATACCTGGAATCTGATATCAGAGCGTCATACATAATACTTAAAACTTAATACTTAAAATATATGTATATATTTCTACAACAATATTGGTGGCTGATCGTTTCCTTGCTGGGAGCCATACTTGTGTTCTTATTGTTTGTGCAAGGAGGTAATTCGTTATTGTTCTGTCTGGGCAAGACGGAAGAACATCGCAAGATGTTGGTAAATTCTACCGGTCGCAAATGGGAATTTACGTTTACTACATTGGTAACGTTCGGAGGTGCTTTCTTTGCTTCATTTCCTTTATTTTATAGTACCAGTTTCGGCGGAGCTTATTGGCTTTGGATGATTATTCTTTTCAGTTTTGTGTTGCAGGCTGTCAGCTATGAATTTCAGAGTAAGGCAGGCAATCTGTTAGGTAAAAAGACATACCGGACGTTTTTGGTGATTAACGGGGTAGTGGGGCCTTTGTTGCTTGGCGGGGCAGTTGCTACCTTTTTCACCGGTTCTGATTTTTATATCAATAAGGCGAATATGACGGATACCATTATGCCGGTTATCAGTCATTGGGGCAATGGGTGTCATGGACTTGATGCATTGACCAATATCTGGAATGTGATTCTGGGGCTGGCTGTATTTTTCCTCGCTCGTGTGTTGGGCGCACTTTATTTCATTAATAATATAGATGATAAAGAATTGACCGATAAATGCCGTCGTGCCGTACTGAATAATACGGTTTTATTCTTATTATTCTTTCTGGCTTTCGTCATCCGTACATTGGTATCCGACGGTTTTGCCGTAAATCCTGATACGCAGGAGGTTTATATGCAGCCATTCAAGTACTTTACTAACTTTATCGAAATGCCGGTTGTATTAATCCTTTTCCTTATCGGAGTGGTATTGGTTCTCTTTGGAATCGGAAAGACGGTTCTTAAAAAGACTTTTGATAAGGGAATCTGGTTTACGGGCATTGGCACTGTGCTGACGGTTTTATCCCTGTTATTGGTAGCCGGATACAACAATACTGCTTATTATCCGTCTTATACGGATTTGCAAAGTTCATTGACTCTGGCCAATAGCTGTTCCAGCGAATTTACGCTTAAAACAATGGCGTATGTTTCTATTCTTGTTCCGTTCGTTCTTGCCTATATATTCTATGCATGGCGCAGCATCGACCGTCATAAGATTACAGAGAAAGAAATGGATGAGGGAGGGCATTCTTACTAAACGATACGGGTCGGACGTTGATAATGAATCAGGAACGATAATTTTGATTAAAACGATAAACGGTGAACAAGCCTGCGATAGATGCGCAACTTGTTCACCGTTCATTTTTATCGTTCTCCGTCGTTTTATTTATTCACAACGTTTTCCGGTGTTCCGGCAATGTATGCTTGGAGGTTACTGATCGCCATATTCATCAGACGTTCGCGAGCTTCGGTTGTAGCCCATGCGATATGCGGGGTGATGTAGCAGTTCTTTGCAGTCAGTAACGGATTGTCGGCACGAGGAGGTTCGGTAGAAAGCACGTCTACTCCGGCAGCATAAATCTTCCCGCTGTTCAGTGCGTCTGCCAAGTCTTGTTCGTTGATGAGCGGACCACGGCCTGTATTGATAAGAATAGCGTTCGGCTTCATCATAGCGAGACGGCGGGCGTTCACCAGTTCGTGAGTTTCCGGGGTAAGCGGACAGTGAAGGCTGACAATATCACATTCGCTGAACAGTTGGTCTAAGTCCATTTTCTTGATTTCCGGCGGCAACTGGAAGTGTGACTTGGAAGTCAGTGCATAAACCTGCATACCGAAACCGATAGCAACACGAGCAGTTGTGTAACCTGTATTTCCCAGTCCGACCAAACCGATTTTCTTGTCTCTCAGTTCCATTAAAGGAGTATCCCAAAAACAGAAATCCTTGCTGTTTGTCCAACGACCTTTGTGGACTTCTTCCGAATGGCGCTGTACTTGTTGGGAGATATTCAGGATATGTGCAAATACCATTTGAGCTACGGAAGCGGTGCTGTATGCGGGAATATTGGTAACAATGATACCGCGTTCTTTGGCAGCAGCCGTATCGACAACGTTGTATCCGGTAGCCAATACACCGATATATTTCAGTTCGGGCAAGGCAGCCATGTGGTCTGCATTGATGATTACCTTGTTAGTCAGAATTACTTCTGCACCGGCTGAACGTTCTAATACTTCTTCGGGGGCGGTACGGTCGTAAATCGTACATTCTCCGAGAGCCTTTAAACCTTCCCAGGATATATCTCCGGGATTGGCGGCAAAGCCGTCTAAAATAACAATTTTCATTTTCTATTTTAGTATTAATAATATGTTATACGTTTCTTGTTGTTTTATTTTGTTTCTGCCATTAGCCTACTTCTTGAATTTGTCTCCCCAGAGCTGTATCATCCGTTCGGCATGTTTCTGTTCGGCAGGATTGTTCTGCGGTTGCCATATCCGTTTGTCTTTCAGTTCATCCGGCAGGAATTGCTGTTTGACGAAATTGCCTTCGTAGCTGTGGGCATATTTATATTCCTGTCCGTACCCTAATTGCTTCATCAGCTTTGTCGGTGCATTGCGCAAGTGCAGGGGGACAGGCAGATTACCCGTAGAACGGACTAATTCCAATGCGTCATTAATAGCGCTATAAGCAGAATTACTTTTGGGACTGGTGGCCAGATAAATGGTCGTTTCGGCCAGAGGAATTCTTCCTTCGGGCCAACCGATTTTCATCAATGTCTCAAAACAGGCGTTGGCAAGAAGTAATGCATTCGGATTAGCCAAACCGATGTCTTCGGCAGCAGAAATAACAAGTCTGCGGGCAATGAAAGCAGGATCTTCACCTCCTTCAACCATACGGGCGAGCCAGTAGATAGCACCGTCGGGATCGCTGCCGCGGATAGACTTGATGAAAGCGGAGATGATGTCATAATGCATTTCCCCGTCTTTGTCATAAGCAAGCGGATTCTGTTGCAGTCGTTCTGTCACCATATCGTCAGTGATGACAACAGTATCGTCAGTGTCCGACTCTACAACGAGTTCCAGTATATTAAGCAACTTGCGTGCGTCTCCACCGGAGAAGCGCAACATAGCTGTGGTTTCTTTCAGTTCAATCTTACGTTCTTTCAGCACCGTGTCTGTACTAATGGCACGTTCCAGAAGTTCCAGCAGATCTTCTTTCTCCAGAGATTTCAGCACATAAAGCTGGCAGCGGGACAAGAGAGGACGAATCACTTCGAACGACGGGTTCTCCGTGGTGGCACCGATGAGTGTCACCGTACCGTTTTCCACTGCTCCCAACAAAGAGTCCTGCTGCGACTTGCTAAACCGATGAATTTCATCGATAAACAGAATCGGGCTGGATTGGGAGAAAAATCGGTTGCTCTTGGCACGGTCTATCACTTCGCGGACATCTTTCACGCCGGAAGTCACTGCACTTAAAGTATAAAACGGAGTTTCCAGTTTGTTGGCGATAATCTGTGCCAGTGTCGTTTTTCCCACTCCGGGAGGTCCCCAGAGAATAAACGAAGAAATGCGTCCTGCGTCAATCATCTTCCGCAGGATAGCGCCTGGTCCCACTAAGTGTTTCTGACCGATATATTCATCCAGAGTTTTTGGCCGTAACCGTTCTGCTAAAGGTTGCATAAGTTTAGAATACCATTAATACCATGAAACGAATACCGTTTTTGTTGATACCCGGATTATCACGGTAAGTGAAACGATGTACATATTCAACGTGCAGCAACTTGAAAATGTTGTAAATGCCGACGCTTGCTTCTACGTAAGGTACTTTCGGGTCCATTACGAAACTGGTGAATTTACCGTCGCGCGTCGGGAAACGGAACAAGTCGGGATTGCTGCTTTTAAACGGATTGTTCTTGTCTGTCAACGTACCCCACAATGCGCGGACACGGAACATTTCTCTCCATTTCAAGTTTTTAAGTAAAGGAATGCGGTTGAACAACTTTCCATTCATATCGTAGGATATGGACATGGAAGCGAAGCGGTCATTCAGGAATTCCATATTGTTAATCAAACAGAACGTTTCGCGCTGGGTGATATATGACAAGTTGGCTTCCGGCAAAATCAACAGTGGGAAAGGAACGGTATTCCACTCTGCGCCTGCCTTCACGCTGCAATCAATCTTGCCCCATGAGGCGGGAAGCCAGAAACGTTTCCAGATACTTGCTTCCGTACGGTTGAAATTATATTCTCCTCCCAGCACTCCTTTGAATCCCATGGCATGAGTCAGCGTAAAGACCGGAGCGTCTAAAGATACGGGGACACGGCGTTGTTTTGAGTTGACGAACGACTCTCCCGGTGCATAACGCAATGTCATGCTGGCTTCGGAGGTTGTGACGTCGTGTACGCGTGTCTGCGCAGCGTCATTCCGCAGATATTCCAGTTTCCCGGTCGGCTCGTCGTTACGGTGACGGAGCATGGCTTTTACACCGAATCCGGTAGGCGTTTCCAGTTCATAATTGATAGTTGCGTCGCGCATGTATGACATCTGGTCTACGGTGGTCGTTTTCAGTGACAGGAAGATATTATCCTTGTCAGTAAACAGAAACTTGTCCATTGGAGACATTACATCATAACTATAAGTGGCGGAGATGTAATGTTTGGGAAATTCCCATACCACATAATCACGTTTGTTGAACGAATAAGTCAGCGTTCCGCTATATTTCCAGCGCTTGTCTTTCAGACCGTATGCTCCGTAACCGCTAAGGAACCAGTGCGGATTGAGGTTTGCGGTCGTCATACCACTCAACCGGAAACGGGTTCCGTCGATGTAGTTGCTCGAAATCATGGTGTTGATAGGGCCGATGTCGAACTTGTTCGGACGGCCTTTGCCGGATGTTTCCACAAAGTTCTCAATCAGGGCTTTTGCACCGAAGATGATGTATTTGAATCCCGGAATCTGTTCGAGACGATTAACGAAAAGGTCCATAGTGCTTTCTTTTTTAGTCAGCGGCACCTGGCGCACGCTTGCCCAGTATTCGTCACTTTTCGAAAGCATATCCGCCTCTTTTATCACCTCTCCTTTCAATCGGAAGAGTCGCGGCTCTATCGGGTCGAACTGATAATTCGTATATTTCGTGGTACGTTCTACTTGTAGTCCTCCTGCCGTTTTGTTGGAACTCCATGAAAGGTCTACGGTCATGTTGTCATCCGACAATACCCAGTTTCCGTTGGGGAGTTGTTCGTATTGTTGCACGATATCCATGCGGTTGACGAAGTTGACTCCGGTCTTTTTTGGCAGGTTCATGGTACATTTCTGAACGGCATATGTAGAATCGTTCAGCACGTATAGATGTCCGGTAAAACCGAAATCCTGTGAGTTTTGCGGAACGAAAGTAAGATGTACACATTCGCGTTTGTCAACCATTAATGTATCCATTAGGTAGTATTTATAAAATGAAATGGCACTGCTGCCGATAGGGCTGACAAAACGTTGTTGCAACAAACGGATATCGTCCTCGTAGATGTTAATATCGGCAAAAACATCCTTTAATACGGTGCCGAGCATATCTCCGGTGTTGAAGAACTCTTCGATACCGTTAGAGTTTTTTCCTTTAATAATGGTCTTTTTGTTCTGAGGGTCTTTGCGGAAGATAGTTTGCGAAGCTGTTTCTTGCACGGAGATAGGAAGAATCAGTTTGTTGGTAGTTTCCGAAACTTCCACCTGATCTTTCAGGAAAGAATATTTCTTATAAATCCCTTTTTCCAGTTTTTCCGGTGTGAGATCGTTGATCGACATTTTCATCTTCTCGTACTTGTCGTACTGGTAGTAATCGTTCACTTCGAGGACTTGTGCCTTTTTGTGTTCGATGACTTTCTTCATAAATTCGACTGCCGGGTTATTCTTGCGGGAGTACTTTTCCTTTTTGGGCTTTACTACTACTTCGTTCAATACGACATTGTCCGGGGCCAGTTGTATGTTGATTGTCTGGTTGCCTGAACCGACTTTCACCGTTTTACTGATATACCCCACTGCGGAGAACACGAGTGTCCCCCCGTTTCTGCGGGTTTCAAGCTTATATTCTCCGTCGATATTGGTGATAGTTCCCATGTCTCTTTTTTCCTGATAGTAGACAGAGATATACATCAATGGCTCATGGGTTACGGAATCTGTAACCACCCCTTTAATTTGCTGCGCAAAAGCATTTGAACCTGCCAATACGAGTAAGAACAGTATAAGTATTTTGCTATATCGTTGTTTCATAACGTTCGTAGTAGGGCTGCAAAGTTAACAAATAACTCGGATGTTAACAGAATATATAACTTTTTTTACCCATAGTTTTTTGTTATTTGCAAGCTGTTATCGTTTGACAATGAAAGGAATTAGTGGGTGATTCGCCTTTCTATAAATGAGTATCCCGCTTGTTACATTGGGTTCCCTTGCTTGTTACATTTGGTTTCCCGGCTTGAAACACTTTGTTCCCTCATGAGAAATCTTTGGTTTCGCTATATGAAACCCAAAGTTTCAAGCGTCTGAAACTAAAGTTTCTCCATGATGAAACTAAAGTTTCCCATTGATGAAACTATGGTTTCTCATAAGGAAACTTTTAGTTTCCCGGCACGAAACTAAAATTGGTATGCCGGGAAATGATAAAAGGTATATAGGGCGATATTATTTGCCGGTAAGGATTTGTACAATGCGTTCGGCTGTACGTCCGTCCCAGCGTTCGGGAAGCTCACCTCGTTTCCATTCACCTTTCATCAGTGTATCCATTGCCTTGGCAAGTTCGGCAGGGTCTTCACCGACTAATTCGTTAGTCCCCATTCGCCAAGTTTCCGGGTGTTCGGCATACGTATTCAGCGTGATGCAGGGAATGCCCAGGAAAGTAGCTTCTTCGGCCACGTTGCCGGAATCTGTGATGATTCCTTTTGCTTTGTTGATGAGATATCCGAAGAAGAGGTAGTTCTGCGGTGGCATGATATGAAGATTCGGGGCTTCGATGCCTAACTCTTTGATTGCGTTGCGTACATAAGTATGTAAAGGTGCAACGATAGGCGTTCCTGCTGATTTTTCAATGATTGTATTCAAAAGCTGGCGCAGGTTCTCTTTGTCGTTGAGGAGTACGCGGCGGTTGAGAGTGAGCAGGAGATAGTTACCTTCTTTCAGTCCCAATACGGAAAACCAAATCGGTTTGAGTAACCGGTTCCGGTTATAGCGAATCGTATCAATCAAGATATTACCGACATAATATACATTTTCGCTTTCTGTTCCTGTTTGGTTCAGGTTACGGTTGGCAACCATTCCGGCTGTGAACAGATAGTCGGACAATCCGTCCGTAATCATGCGGTTCACTTCTTTCGGCATTTTCATATCGAAAGAACGGGTACCGGCTACGAGGTGGGCAACTTTGATTCCTTGTTTCTTGGCAACGATAGCGCAGCTCATGGTGGCAGTGAGGTCGTCTACCACGAGAACAACGTGTGCCGGGTTTTCAGTCAATTCCTGCTCGAAGGCTACCATGATTCCGGCTGTCAAACTTGTTGGATTACTGCTTTCTACTCCCAAATACACATCGGGAGCCTTCATGTCGAGGTCTGAAAACAGTGAAGCATCCAAACTGGTATCATCTTTTCTACCTGTATATACCAGGCGGTAAGAGATACTTTTACCCAGCGCCCGTGCGGCTTCAATAGCCCGTGTAATGGGTGCTATCTTCATGAAATTGGGGCGTGCCCCGGCAACAATTGTTATTTTCATACTGTTTCTATCAAATTCAGTTTAATTCTTGAAGCAAAAGTACATTTTCTTACGGAATTTATTTGTTACTTTGCAAACAAAATAACAAATATATGCCCACATTCGTTCAAATTCTTGATTTTATAGGCACATTTGCCTTTGCTATTAGTGGTATCCGGCTAGCTTCGGCAAAGCGATTCGACTGGTTCGGAGCTTACGTCGTAGGTCTTGCTACGGCTATTGGTGGTGGTACAATCCGTGATGTTCTACTCGATGTTACTCCCGGGTGGATGACAGACCCTATTTATTTAATTTGTACAGGCGTAGCATTGCTTTGGGTGATTTGTTTCGGACGCTGGCTGATCCGCCTCAATAATACTTTCTTTATTTTCGACTCGATCGGTCTGGCACTGTTTACTGTTGTTGGTGTAGGCAAGAGCATTGCTTTGGGCTATCCTTTCTGGGTGGCTATCATCATGGGTAGCATTACGGGAGCGGCAGGCGGTGTGATTCGTGATGTCTTTATCAACGAAATCCCGCTAATCTTCAGAAAAGAAATTTATGCAATGGCGTGCGTAGTAGGCGGCATCACTTACTGGCTTTGTCATGTCGCAGGCATGGAGTCGTACGGATGTCAATTGGTTGGCGGTTCGACAGTTTTTCTTGCCCGTATTCTCGCCGTGAAATATCACATCTGCCTGCCTATATTAAAAGGTAGTGACGAAGTGGAGGCAAACGAGAACAAAGAGCAATGACGGAAGGAAGTTGGTTTATTCTTCCTTCACGTCCAGTTCCCCCTGGAAGCTTATGGATTGACGGTTTTGCATATTGACGTCAATACTTGTCGAACCATTTGAATATACTTTCACTCTGAAATCAAACTTATCTTCCGGGTTGCGGGCGGTGAATGTGATTACTGAATTGCCTTTCTTGTCCAGTTTCATGTTATACTCTTTAAGAGGGGCTTTGAAATTGAGTCCATTGCCTCCTCCGTAAGGGATACTGTAAGCCCGACCATAATAAGGTAAATAGGAGATTACCGAATCGTTTCTGATTTCCAGTGAGTATAAACTGGTCAATGGAATAGACCGGCCGCGCATAGGCATGGCGGTATTGACGTCTATCTTATAATTCTCTGAAACAATCAGTTCTTTCACAGCTTCTTTCTTCTGTTCCTTTTTCTCTTTCTTGCTTTGAGCCGAAAGAGTAGGAAGACCAACTAGCAAAGCTAGCAACAGCATAAGGATTTGTTTTTTCATTTTCATGTCAGTTGCATTTAGGTTGATATATATATGTATAACAATCAAATATACTAAAAAGTCAGGAACCCCTCTCTTTTCTTTAATGAAAATTAAACAGAAATCCTGACCTTTACCTTATATTTCAGAAGAACTTAGAACTGTTCCAATATCTCAATCCGCTTTTCAATGGGAGGGTGCGTAGCAAACAAACCGCTGAATTTGCTATATAAGCCTTTGGTTTTCTTTTTAGGATTTTGAATAAATAATTGTGCTATGTCTTTCCGTTGCACTGCTTCTATTGCCGGATCGGCGGATATTTTACGCAAGGCACTGGCGAGTGCCAGCGGATTCTTCGTCATTTCCGCCGACCCTGCATCTGCCATATATTCGCGTTTGCGTGAAATGGCAAAACGCATCAGGCTGGCAAAAAGGAAACCGATAGCAGCTATCAGTAAAGCGATAAATATGAAGATGAAAATTCCTCCGCTACCTTTACTATTGCTACGTACACGTATATGTGTAATCGCATAGAAGGTGATTTCCGTCAGCATGGAGAAGATGCCGACAAACACGATAGAGATTATCAGCAAACGTACATCCCGATTGCGGATATGAGTAAGCTCATGCCCGATTACTGCTTCCAGTTCCTCGTCATTCAGCTTCTGGATGATGCCTCTTGAAAGAGTAATAGTGTATGTGCGGTCATTGATACCGCTTGCAAATGCATTCAGTGAATCATCATAAATGATATTTATTTTCGGCATGCTCATGCCTTGAGACATACAGAGGTTTTCTACTAAATTATAAACGCGTTTGTTCTCTTTGCGGTCTAGTGGTTTGGAACATGTGGCAGAATTAATGATACTTGTATTGGCCCAATAGGCAATGAGAAACCAAATTACCACCACTCCTAAAGTATACGGTAGAGAAGAGAGAAAGAAATGATTGACCATAGGCATCATTTCAATCTCCATACTCTTTCCGTATCCGAAGAGAACGAGTAAGTAACAGGACAGATAAAGGAGTGCTGTTACCAAACAAGGAAAAAGTAGTAATAGGAATCCGGAACGTAAGTTGTTCCGGTTCTGTTGTGTTTGGATTCCGACGTATTGCATCGCGTGTTTATTTTTTGCAGTTGGGTGGGACGGTGGTGTTCGGATTAGAAACTAATTTTGGGTGCCTGTTCCAGATTAACACGTTCGTTCTTTCCCAAATCGAACATAATTTCTCTTTGGAATCCGGTCATTCCCGCAATAATGTTTGAAGGGAATGTCTGAACGGCATTATTATATTCTTTGGTTGCCGAGTTGAAATAACGGCGGACAGCAGCTAACTTATTCTCTACATCGGCAATTTCTTCCTGTAATTGCAGGAAATTCTGGTTTGCTTTCAGGTCGGGATAGGCTTCCAATGTGATTTTCAGTCCTGACAGGGCCGAGGATAGCTGGTTTTCGGCGGCTATCTTTTCGTCGATAGTTCTGGCACTGACCGCACCGTTGCGTGCCTGAATCACCCGGTCGAGAGTTTCTTTCTCGTGTGCGGCATATCCTTTCACAGTGTCTACTAGTTGAGGGATAAGGTCGTGACGTTGTTTCAGTTGCACGTCAATGTCGGCAAATGCGTTTTCACGATTGTTTCTGAGTTTCACCAGGGAGTTGTACATGGATGCGAAAATAATTCCCAATAGTACAATAATACCTACAATAATAAGTATAGTCATAGCCTTTCATTTTATTTAAATATATTAATCAAAAGTAGGCTATTTGTTTTTTTCTGCCAAACAGAACAGAATAAAAATCATTAATTACCACCTGAAATCTATCCAAATGCACCCGAAAACTGTCATTTGATAGAATTAACCCCTAAGAAATGACGAATTTCCCCCTGTCTGGTATTCAAAATACCTTTAAACTTGCATCATCGAGAAAAACGAAATATTAACCATAAAACCCTTAAAGTATGAAAAGTTTAAGTTTCAGAAAAGATTTAATTGGAGTTCAGGAGGAATTGCTTCGTTTTGCGTATAAGTTGACTGCCGATCGTGAAGAGGCGAATGATTTATTGCAAGAAACATCATTAAAAGCATTAGATAATGAGGAAAAATATGTTCCGGACACAAATTTCAAAGGATGGATGTACACAATCATGCGTAACATCTTTATTAATAACTACCGAAAAATAGTACGTGACCAGACTTTCGTCGATCAGACTGATAATTATTATCACTTGAATTTACCGCAGGACTCGGGATTCATAAGTACGGAAGGTGCCTATGACTTGAAAGAAATGCATCGTATTGTCAACGCATTGCCTAAGGAGTATAAGGTGCCTTTTTCTATGCATGTATCCGGATTTAAATACCGTGAGATTGCAGACAAATTGGGCCTTCCTTTGGGAACTGTGAAGAGCCGCATATTTTTTACACGACAACGTTTACAACAAGAATTGAAGGATTTTGTATAAATGGGGATAATACATTCAAACAAGCTTATTGATAATGCAAGGAGCAACGAAGTAGACTTCGGTTGCTCCTTTATTTTTTCTTCTTCTTTATCTCTTTCTTTGCGGCTTTTCCCTCCGGTGGAAACTTGGGGACGAGATTCATAAGCCGTAATATTTGCTTCTGCCGTTTTAATATATACGCCGAAGGTTTCGCCGAGTTAAACCGTATCGGATTCGGGAGAGTGGCGGCGATTAGTGCACATTGACCTTTGGACAGCTTGGCAGCTGTAGTGTTGAACTTATATTTTGCAGCAGCCTGTGCGCCATAAATCCCTTTACCCATTTCGATTGAGTTGAGATAAACTTCCATAATCCGTTCTTTCGGCCAGAATAGTTCTATGAGAAAAGTGAAATAGACTTCCAGGCCTTTCCGCACCCATGAAGATTGTGGCCATAGGAATACATTTTTTGCTGTCTGCTGGCTGATAGTGCTTGCTCCACGTTTCCGTTTCCTTGTTTCATTTTCTTTCATCGCTTTTTTGATTTCCACGAAATCGAATCCGTTGTGTTCGGCAAAACGGTTGTCTTCGGAAGCTATCACTGCCATTGGCAGGCTAGGAGATATCTTATCAAAAGAAACCCACGTGTGCTTCCACGTGGGTTTATCTCCTGAAATGATCTGTTGAACACCTCGAATGACCATTAACGGAGTAATATAAACCGGCATGAACCGATAAATAATGACCGTCAGTAAGGTCGATGTAAAAAAGAGAATCAACAGATTGCGTGTATAACGCAGAATTTTTTTAATTAGAAGCTGCCTGTGCATCTTTAATCATTTGCTCACTTGCGTACATGTACACTTCTACACGACGGTTCTGTTCACGACCTGCGGCTGTATCGTTGCTGGCAACGGGATCGCTTTCACCCATACCTTGCACGCCTTTAATCTGGTTGGTAGAAACACCGCAACTTAATAAGTAACTGGATACACTCTGTGCACGTTCTTGTGACAGGTTCAGGTTCTTTTGCTGGCTTTGTGCGGCAGTACTGTTCTTCCAGCCCTGATTGTCGGTGTATCCATAGATAGATACATCCATATCTCTGTTCTGGTTGAGCACATTGTTGGCGAATTTGCTTAATGCAGATTTAGCAGCAGCACTCAGATTAGCATTACCTGTTGTGAAAAGGATTCCTGAATCGAATGTCACTTTCACGGCTTGCAATCCGTTGTTGTCTGTTATCTGTTCTACTTGTGCGCCTTCAATTTGTTTTGCTTCTGCTGCCGCTTTATCCATCTTCTTTCCGATAAGGGCACCTGTTCCTGCACCTACTGCAGTACCGATAGCCGCACCGATGGCAGCACCCTTGCCTTTACCGATAACACCGCCGAGGATAGCACCCAATGCAGCACCCGAACCGCCACCAATAGCAGCACCTTTACCAGTGTTATTCATACTTGCACATCCACTGAATATCATGGTTATACTCATAAAGAGAACCATAAATTTCATCTTGTTCATAATGTTGATGTTTTAATTGTTTAATAATAATCTGTTTTTATATTTTAAATAACAACGCAAAGATACATATTATTTGCCAAGGTGATACTTTTTAAGTTAAAATAACTCGCACACTCTTGGCAGAGTGCTGAAAAATGTCGATAAACTGTTACTTTCCGACTACGGACGGGAGGTTCAGGCATTTCTTCCTAATGATGATAAACCAGCTTAGGAGGATAAGTCCTTTGGCAACAGTTGTGACGCTGACTGCCCACCAGATACCTTCTACTCCCATGCCCATTCGTACAAATAGAATGGCAAGCGGGATACGCATATAATTACATCCGATACTGATAATAGCAGGAGGTACGGTACGCCCGATACCATAGAATACTCCTTGCATGGTGATTTCGAGCATCATGAAAAGCTGGGAATACCCGTCAATGCGTAGAAATACACCTCCGGCCTCATAGGCTGCCTGCTCGGGTACGAATATTGAAAAGACTTCGTTTCCGAAGAAGATGAATAGCAGTGTACAGAAAGTTCCGAAGATTCCTGTCATCCATAAGGTGGTATACCATGCTTTGAGCACTCGTTCGGTTCGTCCGGCAGCATAGTTTTGGGCGATAAAAGCACTGAGTGCGGTTGAGAATCCTTGTGAAGTGTTCCAGGTAATTGCTTCGATTTGTCCTCCGGTCGTGAAAGTCATTAAGCCGATGTGGCCGCCTTGCTCAGAGGCGGTACGGCAGAGGAACATATTGACAAATGCAAACAGGGTATTCAATGTGGCTACGGGTAATCCTAGTTTTAGGATACGTCGTGTGTATCTCTTCTTTAATTGAGTGAAGAAAGGAAATCCACCGAGCAGTGAGTCTTTTCGGAAACGTAGTTGGTAGATGAAGATAGAGAAAACAGTAGCTTGTGAAATCCAGGTTGCATAAGCGGCACCATTGGTCTCCAAACCGAAACCGAAGATGAACAGAGGATCAAGAATGATATTCAAAAGAAGTCCGGCACCACCGATATAGAACGGGATTTTACTTCGTCCTGCGGCATTGTAGATACCTGTAAAGGCGGCGGAAAGGAAAATAAACGGCATTCCGGTAGAGATAATCCGTAGATATTCTATTGCATTGGCGGTAATGTGTACCTCAAGTTCGTAGATACAGATGATGGGTTCTGCAAGGATGAAAAGTAATCCGCCCCAACAGAGAGAAATGATAAGTGCAATCGTAATGTTATGGGAGGCAAAGTGACGGGCATCTTCTTGATTTTGTGCGCCGATAGATTGTCCTACACTGACTTCGGAACCTACCTTATTTAATAGGGAGATAGAACCGGACATCCATGTCAGGATTCCGACAGAACCAATGGCTGCTACGGCTTCACTACCCAGCCGTCCTACCCATGCCATATCCGTGAGACTGTATGCCATTTGGATAAATGACGTAGCCATGATAGGCATTGCTAAATTGAATAGTTGACGATTGATTGGCCCGTGTGTCAGGTTTTTAATTCCTTGCATTTCTTTTTCTATTTAAAAGGAGGCGCAAAGATACATAAATTTACTATCTTCGCACATTAAATCATTCATTAATCAAAGTATACAGATACTATGAAACAGAAATTTTCTATTCTTTTATTCCTGTTGCTTTTATGGTTCACAGGTTCTCAGGCGGTAGCTCAGAATGCTCCGAACCCTTTTGATATTGAACAACCTTCGCTTCGCGTATTTCTTCCGGCGCCGGAATTGGCTACAGGTCGTGCTGTAGTGGCGTGCCCGGGTGGTGGATATTCGCACTTGGCTGTAGACCACGAAGGATATGATTGGGCACCGTATTTCAACAAACAGGGTATCGCATTGATCGTTCTGAAATATCGTATGCCGAATGGTGACCGTACACTTCCTATTTCGGATGCCGAGGCTGCCATGAAGATAGTGCGGGACAGTGCTGATGTATGGAATCTGAATCCGAGAGATATCGGTATCATGGGATCTTCTGCCGGTGGACATCTTGCATCATTACTTGGCTGTAAAAATATAGCTGAATGTTTAGGATATAATTACGAAAGTGTTAAATTAAATGCTACAATATTAGGATATCCTCTTATTGATATGAAAACATATTATGAAAATCATCCTAATAAGTTTGGGAAATTTGGATTAATGGTATCTGATATGGATATTCTTGATTGTATAAATCCAACACTGTATGTTGATGGTAATTATCCGCCAGCATTTATATGGAATACACAAGAAGATGATTTAGTAGATTGTGAACAATCGATTGAATTTGTAAAAAAAATAGTAGAAGTTAAGGGAATTGTTGAATATCATATGTTTACATATGGCGTACATGGGTTATCTTTAAATAACATATTAACTAATAAAGGTAACATATTAAATAACCATATGAAGTCTCCAAATGTTTCAAAATGGTTTGAAATGGCTATTGAATGGTTAAATAGGGTTTTAGAGGTAAAATAATGAGAAGCTTTGTATTAGGAAAAAAAGAAAATATAAAGAAAGATAGCTATATTTGGAATACAATTGGCGGATTGATAAATGCATTTCAATCCGTCATAATTCTTATGGTTTTAACTAGATCGTTAGATATGGAATATGCT
>OGOV01001892.1_pt1 | contig 17052 bp, 18 predicted proteins | sample 1552711 | NCBI WGS metagenome assembly OGOV01 (sample SAMEA2580216, study PRJEB22360) | human gut metagenome | biome: human gut; feature: human-associated habitat; material: faeces | place: Denmark | collected 2008/2010 | reverse complement strand
CCACGGTCTTGCCCGCATCGAGCCAGCGCGAAGCCTGCGCCCCGACGTTGGCGTTCATCGACATGCACCCCTCGTTGACACGGCGGACCTTGCGCACGACATAGTCGTCCTCCAGGCAACCGCCTCCTTCGAGGTGGTCGATCACCCGTGCGGCGTCGGCCCGCAGACGCTGCGAAGACTCCAGCAGCGAATAGTCCACATCGGCCGTGGCGATGCCGCGGCGCCAGACGCCGGGAGCCAGCGGATCGTGGAAATCCAGCTGCGTCGAGGCTTCGATAATGGCGTCGGGGGCATAAGCCGCTCCGGCCCCGTAGGAGACCGTCACGTCCCACGGCGCCGAGATCAGCACCAGTTCCGCCGTTTCGGGAGCGAACGGAAGTCCGAAATAGGTTCCGTTGTCCACGCCGACCCCGTCCGGATCGAAGTTTTTCTGTTCCATAACATGCTTTTGAATTGCAAAGGTACGCATTTTTTATTTTTTACCTATATTTGTTTGCTCAAAGACGAAAAACGAAAAAAACACCCGTTACCATGAAAATCATTGCCGACAGCGCCATTCCCTTTCTGCGGGGCGTTCTGGAGCCGTTCGCCGAGGTGGAATACCTCCCCGGAACGGCGATTTCGGCCGCCGACGTCCGCAACGCCGACGCGCTGGTGATCCGCACCCGCACGCGGTGCGACGAAAAACTACTGGCGGATTCGCGCGTAAAGCTGATCGCCACGGCGACCATCGGCTTCGACCACATCGACACGGCGTGGTGCGCGGCGCACGGCATCGAAGTCACGACGGCCGCGGGCTGCAACGCCCGGGGCGTACTGCAATGGGTCGGCGCGGCGCTCGTCCACCTCTCCCGCACGCAGGGCTGGCAGCCCGCCGAGCGCACGCTGGGAATCGTGGGCGTGGGACACGTCGGATCGCTCGTGAAAGCGTATGCCGAAGGGTGGGGATTCCGCGTCGTCTGCTGCGACCCGCCGCGCGAGGAGCGCGAGCGGTGCGGATTCCGGACGCTGGAGGAGGTGGCCCGCGAGGCCGACATCCTCACCTTCCACACGCCGCTCGACGCTTCGACGCGCCACATGGCCGACAGCCGGCTGTTCGGCCTGATGAAACCCGGCGCCATTCTCATAAACTCCTCGCGCGGGGAGGTGGTCGACGGCGAGGCCCTGCTCCGGAGCGGTCTCGGCTGGGCGCTCGACGTCTGGGAGCACGAACCGCACCTCGATCCGGCGCTGCTGGAAAACGCGCTGCTCGCCACACCCCACATCGCGGGCTACTCCGAGCAGGGCAAGGCCAACGCCACGGCAATGTCCGTCGCCTCGCTGGCCCGCCGTTTCGGCCTGCCGCTCGAAGGGTGGTATCCGCCACAGGCCGCCCCGGCGCGCCGGCGGCCGATCTCCTGGCAGGAACTTTGCCGGACCATCGGCGGGGCGTACGACATCGCGTCCGAAAGCCGCAGCCTCAAGGAGCGGCCCGGGGATTTCGAATCCATGCGCGACCACTACGCCTACCGCCGCGAATATTTTTAGCACGAACGGCGCGGATTGCGCACGCTCCGGCGTCCGAAAAAGGCGAAACCTGCTTTTTATTAGCGAATTCGCCCTTTTTTAATTACCTTTGCCCGCGATTATCAGTTAAGAACCATGTACCGGAGAGTCATAAAGCCCGTACTTTTCTCGCTTACCATCGAGCAGGCCCACCACGCGGTGCTGCTGTTGCTGCGCATCATCGGGCTGATACCCGGCGGCCGCTGGCTGTTGCGCAAATGCTACGCCGTGGAGCATCCGGCGCTCGAACGCGAGGTGTTCGGCATCCGTTTCGCCAACCCCATCGGGCTGGCCGCAGGATTCGACCACAACGGCGAGGCGTTCCGTGAACTGGCCGCGCTGGGATTCGGATTCGTCGAGGTGGGGACCGTGACGCCCCGTCCGCAGGCGGGCAACCCGCGGCCGCGGGTCTTCCGCCTCCCGAAGGACAATGCCATCATCAACCGCATCGGTCTGGCGAACCGCGGACTGGAAGCCACCATTCGCCACCTGCGGCGCCCGCACGACGGCGTGATCGTGGGCTGCAACATCGGCAAGAACACCTCGACCCCCGCCGAGAACGCTCCGGCGGACTACCTCAAACTCTTCCGCAGCCTCTACCAGTATGCGGACTATTTCACCGTCAACATCAGCTGCGACAACGCCTGCCGCGAAGGCACGACGCACACGCGCGAACATATCCTTCAGATACTCAACCCGCTGTTCGACTTCCGGCGCGGGCAGAACCAGTTCCGGCCGATCATGCTCAAAATCTCGCCCGACATGTCGGACGAGGTGATCGACCAGATCACCGACGTGCTGCTCGAAACGCCGCTCGACGGGATCGTGGCCACCAACGGAACCCACAGCCGCGGAGGACTCCACACGAGCCGTACGACGCTCGAAAAGATCGGCAGCGGACGCCTCAGCGGCGCACCGCTCACGCACCGCGCCGTGGAGATCGTGCGCCGCGTCCACACCCGTTCGGGCGGAACCTACCCCATCATCGGGGTCGGCGGACTGATGTCGGCCGGCGACGTGCGGGCGATGCTCGACGCCGGGGCCGACCTCGTGCAACTCTACACCGGATACGTCTACAACGGTCCCGGAATGGTCAAAGCGGTGTGCCGCGAACTGATCGCCGCGGCCGAAAAGCCGGCCGCCATGCGCGCCGCCGGGGAGTCCGTGCAAAACGGGGAAAACCCCGAAGCATCCGTCGGGACCGCCGGGAAGGCATCCGACGGCGAATCGGAAGAGGAACGCCGCCCCGGGTCCGGACAAAAATAACCCCACACATGAAGGCAACCATCATCACCATCGGCGACGAAATACTCATCGGGCAGATCGTCGACACCAATTCGGTCTCCATCGCCAAACACCTCAATGCGGCGGGCATCGTGGTCCGCGAGAAAATCTCGATCGGCGACGACCGCACGCAAATCATCGAAACCGCGGAGCGCGCCCTCGCCGGCTCGGAGGTGACCGTCATCACCGGAGGACTCGGCCCCACGAAGGACGACATCACCAAAAAGACCCTCGCGGAGATGTTCCGCAGCGACATGCGCTACGACGAACGGGTGGCCGGGCACGTTGAGAAAATGCTCGCCGAACGCGGCATCGAGTTTAACGAACTCAACCGTTCGCAGGCGATGGTCCCCGCGTGCTGCACGGTGCTGTTCAACGCCCACGGCACGGCCCCGGGCATGTGGTTCGAGCGCGACGGGCACGTCGTCGTCTCGCTGCCGGGCGTGCCGTTCGAGATGGAGCACCTGATGGAGGACGAGGTGATGCCCCGCCTGAAGACCCGCTTCGCGCTGCGGCAGATCGTCCACCGCACGATGATCACCGCCGGACTGCCCGAGTCGATGCTCGCCAAGCGCATCGAAGCGTGGGAAAACGCCCTGCCCCCGTACCTGAAACTGGCCTACCTGCCCAATCCGGGCGCGGTGCGCCTGCGCCTGTCGGCCTACGAGGTGGAGGGCGAAAGCGTCGCCCGCGAAATCGAGAGCCGGTTCGAGGCCCTGCGCAGGATCATCCCCCACAACATCATCGGATTCGAAACCGCCACCATGCAGGAGGTGGTGCACAAAATACTCACCGAACGCTCCCTGACGCTCGCCACAGCCGAAAGCTGCACGGGCGGCTCGATCGCCGCGCGCTTCACGGCCATGCCCGGCGCTTCGGCCTATTTCCTCTGCGGCGTGGTGTCGTACAGCAACGAATCAAAAGCCGAACTGCTGGGCGTCGACCCCGCGGACATCGCCCGCTACGGCGCCGTGAGCGAACAGGTGGCCCGCCAGATGGCCGAGGGCGTCCGCCGCGCGGCAGGCGCCGCCCAAGGTGTGCAGGCTCATTTGGGTGCTGGCGTGGAGGGGAACATCGGGCGCAATTTCCCGGGCCAGCCGCCACACGCCCCAATCCTGAATGAGGATAGCGTCCACGCCCATGTCCGAGGCTTTCTGCAAAGCCTGGGCGGCGGCGGGCAGCTCCCGGTCCGTCACCAGGGTGTTCAGGGTCAGATAGACCTTCACGCCCCGCAGGTGGCAATAGGCCACGGCGGCACGGAATTCCTCATCGGTGAAGTTCCGGGCACTGCGCCGGGCGTTGAGCCCGCCGAAGCCCATATACACCGCGTCGGCCCCATTCTGCACGGCGGCTACCATGGCCTCCCAGCCTCCGGCGGGGCTCAGCAGCTCGGTCATTGGCCCCGGCCCTGCTGGGCCTTGAACAGCTGACGGCGCAGCTCCGACGCCTCATTTTTGGCCTGAGTGGCCTCATCCAGATAGTTTTTCACTTGCCGGCGCAGATTCTCTGCCGCTGCCTGGTTTTTCAGCAGCTCGTCCGCCAGGTTCACCGCCGCCAGAACTGCCGCATCCGCCTGGCTCACATGCAGGGTCTCCTGGATCCGGTCCATTCGCTGGTCCACCAGGGCGCCTACCTTTTTCATATACTCCGCGCTTTCGTCCGCCACCAGGGTATACTCCTGGCCGCAGATGCTCATCGTCACTTTATTCGCCATGTTGCCCTCCTATTTATGTAAACCGAAAAGTTAGTCACACCAATACATAATCCATTATACCACAAAATCCCGCCGGGAAAAGCTTTTTCTGGCGAAAAGGAGAATTTTGTGAAAAACCCGCTGCGGCGGCTTTACGAACCGGGGGTTTTCGTGTAAAATAAAGTAATTAAACCATGGAAAGAGGGGAGGCGCGGCATGAGCGGCTATATTCTGCGGGACAGTGAGCCCAGCATCGTCCTGACGGCGGATCAGGTGGATCGCCTGGTGAAAAACGGCGACGGCGACGCCGCGCTTTTGTATCTGCTGCTGATGCGGGCAGACCGCGGGGTCACGGAGCAGGAGCTTCAGTCCCGGCTGCGGTGGAGCCAGCTGCGGCTGAATGCGGCGGAGGGAGCCTTGCAGCGGCTGGGGCTGATCCAGCGTCCGGCGGAGACACCGGCTCCTGCGCCGGCGGAGGAGCGCCCGGTATACAGCGCTCAGGACCTGGCCCAGCTGTTGGTGGACGACCGGTCCTTCCGGATGCTGATTCCCCAGGTGGAGGAAAAGCTGGGCCGCAGGCTGAAGACGACGGATCTGCAGATTCTGGCGGGCCTGTATGACGATATGGGCATGCCGGCGGATGTGATCTATCTGCTGGTGAACCACTGTATTGCCCGGTCTGAGGAACGATACGGCCCTGGCCGCCGGCCCACCCTGCGCCAGATCGAGAAGGAGGGCTACTATTGGGCCCGGCAGGGCCTGTTTGACCAAGACAGCGCCGCCCGTTATCTGAAAACCTGGCGGGAAAAGCAGCAGGGGCAGGCCGCGTATATGCAGGTGCTGGGCCTGGGCCAGCGCCGTCCGGTGGCCAGTGAAGAAAAATACATCTCCGACTGGATGGACAAGGGCTTTCCGCCGGAAACGGTGGCCCTGGCCTATGACAAGACGGTGTTCTATAAAAAGCAGCTGGAGTGGCGGTATCTCAACGGGATCCTCCGCCGCTGGCACGAAAACGGCTGGCATACGCCGGAGGAGGTCCAGCAGGGCGACGCCAAAAAGTCCGCCGTGCCTCCGGACCAGAAGCCGGATAAAAACGATTCCCGCATGGGAAAGTATATGAAGTGGTAAAGGAGGGGACCCTATGCCCTATGACGGTAAAATTCTCAGTCGGGCCATGGCCCGCTTTGATGAGGACAAGCAGCGCCGGACCCAGCAGTTTCGGGAGCGGCAGCAGCGTCTGTTTTGCCGGGAGCCGGAGCTGGCGGATATCGACCGCCGCCTGCGCGGCACCATGAGCCAGATCATCTCCCGGGCTCTGCGGCAGGGGAAGGATCCCGTTCCCGCCATCCACGCCATCCGGGATGAGAATCTGGTCCTCCAGCGCCGCCGGGGGGAGCTTCTGGAGGCTATGGGCTATCCTGCCGACTATCTGGAGGAAAAGCCCCGGTGCGCCCGGTGCGGCGACGCAGGCTTCCGGTCCGACGGGACCATGTGCCCCTGTCTGCGCAGCTACTACGCCCGGGAGCAGATCGCCGAGCTGTCCCACTTGCTGGATATCGGCTCTCAGAGCTTTGATACCTTCCAGCTGAGCTGGTACTCCACCGACCGAAACGGTCTGCCGCGCTCTCCCCGGGAGACGGCGGAGCGGAATCTGGAGATCTGCCGCCGGTTTGCCCGGGACTTCCGTCCCGGTGCACAGAACCTGCTGCTGTTCGGCGACCCGGGCCTGGGCAAGACCTTTCTGTCTGCCTGCATTGCCCGGGTGGTCAGTGAGGACGGCTTCTCCGTGGTGTATGACACGGCGGGCCACATTTTCGCCCAGTTCGAGGCATCAAAATTCCGCCGGGATGACGTGGACGAGCCGGATGAGAGCGTGGAGCGCTGCATGGCCTGCGATCTGCTGATCCTGGACGACCTGGGCACGGAGATGACCACGGCCTTTGTTCAGAGTGCCCTGTACCAGCTGCTCAACAGCCGCCTTCTGGCAGGAAGGAGCACCATCATCAGCACCAATCTGGACCCCGATCAGATCGGCAGGCGATACTCCGCCCAGATCATGTCCCGGCTGGAGGGGGAGTTTGAACTGCTGCCCTTTATCGGGCAGGACATCCGCCGCCTGAAGCGGGAACAGCAGCGCTGACCGGCCATATCCTGCTCCCGTGCGGGATTTTTCGCATGGAAACGGGTTTAACAACCGAAAACGTTACCAATGGGGGAAACAAACGGTTTGTCAATATTCAAAAACACCGTATGAGACCAGACGATGGACAGCACATAATTTCATCAGAATAAAGAAAACGCGAATAATCTGCAAATATCGTAACGGAATTGTAAAGATTTTTTGTGCAAAGTGGGGATTGACTTTTTCTGTAAAAAAATTATCATATTGGACGGAAAGCAAAAGGATTCGTACCCTTTTGCTTCAAATCGTTACATTGTATGTATGAAGGAGGAGAAAAAATGGTAAGCTTTCTGATTTGCCTGGCCTTGCTGATCGGCGGTTATTTCGTCTATGGCAAGGTGGTGGAAAACACCTTCGGGCCGGACGACCGCGAGACCCCCGCTGTGAAGATCAACGACGGTGTGGACTATGTGGTTCTGCCTCAGTGGAAGCTGTTCATGATCCAACTGCTGAACATCGCGGGCCTTGGCCCCATCTTCGGCGCAATGCAGGGTGCTCTGTGGGGCCCCATCGTGTTCCTGTGGATCACCTTTGGTACGATCTTTGCCGGTGCTGTGCATGACTATTTCTCCGGCATGATGAGCGAGCGCAACAACGGCGCTTCCATTTCCGAGATTTCCGGTATCTACCTGGGCGGGTTCATGAAGAACGTCATGCGCGTGTTCAGCGTGGTGCTGCTGATCATGGTGGGCACCGTGTTCGCCGTGGGTCCTGCGGGCCTGATCGTGACCCTGTTCAAGAACGGCGGCTCCACCGGCGTTGTTACCACCACCCTGTTCTGGCTGGTCATCGTTCTGGTGTATTATTTCATCGCCACCTTTATTTCCATCGACAAGATCATCGGCAAGATCTATCCTCTGTTCGGCATTTGCCTGATCATCATGGCCGTGGGCGTTGCCGTCGGCATCTTTGTCAAGCCTGAGTACACCATCCCCGAGATCTGGGATCACTTCGGTTCCATGCATCCCAAGGGAACTCCCGTGTGGAGCTTCATGTTCATCACCGTGGCCTGCGGCGCTATCTCCGGCTTCCACTCCACCCAGAGCCCCCTGATGGCTCGCTGCATGAAGAGTGAGAAGCAGGGCCGCTTCGTGTTCTACGGCGCCATGGTTTCCGAGGGCGTTATCGCCCTGGTGTGGGCCGCTGCCGGCTGCGCTCTGTATGAGGTCACCGGCGGTCTGAACACCGGCCTGGCCGAGATCCTGGCCAACGGCCAGTCTGCCGCCATCTACGATGTGTGCATCAAGACCATGGGCAAGATCGGCGTGGCTCTGGCCATGCTGGGCGTCATCGCCTGCCCCATTACCTCCGGCGATACTGCGTTCCGCAGCGCTCGTCTGGTGCTGGCCGACTGGTTCAAGATCGACCAGAAGAAGTGGAAGAACCGTCTGCTGCTGTGCGTGCCCGTCCTGGGCGTCGGCGCTGTCCTGGGCGTGGGCAATGCTCTGGGCTTCATCGACTACTCCGTGATTTGGCGTTACTTCAGCTGGACCAACCAGACCCTGGCCATGATCGTTCTGTGGGCCGCCTCCATGTATCTGTTCTATGAAAAGAAGAACTACTGGATCACCGCTGTGCCTGCTACCTTCATGAGCGCCGTCTCCGCTACCTACTTCCTGCTGGGCAACGAGTGCCTGGGCCAGTTCATCAACCACAAGACCGCCGAGGGCGCTGCCGTTTACAACACCGCCGTGGCTTATCCCATCGGCATTGCTGTGGCCGTTCTGTTCCTGGGTATCTTCCTGTATACCATCAAGAAGCGGCACACCCAGCCTCACTATGAGACTCTGGGCAAGTAATCTGACCCTTTAACTATTTCGCAAAGCGGCAGGCATCTCCTGCCGCTTTGCCCCTATGGGAGGACATGCTATGATCTTTGCACCTGCGCGCCTTGGCAGCGTCACGCTGGATAACGAGACGGCGCTGGCCCCCATCGCCGCCGGCGACCGCCTGGGCGAGATCACCGTCAGCTACGACGACACCACCTACGTCACCGTACCCCTGCTGGCCGTGGCCGACGTGTCCGCCAGCCGCTTCCTGTCCCTGCGCCACGCCATCGGCGAATTCTTCTCCCAGCGCTCCGCCCGCATCGCCGTTCTGGCGCTGGTGGTGCTGGTCGCCGCCCTGGTTCTGTGGTTCCGGTTCTACGGCCGCAACCGCCGCTACGGCAAGCCCGGCAGCAAGCAGTACCGCCACCACTCCTACCGCGGCCGCCGTCACTGATATGGCACCTATCTGTATACTCTACGAGGACCCGTATCTGGTCCTCTGCGTCAAGCCCGTGGGCGTCCTGTCGGAGGACAGCCCCTCCGGTGCCTGTATGCCCGGCCTGCTGCGCGAGCACTACCGCGCCCTGGGGCAGAACGACTATATCGCCACCGTCCACCGGCTGGACCGGCTGGTGGGCGGCGTTATGCTGTTCTCCCGCCGCCGGGACGTCACCGGAAAGCTCACCGCCGCCGTGGCAGAGCACCGCGTCACCAAGGAATACCTGGCCGTTCTCCGGGGCACGCCGGCACAGGACGAAGCCACCCTCACCGACCTGCTGTTCCGCGACGCCGCCCACAACAAGAGCTATGTGGTCAAGCGTATGCGGAAGGGCGTCCGCCAGGCGTCCCTCAGCTACACCGTTCAGGGCAAAGCGGACGGCCTGACGCTGGTGCGCGTGCAGCTGCACACCGGCCGCACCCACCAGATCCGGGTGCAGTTCTCCTCCCGCGGCCTCCCCCTGCTGGGGGATATCCGCTATGGCAGCAAGGCCGACTGCTCCCCCGCCCTGTGGTCCACGCGGCTGGCGCTGACACACCCCGTCACCGGCAAGCCCATCGACGTTGCCTGTCCCCCGCCGGATGCCTGGCCCTGGAATTTGTTTGCATGAAAAAAGACCGCCCTCCGGCGGTCTTTTTGCTGTGCAGCGCACGGGAAAATAAAAGCGGTCCGCTGCTCATGCATGACGCTCTATGCCAGCAAATGCCCGATTCCCACAAACAGACACCCCAGTCCAAAGAAAAACGTCAGGATGGCTGTGGCGTACAGCCAGAACCGCCCCGCCCCCAGCCTGGGATAGTCCAAAAACGGATAGGGGTACAGTTGGCCGGTGCGTCCGATAGGCTTGCCGGTCCCGGCCCGCAGCATGGCAAAGGCAAAATACGCCAGCGGCAGCACCAGCCACCAGACGGCGTGCCCCACCGTCAGCCCTGCCTTATCCTGCCACAGCAGCCATTGCAGCACCGTCAGCCCCGGCGTAATAAAGTGTACGCAGACATTCCCGAAGGAAAAGCGCCCCTTCAGCCAGCTCTCATCGTCCCGCCGGTGGGCGGTCGGCAGCAGCACAAAGGCGTAGATCAGGTGCGTCACATAGATGCACAGCGTCATACTCAGCGCCACGCCCGGGGAACTGAGCCACCGGAACGCGCCGCAATGGGGGTCATGCCCGCTGGCGCCCAGCGCCAGCTCATAGAGCAGTATCAGCAGATTGCTCAGGTGTGTGTAGTACACGAAAAAACCGGCGCGGATACAGTGCTTCTCCGGCAGCCACGCCTTTTTGTACAGTCCGATGGCGGTGACCAGCACGATCACCAGCGCCGACAGCCGCAGCACAGTCATCCCTCCCGCAGCGCCTTCAGCAGTGCGATCTCCCGGGCGTAGCCCGGCAGCTCGTTGGGCGTCTCCAGCACGAAGGGCAGCCCCTGCAATGCGGGATGCCGCACCACCCGGCCCAGCGCCTCCGCACCCAGGCAGCCCTCGCCGATGCGGGCATGGCGATCCTTGTGGGCGCCCCGTGGGTTCAGACTGTCGTTGATGTGCACTGCCTTCAGTCTCTCCAGACCGATGACCCGGTCGAACTCCGTCAGCACCCCGTCCAAGTCGTCCGCGATGTCGTACCCCGCGTCGGACACATGGCAGGTGTCCAGACACACCCCCAGCTTATCCGACAGTGCCACCCGGTCGATGATCTCCCGCAGCTCCTCGAACCGGCTGCCCACCTCACTGCCCTTGCCGGACATGGTCTCCAGCAGGACGGTGGTGCGGAGACCCGGCGTAAGGATGGCGTTCAGCGTCTCCGCGATCTGGGCAATACCCGTCTCCATACCCTGCCCGGTGTGGCTGCCGGGATGGAAGTTGTACACGTTCCCCGGCAGGTACTCCATCCGCTTCAGGTCGTCCGCAAGCGTCATGCGGGCAAACTCCCGGGTGTGCTCATCCTTGGAGCAGGGATTGATGGTATACGGCGCGTGGGCCACCAGCGTGCCGAATTCGTTTTCCGCCGCCAGCGCCAGAAACGCCGCCACGTCCGCCGGATCGATGGCCTTGGCCTTGCTGCCCCGTGGATTGCGGGTGAAAAATTGAAACGTGTTGGCCCCGATGGACAGGGCCGTCCTGCCCATGGCCAAAAAGCCGTCTGAGGCGGACAGATGACACCCGATATAGAACATGGCCTTCACTCCCTTCACAGCCGCAGGGTGGACACATCAGCCCTGCCGTTTTCGATGGTCAGCACGCCGCAGGTAGAATGCAGTGGATCCCCTGCCGCGCCGGGGTTCAGCGTCAGCAGTGAGCCGTCGTTGTCCACCAGCGGCACATGGGTATGTCCGAACAGCAGCACCTGTGCACCGTACTCCTTCGCCGCGTACATGGCGGCCATAGGCGAACGCTTCACGTTCCGCGTGTGCCCGTGCAGCGCAAAGATCCGCACGCCGCCGATCTCCAGCAGCCGTTCCGGCTGGTCGCAGCTGCCCCAATCACAGTTGCCCGGCACGCCCTCCATGGGCAGCGCCGGGAACCGCCCCCGCAGGGCCGTCAGGTCCCGCTGGCAGTCCCCCAGGTGCAGCACCCGGTCCGGCGCTGTCAGCTCCACCGCGCGGGCCATATTGTCCACATTCCCGTGGGAATCGGAAAGTACCAGAATTCTCATAATGCCTCACAAATGTATCCTATTTGTGACGTATTATACCACGTCCACCTTGCAAACTCAACGCCTTTGCGGTATCATAAAAGCAACAAAAGTTCGGAGGTGCTCAATATGGTGGGCGGCGTGATGGAGCTGGATCTCCACGGCATGAATACGTACCAGGCGCAGATCGCCATCGACGCGGCGCTGCGCCGCTGCGGCGGCGGTGTCTACCGCCTGCGCCTCATCCACGGCTACCGGGGCGGCACCGCCATCCGGGATATGCTGTGGACGGTGTACAACAAGCGCAGTCAAGTGAAACGCCTTGTCAGTATCAGTGAGGGCGTCACCGAGCTGGTCCTGCGCGAGTATTAAGGAGGGACCCCCATGAAGCTGGCACAAATTCAAATGCACGTCACCGCCGACAAAGCCGCCAACCTCCGCCACGCGGAAGACCTGCTGCGCTCCGTCCGCGGCGCCGACATGGCCATCCTGCCGGAGATGTTCTGCTGCCCCTACGACAACGCCTGCTTCCGCGCCTACGGCGAGCCTGAGGGCGGTCCGGCATATCAGATGCTCTCCCGCACCGCACGGGAGCTAAACCTCTGGCTGGTAGGCGGCTCCCTCCCCGAGCTGGACGGTGACAAGATCTATAACACCGCCTACGTTTTCGACCCCACAGGCACCTGCGTGGCCCGCCACCGGAAAATGCACCTGTTCGACATCGACGTGCAGGGCGGCCAGTCCTTCCGCGAGTCCGCCACCCTGTCGCCGGGGAACGACATCACCCTCTTCGACACACCCTATGGCAGAATAGGCCTGTGCATCTGCTTCGACCTCCGGTTCGAGGAGCTGTGCCGCCTCATGGCTCTGGAGGGTGCCCGGGTCCTGCTGGCCCCGGCGGCCTTCAACATGACCACCGGCCCCGCCCACTGGGAACTGCTCCTGCGTCAGCGTGCGGTAGATAACCAGTGCTTCACCGTGGGTGCCGCCCCTGCCCGGGACGAGGCCGCCTCTTATGTGGCCTGGGGACACTCCCTGGTCTGCGACCCCTGGGGCACGGTGCTGCATGAATGCGGCAGCGGCGAGGAAACCGCCGTCGTCGACCTGGATCTCTCCCGGGTGGATGCTGTCCGGCAGCAGCTGCCCATCCTCTCCGCCCGCCGGACGGATATATACGATATCCGCCGAAGGTAGGTCTGCTATCGATTTCTCAGATAGCCAGATGGCGTAATTTTTTAAAATACTCGTTGACAAAAGTTTCCTTTTACGATACCATACGATTTGTGGATGCCCGCGCTGTCCTCGCAGCGCGGACATTTTCTGCGCCGCAGGCGCTGTTTGGATAGAAAGAAAGGATACCAGCTATGAAAAACCTCAATGAAAAGCGGCCCAGTGGGCTGGCGCTGCTCCCCTTCGCGATGTTCATCGTCATCTACATGGGCGCCGGTATTTACTACCAGGTAAAGGGTATGGAGATGGCCTTTTACCAGTTCCCCTCCGTCACCGCCATGTTCCTGGCGGTGCTGGCGGCCTTTATCATGTTCAAGGGCACCATTAACGAGAAGTTCGACACCTTTGCCAAGGGTGCCGCCAACGTGGACATCCTCACCATGCTGATGATCTACATTCTGGCCGGTGCCTTCGCCAACGTGGCGGCGGTCATGGGCGGCCGCGAATCCACGGTAAATCTGGGTCTGTCCCTGGTACCGGTGGAATTCCTGGCCGCCGGTCTGTTCGTCATCTCCGCCTTTATGGGCACCGCCACCGGCTCCTCCATGGGCACCGTCACCGCCGTGATTCCCATCGCCGTGGGTATTGCGGAAAAAGGCGGCCTGTCCCTCACTGTGGTCATCGGTGCCGTGGTGGGCGGCGCCATGTTCGGCGACAACCTCTCCATGATCTCCGACACCACCATCGCTGCCACCCGCAGCCAGCGCTGCGAAATGCGCGACAAGTTCCGTGTCAACTTCCTCATCGCTCTGCCGGCGGCACTGATCACCCTGGTCCTTCTGCTGATCTTCGGCCGTCCGGAGACGGTCATGCCCCTGGAGGCCCTGCCCTTCGATCTCATCAAGGTCCTGCCCTACGTGCTGGTGCTGGTCCTGGCCTTGTGCGGGCTCAACGTGTTCCTGGCCCTGACCGTGGGTATCTTCTCCGCCGGTCTGGTGGGCATCTGCTGCGGTGATCTGACCATTGCCGCCTTCGCCCAGAGCGTGTGGGACGGCTTCACCGGCATGAACGAGGTATTCTTCCTGACGCTGCTGTGCGGCGGTATGTCGGAGCTCATCGCCAAAAACGGCGGCATCGCCTGGATCATTCAAAAGCTGCGGAAGGTCATGAAGGGCAACAAGTCCGCTCAGGTCGGCATCGCCGCCATGGTCTCCCTGTGCGACTGCGCCACCGCCAACAACACCGTGGCTATCATCGTGGCCGGCGACATGGCCCGTGACGTGTCCCATGAATACAAGGTGGATCCCCGCCGCACCGCCTCCCTGCTGGACATCTTCTCATGCGTGTTCCAGGGCATCATCCCCTACGGCGCGCAGCTGCTGAGCGCCGCCGCCCTGGCCAACGCCACCGTGACCTCCGACGCCCTGCACACCAGCCCCGCCGCCATCGTGGGCGGTATGTGGTACTGCTGGATCCTGGCCGCCGTGGGCCTGCTGTCCATCTTCGTTCCCTTTGCCGACGGTGTCTGCCGGAAAGACCCGTGGAACTGGGAGTACGGCTGCGCCCAGTCCGCCGTGGCCGCCAAAAAGGCCCTGCTGGAAAAGGAAGCGGAGGACATCTCCGCCCAATAACGCTCCCTGTCTTTGCCGCCGCGGCACACCCCCCCTGGCCGCGGCGGCACTTTTTTGTCAAAATATACGGTACCTCCCACCCGCCCGGAGAAATTCTCTTCTGCGATATTCACAAATTGTGGTTGCAATTTTTGTGCAAATAGTGTAGTATAATTCGCAAGAAATCCGCATGGAACACAAGGAAACGGAGGAAATTGCAATGAAGAAATATACAGACATGAGCCTTCAGGAGCGTCAGGCCGAATACGCCGCCGTGCAGGCGGAATACGAAAAGCTCAAGGCCATGGGCCTCAGCCTGAATATGGCCCGGGGCAAGCCCGGCAAGGCCCAGCTGGATCTGGTCACACCCATTTTCGGTCTGTTGACGAAGCCGGAGGATTTTGTCTCCGACGGCATCGACGTCCGCAACTACGGCGAGGTGGCGGGTATCCCCGCGGCCAGAAGGCTGTTTGCGGACATTCTGGGCTGCAAGCCCGAGCAGGTGTTCGTGGGCGGCAACGCCAGCCTGCAGCTGATGTACGACGCCGTATCCAAGGCCTTCACCCACGGTCTGCTCCACAGCGAAAAGCCCTGGTGCAAGCTGGACAAGGTCAAATGGATCTGCCCGGTGCCCGGCTATGACCGCCACTTCAAGGTCACCGAGAGCTTCGGCGTAGAGCTGATCTCCGTCCCCATGACCGCCGACGGCCCCGACATGGACCAGGTAGAGGCCCTCATCAAGGATCCCGCCGTCAAGGGTATGTGGAACGTCCCCAAGTACTCCAACCCCGAGGGCGTGATCTACTCCGCCGCGACCATCGACCGTCTGGCGAAGATGAAGCCCGCCGCCCCCGACTTTATGCTCATGTGGGACAACGCCTACTGCATCCACGAGTTCGACTGCGACTATGTGGAATTCCCCGACATCATCAGCCTGTGCGCGAAGTACGGCAATGCCGACATGGTCTACGAGTTCGCCTCCACCAGCAAGGTCACCTTCCCCGGTGCCGGCGTGGGCGTCATGGCATCCAGCGCCGACAACATCGCCTACTTCTCCAAGCTCATCAACATCCAGACCATCGGCTTCGACAAGATCAACCAACTGCGCCACGTTCTGTTCCTGAAGGACAAGGCCCACACCCTGGCCCTGATGAAGCAGCACGCCGCCATCCTGGCCCCCAAATTCCACGCGGTGCTGGACGCTCTGGACAAGGAGATCGCCCCGCTGGGCATCGCCGGCTACAAGCGCCCCGTTGGCGGCTACTTTGTCAGCGTGGACGTCATGCCCGGCTGCGCCAAGCGCACCCTGGCCCTGTGCAAGGAGGCCGGCGTCACCATGACCGGTGCCGGTGCCACCTTCCCCTACGGCAAGGACCCCCAGGACAGCAACATCCGCATCGCCCCCTCCCTGCCGCCGGTGGCGGAGCTGGAGCAGGCCATCGCCGTGTTCTGCACCTGCCTGAAGCTGGCCGCCCTGGAAAAGCTGGGCGTGTGAGCTGCAAAACCTCCCGCCGCCCACATAAAACCATCCCCCCCGGCGACGCTTCACACCCCCATATAAAATCCCCCCGGCGAAACGGGGGGGATTTCTTTTTCTTACTTGTGCAGCAGCGGGCTCAGCGGTTTGTAGATCAGGAAGCACAGCGCCACGTCCAGCAATCCCTTGCACAGTGTGAACGGCACGTTGAACACCATCAGGCAGTTCAGCAGCGCGTTGGAGGTCGGCACCTGCGCCACCGTCCCCAGGATCTCCTGATACATCCCCACGATGGCCTCCAGCGGCAGGCCGTACAGCACCACATAGGCGGGATAGACGATGAAATAGTTGATGGGTATGCTGATGACCGCCATGGCGGCGGCCCCGGCCACGGAGCCCCACAGCGCCCCGCCCCGGTTCTTGTGCTTCTTGTAGACGATACCCGCAATAAACGCGAACACCGCGCCCAGCAGGAAATTGGACAGCTCGCCCACGCCGGCGCTGGAGCCGAAGGGCAGGTGCAGCAGGTTCTTCACCAGCTGGATGGCGACGCCGTAGACGGGGCCGAGGGAGAACGTGCCCAGCAGGGCGGGCAGGTCGGAGATGTCCAGCTTGATAAAGGCGGGCATGACGGGGATGGAGAACTCCACGAACTGGAGGACGGCGGCCACGGCGGCCAGCAGGGCGGCCACCGCGATACGATGGGTCTTTTGCTTCTGAGTCATAAAAAAACGCTCCTTTTCGATGATAAACACCCGGAAAATTGCCTTCCAAGGTGTACGCATCAAAAAAGAGCATCGCAAAATGCCATACACGCCTTCTCTCATCCAGACTATACTGTCGGTACCGGAATTGCGCCGGTTCCTGCTGCCGCAGCAGCTCGCGGACTATACCGCCGGTGGGGACTTTCACCCCGCCCCGAAGACAAATATGCGGTTGTTTTCGACAAGTATAGTACCACGCCGCCCCGCGGATGTCAATACCGATTTCCGGCTTTACAGCGGCGCGGTTTTCGTTTACAATATACCGTAAGAAAGGCGGTGAGACCCATGCCCGCACGGCAGATGACCGTATGCTTTTCCGGCTACCGTCCGGAGAAGCTCCCCTGGGGCTATGACGAATGCGATCCCCGCTGCGCCCAGCTGAAGCAGCGCCTGCGCCGGGCCGTCTGCGCCGCCTGTGACGACGGCTTCCGCC
>OGOV01001886.1_pt1 | contig 17117 bp, 19 predicted proteins | sample 1552711 | NCBI WGS metagenome assembly OGOV01 (sample SAMEA2580216, study PRJEB22360) | human gut metagenome | biome: human gut; feature: human-associated habitat; material: faeces | place: Denmark | collected 2008/2010 | reverse complement strand
CAACTAGGACTTGAACCTAGGACCCCTTGATTAACAGTCAAGTGCTCTAACCAACTGAGCTATTGAGGCGTATAAATGGTGGGCCTGAATGGACTTGAACCATCGACCTCACGCTTATCAGGCGTGCGCTCTAACCACCTGAGCTACAAGCCCATTTCATCCTTCAAACAATTACTTCTTAATTCTACATTAAAATTTATAAAAAATCAACACTTTTTGTTAAATTTATTATACTTTTTTATCTCATCAATTAAATACCCCTTTTTAAATAAAAGTAATTTTAACAAGTTACTCGTATTTATATAAAACTCAAGATAGTTCGAATATATATCAATTTGGTGACAAGATATAAAAAAACAATTAGCAATTGAAGAATTATATAGTGAATGATGCGAAATGTATCACCAACAAAATAATCGAAGAATGCACAGATAGTAAAACATGGAATAATCTTACTTGAACTATATAACTTTTTAAAGCTTTACTTAAAAGGATTTAAAAATAGAATTTCTCTTTTCCACACCGTTATTAACAAATCCGTGCTGCTAAAATGGCATTATAGTTAAATAATTTATAAAAATGCTTGAATAGAGAACAAATGTTTGTTACTATTATATACAGGAACATTTAATAGTTGGGTGCTACCCCTATCTTTATAGATGGGAGGTGATGCTTGTGGGTAAGAAAGATTTTTTAATCTGTTCTTTAGTCATTATCATCCTTTTACTTATAGCATTACTCTTTGTAATTCTAAAATAAAAGCGCACCTAACTCAGTATTGAATTAGATGCTACACAAATTTTGGGTAACACTCAACACTGCAATATTAAGTGTTCCTTTAATATTTTATGAAGATTCCTTCATCTGTATACAGAATAACATAAAAACGCCTTTTTGACAAGTCGTTTTATTTTTTACTCGAAAAAGTTCGAGTATATATCAATTGGTGCCCTAAGGGAAGAAGTACAACAACTTTTAAGCAACATTTAATAGTTAGTAATAAAATTAACTAATACAAGTATATCATAAAAATTTATAAAATGAAATGAAAAAGACCTAAGGCTTCTAAAGTTTCCTAGGCACATCTCGATAAATAATGTACACTATTTATTGATAAAATGCAATACTTTTGAATAAATTTTCTAATCTTCTACAATTGAAAAATATTTCTCATAGCCATTATAACTAGTTAAATAATCTAAAAATTTTGATAAATTCCCTTTATCTCCATTATATCCAATTTCTTTTTCTAAAATCTCACTAAACATATAATGCTTATTTTTTTGTAGTTCAGTATTAATTTTATTGTTAGTTTCATCACTAGTTTTATCTTCATCAAATAATAAAACTACATCTATCCCTAAATCTTTAAATATCTCAATAAATGGAAAATAATGAGGTTTACCATAACAAGGAAATATACTATATTGTTCAAATTGTTTTCCTGCACTATTTAATACCTTTTTTAAAAACAATTGATCATTTATACCTTCAACTATATACACTTTGTTTGAGAAAAGTGCACTCATAAACTCTTTTTTGTGAATATCTAGTATATTGTTTTTTAGTTTTTCTTCATCATAATATGTTTTTGAATTTGAATATAAATTTTCAATATTAATGTTACTAGGCAAAGCATTTGCAGCTTTTTTAAAATCTATTGTTTTAGGTCCCTTACATTCAGGATCATTAAAAATATATGAATTATTAAAATCGATATTTAACATATTTAATAATTCAGGTGAATGAGTTGCTATATATACATCTTTAGTTTCACTTAGTTTATTTATTAGATTTGCTGTTATATTTAGCATAGATGGGTGAGAATGATTTTCTGGTTCATCTAAAAATATATATCTTTTATTACTTTTTTCTATTAATTTTAGTAAAAAGTGTAGTTTTTGCCCACTTCCCATACTTGCTTTTAAATCATCAGCATTTATCTTTACTAATTTTTTATATTCTCTAGTTTTTTGTGGTGCAATAACATCCTTTGTCCTTTTATGCGAATTTAAATCTAATGTTTCATCCATTAATTCATTATACATGTCTGAATTATCTTTGATAAGAGTATCTAGTTTGTTTTCAAATTGTTTTTGTAAATTTATTAACTCATCATCAACTAATAACTCGGTTATAATGTAATCCATTAAAAATGAATTATTAACTGTATCTTTCATTTCATCAGCAAAAACTAATTCTGAACCTAACATAATAATATCTTTTCTATCATTATCTTCATCAAATAATGATTTTTTAATTCTTTCTAATTCATAAGTTTTTCCATATCCATTTGGTCCTATAAATATTTTTAACATAATTCACTTCTAACTACTTAAAAAGATCGTAGTATTCCTTATCATATTGATAAGTCTTTACTAGCCCTTATTTTTTAATTTAATTATTATTTAATACCAATTGTTTAGTATTTACTTTTTTCTTCATATTTTCAATTGTAACTTCTGATGCATAGCTTGTTGCTTTTGATAATTCATCATAAACAAAAGCAATTTGTTCAGGAGTAGCAGGGATTTTATCTTCATAAGTTTTTCCAGCTTTTCCATTAGTAATATTCAATCTTATATCAATTTTATTTTCAACATTATCTCCACAATAATAAATTGCTATAACTTCACCCTTATCCGATTCAAAATTGCCGCTAGTTGAAAAATAATGTAAAATCTCTAAATATTTCTCTTCTCCCAATTTATAAGATAATTGAAATGAAAATCCATCTGGATTTCTACAATAAGTTGTTTTATTGCCAGTACTTATATCAGTTATTTCTAAACTACAGCATCCTTGTCTGTATTTACCATGCTCAGAATTATATGAGTTGGCATTAATTTCAATATTGTTTATATAATTACTAATCTCATCAAGTTCAATATCATCATTAAGAAAAGGATTAACAGCTTTATCAAAATCTAAAATTGTCTTTCTAAAAGTTTGTCCTAATTTTGTTTTATTATCTCTTTCAATTGATGAATTATATTTAGATTTATTTTCTTTATCATCTTGCATCCAATCATATGCAGAAATATAAGGATTTACCTTTTTAAAAATTTCTGAAGTAATCTTTGTTATTAATTCATCATATTTTTTAACTTCAGTTTCAGGCAAATTATTTTTTCTCAAAAAATAATCTTTCATTTCAGTTAAAAAGATTAATAATCCTTCTTTTGAGTCAATATGATAGGCTTTTAAATATTTATCATCAATATTTTTCCTTCTTTTAAAATTTCTTTTAGCATTTTCATATTTTGATAAATACTCATCAACATCAAGATCATCTTCAATATATCTTTGATTATATCTTTGAATATCCTTTTCAAATTTCTCATCTGTAGCCCAATCAATTGGATTCCAATCCTTACATCCTCCGTCTACTCTAATATCATAAGGATTACCAGGATATTTTTGATAAATAATATTTGCAACTTCTAGTGGGATTCTACCATTAACTATTGTATAATAACTACCACCAAAACATATTGCGAGATTATTCCAATAATGTACTTCTTCTCTTGTACCATATCTTCCTTCAGCTGTTGACAAAGGATTATTTATAGCAACAGCTTTCATAACCTCATTAAATTCTAAACGATTCATTATAAACCTCCCTTGTTAGTTAATTATTATAACATATATTTATAGTTTTTCATCATGTTTTTTTAAAATATTATTGAGTTTGTCAAAAATTATATAGCATAAATACTATATACATGCTCAATGCTTATGACATTGTGCAAGTGTGTTTCTAAATTATTAAAATAAAAACTACTTTCAATTTAATTTGAGAGTGGTTTTTATATTATCTCGAAAAGTTCGAGCTTTCTATCAATCTGGTGCCGATAGTAGGAATCAAACCCACGACCTACTGATTACGAAACAGTTGCTCTATCTACTGAGCTATATCGGCATATAAAAAGTATAACACAAATTTAATATTTTTAATAGTTATTCATATAATTTAATGGTGATATTATGTTTGATGAAAGTGATGCATTAAAAATTGCAAATAAACTAAATATAAAATTCGATAAATTCCCTCTTTGCGATTTTTTAACCGGCTTAAACATAGAACTAGAACATGGAAAAATAAATAATTCAACCAATGTTACAGATGATGATTTAGAAAAAACAGCAAAAATAGCACTCGCACATCTAAACGAATTTAATGATTACTATAATCCAATTTATGGACTACCTGCATTTGAAAACATGCTAAAAAGCAAACAATTATACTAATATAAAAACACGGTCAATCCGTGTTTTATCTTTCTAACATATTTAACAAGTTTATCTTAAACATATCTTTTTCAGCATTTGCTTTAGATATCATTACACCCTTATAAGTAGGTAACTCTGTCCTATGACCTTCTGATAATATATCTTCAGGTGTAATAGTTTCAAGTAATACTATATTCTTATCCTCATAAACTGTATAATGTAAAGTCATATCTCCATGAACTTTAGCAAACATTTCATCTGTTGGAATCTTTAATGAATATGCTTTAGATCCCTCTTTACTGTTTGTTGAAATAAGTTTCCCCAAAAACTTACCTTCTTTCAAAGAATCATAATATTCAAAAGTTAATTTCTTATAAGCAAGCATATTATACTTTTTAACTGATCTTTCTAACTTTCTAAACTCATTCTCATTTCTATATTCGAAAATATATCCTTTGTTCATCCTAAACACCCCTATTCTTCTTTTTCAAAAAGTGGCCTTATTATATCACTGAAGTTTTATTTTGTCAACATTTTTGTAAAACAAATACCTATTCTGGCTTATTCCACGTGGCATATTTACATTTAGGATAGTTATTACATCCGTAAAATACCTTACCCTTTTTAGTAGTTTTTTCCACTATCATTCCATCACATTCCGGACACTTACATATTTCAACTACCTGTTTTTCTTTTTTCTTTACATATTTACAATTAGGATAATTACTACATGCAACAAATTTTCCATATTTTCCACTTCTAACAACTAATGGATTACCACATAAAGGACACATTTCACCAGTTTCCTCTTCTTTTTTCTTTTCCATATTATCAAATGCATCTTTTACCATTGGTTCAAATTCTTTATAAAACTTATCAAGTAAATTATACCACACTAAATCTCCATCTGCTATTTTATCTAAATCATCCTCCATTTTAGCAGTATACTTTACATTTATTAAATCACTAAAAAATTCTTGTAATTTATCTGTTGTTTCAATTCCTATTTCAGTTGGTACAAACTTCTTTTCTTCAACTTTAACATAACCTCTTTCTACTATTGTTTCCATAGTTTTAGAATATGTTGATGGTCTACCAATACCTAATTCTTCCATTTCCTTAATTAATTTTGCTTCCGTATATCTTGGTTTTGGTTTAGTAAAATGTTGTTCCTTATCTATTTCATTAGATACTAAAACATTAGATTTATAAGTATCAAGAGGAGGAATTATCGCATCTTCACTATCCTCATAATCTCCATATACTTTTAAATATCCATCAAATTTAATTACACTACCAGTAGTTTTAAACTTATAATTATTATTATCAAGTATTACAGTAGTTTGTTCACTTTTAGCATCTTTCATCAAAGACGCTAAAGCCCTTTTATATATCATTGAATACAATTTAAACTCATCAGGAGTTAAAAACTTCTTAACTGATTCCGGTGTTCTATTTACACTAGTAGGTCTAATTGCTTCATGAGCATCTTGCACATTTTCGGTTTTCTTTGACTTTTTTACTATACCCAAATACTCTTTTCCATACTTAGTTTCTATATATTTATATGCTGATTTAACATATTCATCACTCAATCTAATAGAATCAGTTCTCATATATGTAATTAAACCGACTGTTTCATCCTCTAAATCTATTCCCTCATATAATTTCTGTGCTAAAGACATAGTTTTCTTAGAAGTAAAATTTAGTTTAATACTTGCCTCTTGCTCTAACGTACTAGTTATAAAAGGTGGTTTTGAACTCCTTTTCTTATCTTTCTTATCAACACTTTCTATTTTAAATACATTACCTAACTTATTTAATACATCATCCGCTTCGATTTCGTTATGAAGTTCTACTTTATCATCTTTATACTTTTCTAAAGATGCATCAAAATCATTAAATTTAGCCACTATTGTCCAATATTCTTCTTTAATAAAATTTTGGATTTCTCTTTCTCTATCCACTATTAATTTAAGTGCTACACTCTGTACTCTCCCAGCACTCTTTCCACCTGTTTTGGCTTGCATTAACTTACTTAACCTAAAACCAATAATTCTATCTAATATTCTTCTCGTTTCTTGACTATGAACCAAATCATCATCTATCTTTCTTGCCTTACTAAATGCCTTTATAACAGTATCCTTTGTTATTTCATTAAACACTACTCTTTCATAATCAGAATCTTTAATCTTTAACTCATCTTTCAAATGCCAACTAATTGCCTCTCCCTCTCTATCGGGATCGGTTGCAAGATAAACCATATCAGCAGCTTTTACTTCTTTTTTCAATTCACTAACCATTTTCTTTTTACCCTTAATAAGTTCATAAGTTGGAGCAAAATGATTATCAATATCAACACCTAATCCATATTTCCCCTTTGTTGCTAAATCTCTTATATGTCCCTTACTAGACAAAACTTTATAATCATTACCCAAATACTTTTCTATTGTCCTTGATTTGCTTGGTGATTCGACTATTACTAAATTTTTCAAAATATCACTCTCCAATAATATTATTCTGTAATAAATTCCTTACTTCCTCTAATTATATTCTAAATTCCAAAAAAAAACAATCACTCGATTGTTTTATTTAATTATACCCCTTTCAACTGCCATATTTATTATTACAAATAAACAAGCAACTATAGCAATTACTAATCCAAGATTTATAAGAATATTTTTTAAATTTACCTTATTACTAAAATATTCCTTTCTATCTTTATAAACTGTTCTATAAACCGGTTTTTCTATAACTTTCTCCATCACTTGAGGTTTTATACTCTTAAGTAAATATCCACACTTAACGCACACAAATGCATTCTTATCTATAACACTACCACAATTTGGACAATTCATTCTCTTATCCTTTGGAACATCATAAGAATCTTTATATATTATTACCCTTTCAGTAACTGGTTCTTCTAAGTTTTTATATTGTTTTTCCCTTTCTTCCAAATCAAATGATAATTGAGAAACCTCACCATTAATTGTTTTATTTCTTAAATATAAAACATATTTTATTATTAGAAATATAATTAAAGATACTATTCCAACTATAACAAACAAATTTAAATTTTTTCTTAAATCAGCAGGAATAACTTCATACTTCCTACTTGCTACATAATAATTATATACATATAAAACGATACTACCTATTAAAGAACACTCAAAAATAACCGATAATATCCTTAAAAACTTATTTAATTTCATACTAATCCCCTTCTTTTGCTGTAATATTATACACATTTGTAACTTTTTGTCAAGTTTTGTATACGAGGTGCATAAAAATGAATAACGAAACTGAGAAAACACTTAATACAACTGCTTATATTTTAATAATTATTGCCGAAATAATATATATTTATGTTACACAAAAAGATAACGAAATTACAGATGAAGAAAAAAACACACTCGTAAAATTAGGTAGAAAAATATTATTTATAACTGCTATTTATTTCATTATAAATGCATTTATCGGTTTAAAAAAAGAGAAGAATAAAAGTCAATACAAACAAGTAATAGCAGCAATATTCGCCTTAATAGCAAGTTTTATAAGATTAACTATAAAAGACGATGATATAACATTTAGATAGAATTAATATAATCTTTTACTGGACCATACGTTTTTCTATACCCCTCTATTAATCCATACTTATTTAACGCATCAACATGTTTTTTTGTTGGATAACCCTTATGATCTTTAAATCCATACATAGGATACTTTTTATCAAGTTCATACATCATTCTATCCCTTGTTACCTTGGCTATAACAGATGCAGCTGCTATTGAAATACTTTTCGCATCTCCCTTTATTATAGAAGTACTAGGTATATTAATATCAAGTTTCATCGCATCTATTAAAACATGATCTATTTTACAATTACAATTTTCTATTGCCAAAATCATAGACTTCTTAGATGCCTCATATATATTTATCTTATCTATCTCACACGCATCCACTATACCAATGCCAACACCTAACGCATTTTCCATTATAATATCATAAAACATATCCCTTTTCTTCTCACTTAACTTTTTCGAATCAGTTAAACCCTCAGGAATAAAATTTTCCCTTAATACAACACAAGCACTAACAACAGGTCCTATTAAAGGTCCCCTACCAACCTCATCAACACCGGCTATATATTTAATTCCATTTTTATATAATTCTCTCTCATATTGATATAAATCCATAAACACCACCATTAAAATTATACAACTATTATGATATAATTGAAATGGTGAATTTTATGTTTTGTGTAAATAACTCAGAAAATATTATAATAATCAATAAATCTAAATTTATAACAAATATTTTTTATATTAACAATTTAAACGATATAAATATATACTTAAATAAAATAAAAGAAAAATACAAAGACGCAACTCATCATTGTTATGCATATATAATTAACAATACCAAAAGATTTAATGATGATGGAGAACCAAATGGTACAGCAGGTATGCCTATTTTAGATTGCTTAGAAAAAAACAAATTAAATCATACATTATGTATCGTAACAAGATATTTTGGAGGAATTAAATTAGGAGCAGGCGGTTTAGTTAGAGCTTATTCTAATTCCATTTCAAACGCATTAAAAAATTCAAAATTCTTTAAACTAAAAGACGGATATAAAATAAAAATAACATTCGAGTACAATAACTCAAAACAAGTTGACAATTTAGTTAAAGATTACGAAATAACAAAAAAAGAATATGGCAAAGTAATTACATACGAACTACTAATTACTAATGATTTTTTAAATAAACTAAATAAATCAAACATAAAATACGAAATAATTAACAAAGAAATAATAAAAGAAGAAATATAATTACTTACTCCTAGGATGATACTCATCATAACTTTTTCTTATCAAATCACTTCTTACATGAGTATATATACTAGTTGTTGACATATTTTCATGGCCTAATAATTCTTGTATACTCCTCAAATCCGCGCCATATTCAAGCATATGAGTTGCAAAAGAATGTCTTAATGTATGAGGAGAAAACTCTTTTTTTATACCCCTATCTTCTCCTATTTTCTTTATTATCTTAAAAAAACCACTCCTACTCATCTTTAAACCATGATTATTTAAAAATAATATATCAGTAGGTCTTCCCTTCTTCAACAAACCCATTCTATAATTATCAATATATACACTAAGTGCACTAGTTGCATAATCACCAATAGGAACAATCCTCTCCTTCTTACCCTTACCAAATACTCTAACAAGATTTTCCTTTAAATCAATATCATTTAAAGATAAATCAATAAGTTCAGAAACCCTAAGTCCAGAAGAATACATAAGTTCAAGCATTGCCTTATTTCTATAATCATAACCATTATTTAAACTTATATCCAACAACCTAGATACCTCATCAACACTAAGCGTTTTAGGAAGAGTTTTAACAGAATTTTGCATTCCTATATTTTCAACAACATTTTTATAATCATAATGCATAGAAAAATAAGAATGAAAATTTTTAATTACACCAATAGTATGATTTATTGTCTTACTAGACAAATTATCATTCCTCATTTTTTCAATAAATCTAACAACATCCTCCCTCTTAATATTACTAAATTTCTTACCATCCAAAAAAGCAACATACTTATCCAAATCATTCTTATACGATTTATAAGTATTTACAGACAATTTCTTTTCAATAAGAACATAATCTAAATATTCCTTTATCATATCATCCATAACATTACCTCACAACAATTATAACACGTATAAAATTAAAAAGTCAGAAATTTCGAGACTGCTGAAAAAGTATACAAAGATTACTGTAAACATTTCAGAAGCTTTTTATTTTGATATAATATTTATGTAAGGAATACGATTATAAACATGTTAAAAAGAACAAATCAGCTAGAATTAAATTTTAGTAAACATACAGAACTATATGATATATTAATTAAAGCAGATAATTTTTGGAAACAATTAAATGATATGAAAAAGAAGAAACAAAGTTAATTAATCCAAGCTTATTAACCGTCTTTCGTCGTGAAAGATTAATAGATGAAGAAGAGAATTTGATGGATAATTAATAAACAAAACTATTGAAATTGCTTTAGAAAAGGGATTAATAGAAATTAAAAATAAAATAATAGTTGATTCAACTCATACAAATTCAATGTTTCATCATGTATCAGCAAGAGAAGAATTGATAAGACAAGTCAAAGAACTTAGAAAATCAGTATATAAGATTGATGAATCAATGAAGATAAACTGCCTAAAAAAAGAGAATCATCAGATTTATTAAAAGAACAAATTGAATACACAAAAGAATTACTAAAAGTTGTTAAAGAAGATGGAAGATTTACTACACTTCTAGGAATAAAAGAATAAATAAAATTATTTAGAAGAAACCATGAACGATACTGAAATAGAATTAGAATATTAAAAAGATCAAGATGAAAAAGTGGGACATAAAACTGCTAATACATCATTTTTTGTATACAAAACACATATAGCTATAACACCAGAAAGAATTATTACTTCAGCTACTATTACTACAGGAGAAAAACATAACGGAAAAGAACTTATTAATTTAATAGAAAAAAGCGAAAGCAATGGAATTGAAGTTAAAGCTATAATTGGTGATGTTGCATATTCTGAAAAAGAAATTTTAGATTATTGTAATGAAAAAAATATTAAAAATGTTAGTAAATTAAGTAAATCAGTAACTCATGGTAATGGTAAGAATAAAGAGAATTTTATATATAATAAAGATGCAGGAATATATGTGTGTAAAGCAAGACATATGGTAATTAAGAAAACGCATCAAAAAAGAAATAGGATCAATAATTCTGCAGATGTTGATAATTATTTCTTTGATGTGGAAACGTAAACATTGCCCATTTAAAGAAAGATGTTATAAATATGGTGCAAGAACAAAAACATATAATGTAACTATTAAAAAAGATATTCATATAAATCATATAGATTATATGGAAACAGAAGAATCACAAGAAATGATTTTACAGATTTTAATAAAATTTATGACAATGAGATATTAAGAATAGTAGGAAAGATTATGAAAAAGTTTTGAATCGCACATTGGATAAAAAATAAAAATATAGAACAATAATTGCCTATATTTATATATTTTTACGAAATAAACAAAACTGATAAAAGAAATATATTCTAAATATCAGTTTTAATTTTTTATTGCTTTTTCATCAGTCTCAAAATTGCTATCTTTTTAACTAATACGTATTTACAACTATTGAAAACTTTTGTCCACCATCAGATTCTGCTTTTACATTAAATCCATTTTGACTCTTTCTTCTTACCTTCAACTTAATATTTTTACTTTCTTTATTAATAACAGTAGCAAAATTCAAACTAGATATAGTCCAATTTTTAATAGGTACTGCTGTAAATATTGATAATACTTCCTCATCTGCATTACTTGAAAATCTACAAGAAATATTGTTTTCAGAATCAAGTGTACCACAATTCATTTGATTACTACTATCAGGATATGCAGATAACTTACCTTCAATTGAAAAATTCCTTGATACTTCCTTATTTCCAACTTTAAGAGTTACCCTAGCTCCACCACTAATACCACTTGTTCTTGCAATTAATTTAATTGTTTTTCCATTATAACTTGATAAACTAGAAGCAGCATTTTGTCCACTCGTATCTGATGAATACCATTGAATCAATTGAGAATTAATATCAGAAAGACCATTCATATCAACATTCGCAGTAAGTTCTACTTCTTTAACACCAAAATAAGATATAGCGTTTCTAGATGCAATAATCTCTAAATTTTTAACCTCTGAATTAACTGTTACTATTGCCTTTTTTCCATTATCACTCTTTACAGTAATTATTGCTGAACCAATACCAACAGTTTTTACATTTCCATTTGAATCAACTTTTACAACACTCTTATCACTACTAGACCAAGTCAAATTCTTATTAGTAGCATTACTTGGTAAAATATTAACATCTAACTTTTTTGTACTATTTATTATCATAGTAATATCTGTTTCATCAAAAGTTAAACCTTGCACATCAACTTTTGTTGTTGTTGGTTTTTTTGTCGTAGTTGTTGTCTTTTTAGTTGTAGTTGTTGGTTTTTTAGTTGTTGTAGAAGGTTCTGTTGTTGTTGTTTTTTCTTTTTCTTCCCAAACTGCTTTTAATAAAGTATCTTCCTTTAATATTGTTCCTTCCCTAATAACTCTATTGTCAGTATCTACCCATTCCTTTAAAATATAACCTATTTTTTCTACTTTTACTGGTAATTTTACTTCTGTACCCTTTTCTATTACAATAGGTGCTACATTAGTACCTCCATCTGTATCAAAAGTAATAGTTATTGTTTCCGCTCCTTCTTTTAACCAATCTGCTTTTAAAACAATATTTTTCTTTACTTTAATTGTATCATCAAACTTTGATCCGTTTAATAACCAACCATTAAATTTATACCCTTCTTTAGTTGGATCTTCAGGTAATTTTACAGTTTCACCAGATTTAACAACAATATTAAGTAATTTTGTACCCCCATCTGTATCAAATGATACAGTATACTTTTTCCCCGTCGATACAATAATTAAAACAACTGCTACTAATGCTACTAATCCAGCAATTATTCCAATTAAGATTTTTTTATTTCCAAATATTTTTTTCATACTTCCTCCTATATTTTCATTGTATAATAAAAGTATTAAAAAGTATATTAAAATTATAATTTTTGTTATAATTATGGTGATAGTCTGAAAATTTTCATCACTATAAGTGAAAGGAATGTGAATTATTATGAATGAGCCATTAGCAAATAAATTAAAACCAAATAAATTATCTGATATTATAGGTCAAGAACATTTAGTTGGTAAAAATAAAGTAATATATAATATGATTAAAAATAAAAGAGTATTTTCTATGATTTTATATGGTAAACCTGGTATTGGTAAAACTAGTATAGCTTATGCAATTAGTAATGAAGTTGATATTAATGTTAGATATTTAAATGCTACTATTAATAATAAAAAAGATTTTGATGTAGTTGTTAATGAAGCTAAAATGTATAATGGAATTTTGCTTATAATGGACGAAATTCATAGATTAAACAAAGATAAACAAGATCTACTTTTACCATATTTAGAAAATGGATTAATAACTATTATTGGTATGACTACAACAAATCCATATCATAGTATAAATCCTGCTATTAGAAGTAGATGCCAAATATTCGAATTAAAACCACTTACTAACATGGATATAAAAAATGGTATTAATAAAGTAATAAAAAGTAATTTATTAGAAAATATTAAAATAGATGATGAAGTAATTGATTATATTATTAAATTATCAAATGGAGATTTAAGATATGCATATAACTTATTAGAAATTGCCTTTTATACATCTAGTGATAAAACAGTTACAATTGATAATATTAAAGATATAAATAATAAACCAGTTTATTTTGATGATAAAGATGGAGATTCTTATTATGATTTATTAAGTGCACTTCAAAAAAGCATAAGAGGTAGTGATGCAGATGCAAGTGTATATTATTTAGGAAGATTAATTCATTCAGGAGATTTTGAAAGTATTTATAGAAGATTATCTGTTATTGCATATGAAGATATTGGATTAGCAAATCCTAGTATGGGTCCTAAAGTATCAGCAGCTATAAGTGCATGTGAAAGATTAGGTATGCCAGAACTTATTATACCTCTTTCATCTATTGTAATAGAACTTGCATTATCTCCTAAATCAAATAGTGCATATCTAGCCATAGATAAAGTCATGAAAGATATTGAAAATGGTTGTGCATACAGTGTTCCAAAACACATAAATAGTACTGCATTTGGATATAAATATCCACATGACTATAAAGATGGATTTGTAGTTCAACAGTATTTACCAGATGAATTAGTTAATAGAAAATATTATGTTCCTAAAACTACTAGTAAATATGAATTATTATTAAAAGAAATGTATGAAAAAAGAAAAAATGCCAAATAGCATTTTTTTACTTTTATCCAAAATTAAACATTAACCACTCTGGTTTAAATATCATTAATATTCCAATAAGTATCATAATTATTCCACCTATTAAATGAGAATACTTACCATACTTACTAGAAATACCTTTTATATTTAAAGTAAGCATAGCGATTACAAATACTACTATATCATCTATTAAGAAGAATAATATATATATAAGCATATAAATCACATATTCAAATGTACTTAAATCATTAAGTGCTAAAATCTGAGTAAATATTAATGGTAATCCAGCAGAACAAGCAATTTCTACTAAATTAACTGAAATAGCAAGAGCAATTATACCAAATATAGCCAATATAAATTTCTTTTCAGAAGTTATTTTCTTTATTTTAGTAAACATCTTCTTTCTTTTTTTCTCATCAACTATTTCACAACCATCATCTTTTCGCTTCTTTTCTTTAATATAACTATTTAAATTAACTAAACCTGCAACTAAAGCAACAATTGCAATAAATATTCTTAACCAAACAACAGTCATAAAACTTAATGCCACTTTTAACCATGCAGCCATAATAAGTAAATACATTACTGCAGATGTAAGAAGAAAAGTAATACCTAATATCCACATCTTCTTCTTATCTTTCATATGAAATAACATTCCAATTAAAAATAATAACACCCACATAGCACACGGATTAAATCCATCTACTGCTCCAATTACTATAGCAACAAGAGGTAATGATACTTTCTTCGCATCTATTTCACCCAATATAGGTATTACCTTAGTTGACTTAGGATCCACATTATATTTTATATTACTTACATCCTCACCATTCTTTACTTTCGCAATAACATCTATACTATTCTTATCATTTAAAAATTTATCTATACTATCTTTTATTGATTTTTTAACATGATCTTCAAAACCAATATAATAATCAGTACCAATTATAGTAAACGGAACTTGTCCATTAGTTACAATTCCAGTTTTATCTATAACTCTATTCATAAAATTATAATTCATTACATTTTGACTTACCTCATAAGTTACTACATCTAAATTAGAATACTCATTCTTAAGTTCTTCTAAATACTGTATTTCCTTTTTACAATGAGGACAAGATTCCTGATGAAACAAATACACCCTTAATGTTTTTTCATCTGCACTTACAACAAACGGTATAAATAACAAAAGTGCAGTAATAATTATTTTTCTTATCCTATTCATAATTCACCTACTTATATTTATTTATTACATTTATTATTTCTTCCTTTTTCTTTTCACCAATTAATCTATCTAATTCATTACCATCATCATCCAAAAATATAGCAACTGGTAATATATTACCAACATCATACTTTTTTACCTCTTCAGAATCAAAATCAATATCATAATTAGTAATATCAAGATCATTTGTTTTAACAATCTCATTCCAAACATTCTTCATTCCTATACAACTACCACACCATATAGCACTTATCCTAATTATCTTCATTATTCACCAACTTATTATAACACTTAGTAAAACATGAAACAAAATAATCTATCTCTTCTTTAGTAGTAATACTAGATATACTTATTCTTATACTAGAAGCAGCTCTTTTCTCATCATTTGTTAAATTAAGCACTGCTTTTGATGTAGTATTAGCACTTGAACATGCACTCTGAGTAGAAATATAAATATCATATTCTTCAAGAGCATGTAACATAGTTTCCGGTTTAACACCAATAACACTTATATTTAATATATGTGGTATAGAAACATCATTACTATTTATATATACATTCTTAAACGAAGATAACTTTTCCTTCAAATATTTATTAAGTTCTAACACATGATTATACTTATTATCTAAATCATTATACGCTAACCTTAACGCCTTAGAAGTACTAGCTATAAGTGGTGCAGAAGGCGTACCACTTCTATAATTAGTAGTACTTTTACCACCATGTATAAGTGGATCTATAACTATATTTTTCTTCTTTAATAAACAACCAATACCCTTTACCCCAAAAAACTTATGAGCAGAAAAACTTACAAAATCCACATTATCCATAGGAACATATACCTTCCCAATACTTTGTGTCATATCAGAATGAAAATAACACTTAGGATACTTACTAACAATTTCACCAATCTCCCTTATTGGTTGAAGAAGACCAATCTCACTATTAACACTAGCAACACTAACAAGTATAGTATCATCCCTTATCAAAGATTCCAAATGCTTTAAATCAACTAAACCATTACTATCTAAATTTACAAAATCAACCTCATAACCATTATCCATAAGATAATTTAAAGGTGCATAAATAGAAGAATGCTCAAATGGTGTAGTTATTATATGCTTACCCCTATTCTTATACCTACTAGCAACACCTTTAATAACAGTATTATTCGATTCAGAAGAACCACTAGTATATATAACCTCTTTATCATCTATATTTAATATTGACTTAATCTGACAAGTCGCATCATCAATTAAATTCTTACTCTTACTACCAAGTTTATGCAATGAATTAGGATTACCAATATATTCATTAGATACTAAAACAAAAGTATCCAACACCTCACTATTAACCGGTGTCGTAGCAGAATAATCCAAATATACCATAATATCACCCACTTAATTATACATTAAAAAAAGAATAGATACAATACTAACACAATCTTATAATATTAATAAGAATACATTAAAAGCACTAGTAACATATACTAGTACTTATCAATTTACAAATATATTTTTTTAAATTTGGCGCACACTGGGTCCCTATCCACCCGGGGCGCATTTTTCGCAATCCTTTTATTTATGATCCTGCTTTTAGTATGTATGGACTACTACTTGTTCCTTTACCACTCTCTATAAGGATATTAGATTTTAGATATATGGTCGGGAAAGC
>OGOV01001880.1_pt1 | contig 17148 bp, 13 predicted proteins | sample 1552711 | NCBI WGS metagenome assembly OGOV01 (sample SAMEA2580216, study PRJEB22360) | human gut metagenome | biome: human gut; feature: human-associated habitat; material: faeces | place: Denmark | collected 2008/2010 | reverse complement strand
ATCATTAACTGAACATTAAAAGAACAATGAATACAGAATTTGCACAATTGAAAATGGAAGACCTTAGAAAGGAACTTCCGGAAATGGTAAGAAGTTTGGAAGCATACCGTCAGGGTTCCAACAACACATTGCCTATTGAAGTTACTCTGGAAGAACTGGTACAGGGTAAATATGGTGTATCACAGGATGCCTTCTTTGAAAAGTTGGGCATTAATCCGAAGATTGATACAATGCAGAACATCTTCACTATGCCGCAACAGAATATCCGTTGGATTGTACCGGAAATCATCCGTGCTGCTATTACAACTGGTATGCGTCAGGCACCTTTCTACCCGAACATCATTGCTTCAGACCAATCAATTAATGGTTTGCAGGTAACTATGCCGATGGTAAATATGTCGGATGCTGCTCCCGCTAAGGTAAATGAAGCAGAAACAATTCCTTTGGGAGATGTAAGCTTCGGACAGAAATCAGTTTCTCTGTTCAAAATCGGTAAAGGATTTAAACTTACTGACGAAGTTAAAAACTACGTTTCAATCGATGTATTGGGAATCTATCTCCGTGACTTTGGTATTCAGTTGGGTTATGCTATGGATACTTTGGCAATGGATGTTTTGATGAACGGTAACAAAGCTGATGGTTCTGAATCTGCTCCGGTTATTGGTGTATATGAAACAACCAACGGTATTACTTATAAAGACTTGTTGCATATCTGGGTTCGTGCTGCTCGTATGGGCCGTAACTTTACTACTATGATTGGTGGTGAAGACCAGGCTATCGAAATGTTGAACTTGCCTGAATTTAAAGAACGTCACTCAGGAACTACAGAAGCTACACTGAATATCAAGTCTCCGGTTCCCAACAAGGCTGATTTCTATATTCACCCGGGAACTCCTGACCAGCAGTTGTTGATGGTAGATACCAGTGCTGCCTTGATTAAGCTTACTGCTAAACAGTTGATGCTTGAATCAGAAAGAATCGTATCTAATCAGACTGAAGCTGTATATGCTTCTCTGACTACAGGTTTCTCTAAGATGTACCAGGATGCTGTTCTTCTGTTGGCAGCTAACAAGAAATTCTCTGAAGCTGGATTCCCGAGCTTCATGAACATTGACCCATACCTATTGGTTAACTTAGAATAATATCCGGGATTTCTTCATTGTATTTTTGTCTAATTTCTCCCCGAACAGTTTCAATCCATTCTGTTCGGGGTTTTATATTATAACTTAAAATAAAAGATTATGGTTACTACTTATATTGTAACAGTTGGAACTAATGCCTACAGTTTTAACGACCAGGTAACAGGTATTTCAATTGCAAAAGGCGAAGAGAGAGAACTTACTGCCCGTCAGTACAGAACAAAACGTATTCAGAAAGCTTTAGTTTCTGGCCACTTGGTTTTAGTTCCGGATAAGAACAAAACTGCCAAGTATACTGCTGAGGATATCGAAAAGCTTGACAAGAAGCTAGCTGCTCAGTTTGCAAAGGGTATGGAAATCAGTAAGATTGCCAAAGCTTATTCACTTGAAGAAGCTAAGCTGATTGCTAAGAAACATGAAATCGAAGCTGATCCGAAAGATACCGTAAAAGATATCCTTGAAGTTTTACTTGAAGATTTCGAAGAAAACAAAGAATAAACAAATCCGAATATAAATGAAAAAGAATCTAGACTTCACATATGTAACATCAGGTCTGGAAGTTTCATTTAGAGTATTAACCAAAGTCCCGGCCAAATCCATTTTTGACTGGGACTTTGGCGATGATAAGGGAGAGGTTTTCAATGGTGGAAGACATCAATCTTACTCTTATGAGAAGTCTGGATTTTATGATGTAACCTTACATGTCACTAATTCTGATGGATTAGATTTGACTTGTACTCGAACCGTAGTTGTATGTAATTATGGGCATACTACTCTTCAAGATACCATTTATAATTTGATAGATAGGTATATTCCCAAGGAATTAAATGAGAGTATGACCATAGAAGATAAAACTGCATACATCACTAAATGGCAATTATATATCTTCCCACTAGTAAATCATACTATACCACCAGATAAATATAATGATGAATTATGGTATGAGGGACTAGAAAACCAATTAATTATGGAATTGGCAGTATGGGATTATCTCAATATACAAATACAAAATATACTGTTGGTTGCAGGAAATAGTTTTAGAGAAATTATCTCCACTGAATCTCATGGACCAGACCAAGATGGTGATTCACCTGGAGAACATGCTAGAGGAGATAGGATAAAACAAATTACTACGGGTCCTACTGAGGTACAGTATTATGATAAGATATCCGAAAGTATATCTAGCTTATGGAGTACTTATTCAAAGATGATTCAACCTGGAGGGTATATGGATGAACTAAGAAAGAATCTATGTATGCTGGCATCTAGGTTGGAGATATACTTACCATTCTGTGATCAAATCGAACGGTTAGTAGTACCAAGAGTAGTAAATCATCGAAAACCAACTCCTTTGGGAGGACCTAATCCAACAGCCCCCCTCAATAAAGCAAGTAAACCTTCGTTAACCATAATAGATAAGAAATCATGACAAAAGAACCTTGGAGAATGGTTAAGAACCATTCTTGGAATAGATATAAAAAGATTATCACTGATTTCTTAGACTGGGATGCTGGAAGACAAACAATTACTTGGGCTAAACATGTTAATCAATATCTAAATCATGCTGAGGATGATAGCCCAAGATATTATAATATTCCCATAGAAGCTTTATGCTATTACAATGCTTTTAGGAATTGGCCTATTAATAAGGCTACTGTTTCTGGAGAATTAGATGATGAGAACCTTTCTATACTTATTTCAAAGAATTACATAGAACAAATCGGATATCTCAATCAGGAAGGTTATTGGAACTTTAACTGGTCCGAGGATAGATTTGTTATCAATGGGATAGTATATAAGCCTTCTGGAGATACTCAAGTATCTCAGGCTAAAGATGAAGCTTTGGTATTCTTGGTAATCCTCAAAAGGGATAGAGATACTAAAATCAAATTCGTAGAACAAAATCCATAAAGATATGAAAATGTTAATGTTACGTTTCACCAAGCTTAACAATGTAGAAGGAGATTGGTGGGACAGTAATCTTATAATCTTGAATGGACCTTCTGGAGTTCACATAGAAATGCCTGGTACTGGTAATTCGGCTACTACCATGCAATCTATGACTGGTATGAAGTTCGTATCAAATTACCAAGATTACTTTGGAGAGGTATGGGATAAAGATATACCTCATATAGGCTTTGGCCAAGTTATTAAGTTCAGAGTTAGGAAATTACCTGATTATGCCGTAGTAGTTGGGGATATAGAGGATGGAGGAGATGTTGACCCAGATAATCCAGATGATATCCCAAATGCTTTTGCTGGTAAAGAAAAAGAATACTTCCGTGGTAATAACTCAGAACTGTTATTGGGAAAGAATAAAGTAACACCTTAAAATATATACATATGTACGTTAGTAAATACTACACTTGCGAAGAGATTGACCAACGGCTATTACAGGGTTATTATGATGACTCTTTGGCTCATGGTTTTGTTGGAACTCTTAAAGAGTTCTGGGCATTCTTCTTATCAATTGCAAACAAGGTAGATAAGAAAGAAGGTTGGGATTTGTCAGAAAATAACTTCTCTGATGAATTGCTAGAAAAACTGAATGGAATTGAGGAACATGCTAACTACGTTACTAAAGTTTCTCAACTAGAAAACGATTTGAAATATCAGACTCAAGAACAAGTTGAGAAATATATACATGACTTAGTAGATGGTGCTGATGATGCTTTGGATACATTAAAGGAATTGGCTGAAGCATTAAACAATGACCCAAACTTTGCTACCAATATCACTAACCGATTAACTGAATTACGTACTCAATTAGAAGCTGAGGTAACTAGAGCTAAGAACCGTGAAAACGAATTAGCTTCTCAGATTAAGATTGTGAACGATAACTTGGTTAACTCGGTTAATACGTTGAATGCAACTATCCTTAAAGTAGTACAAGATATTACTAGGATGATAGAAGCAATCAATGCTCGTATTCAAAAGGTAGAAGACCGGGTTGGTGATTTGGAAGTAGAAACTGACAATAACTTAACTGAAGCTAAAGAATATGCTAAGGAATTGGTAGATAAGGAAGCTGCTGAACGTAGAGCTGCTGATGAGAAACTGACCGAGGCTGTTCATCAAGTACAGTTAGACCATACTAGGGATATTGCCGACTTAAATAATAAGATTCTAACCGAGGCTTCAGAAAGAGCAAATGCAGATGTAGCATTAGAATCTAAACTGAACACCGAAATCAGTGATCGTAAAACTGCAGACCAAGAACTTGAATCCAAGATTAATGCTGAAGCTGCAGCTCGTACTGCTCAGGATGAAGTATTACACCAACAGATTGTAAAGGAAACTTCTGACCGTCAGAATGCAGATAATGGTTTACAGCAGAACATTACTCAAGAAGCTCAGAACCGTCAGAATGCAGATACTGTACTTCAGAACAATATTGATAACGAGAAAGAAACTCGAATTGCTCAAGATGAAATCCTTGACCATAAGATTGAGGATTTGAAAACTCAGGCCGGTACAGATAAAACCGAATTGCTTGAAAAACTAGAGCAAGAAAAGCAAGAACGTATTGCTGCCGATAAAGACTTAGATAATCGTAAGGTAGATAAAAGAGAAGGTTATTCTCTTACTAAAAACGACTTTACCGATATTCTCAAGGCTAAATTGGATGGCATTGAAGAACATGCTAATTATATCACAAAAGTATCTCAGCTTATCAATGATGCTGGTTATCAAACTGAAGCAGATCTTCAGGCAGCTATTGAAAAGATTATTGGGGAAGCTCCAGAGGTTCTTGATACTTTGAAGGAGATTGCAGATGCTTTGGGTAATGACCCAAACTTTGCAACTACAATTACCAAGAAATTGGCTGCTATTACCGAACAGTTGAATCAAGAAATTACTAATCGTACAGAAGCTGATGCCCAGGTACAGGCTAATGTAGATAAGGAAGTTTCTGACCGTAAGGAAGCTGATACTGCTCTTGAGGCTAAGTTGAAAGAATACGTTGATAACGAAGTAGATAAAATTACTGGTAACACTGACGGTATTCAAGCTAGTCTGAATAAGGAAATCCAAGACAGAAAAGATGCCGATGCTGCATTACAAGCTGCTATCACTAAGGAAGAAACGGATCGTAAGGCTGCTGATGCTGCATTAGATACTCGAGTAACTGCTAATGCTACCAAGATACAAGAATTGGCTTTATCTATTCAGGATGCGGTAAATACCGTTAAAAATGAACTTCAGGCTAAGATAGATGCTTTGCAAACAGAAGTAAATGCTAACAAGGCAAATATCCAACGTAATACTGACAGATTAAATGACCAGATTACTAAGGAAGCTGAAGATTATGCTGAATTAAAAGGCATGGTTAATGCCGAAGCTGAAGCAAGAGCCAATGCTGATACTAATCTTAAGTCTCAGGTAGATAAGGTAAATATCGACTTGAACACTGAGGTTTCAAAGAGAGAAGCTGGTGATACTGTTTTACAGCAGAATATCGATAAGGAGATCTCTGATAGAACTTCAGCAGATACTTTATTAGATAATAAGTTCACTGGCTTGATAAATACTGAATCTACTGCCCGGGCAAATGAAGATGAGAAAATCAATGCTCGAATCGACCAGGAGATTAAAGATCGTAAGGCAGGTGATGATGCTTTAAGCACCAGAATAGATAGCCTCAATAGTGGAGTAACCGGTTCTTTAGATGAGCTCAGGGAGAAAGTAACTAATAACACTACTGCTATTCAAACCGAAGTAGAAAGAGCTAAGGCTGCTGAACAAGCTCTTAAGGATTCTCTGACTACAGCTATGGAAAATCACAAAGATGATTTGGTAGCTATATCTAAAGATATCAATGATGAGGCTCAAAGTAGACTACAAGAAGATACCAAGCTTCAGAATAATATTGATACCGAAACCCTTAATCGTACTCAGGCAGACACTCTGTTAGAGAATAAGATTACTCAGGAAGTATCAGATAGAGTTCAGGCTGTTGAAAACTTGAATGACCGAAAGGTTGATAAAGTAGATGGCAAAGAGCTTTCTTCAAATGACTTTACCGACTTATTAAAAGCTAAGTTAGATAATATCCAGGAATTTGCTAACTACATCACTAAGGTATCTCAGTTGGAAAACGATTCTAACTATCAGAATGCCGAACAAGTAGAAGCTGCAATCCAAAAGGTTATTGGTTCTGCTCCTGGAGTATTAGATACACTAGAAGAGATTGCAAAAGCATTGGGAGATGATCCTAACTTTGCAACTACAATTACTAATAAGCTGACTGAACTTAAAGGTATTATAGATAAGGAAATCTCCGATAGAACTGCAGCTGATGAACAAGTTACTCAGAAGTTTACTGAATTAAGTACTACTCTTAATGCTACAGTAAGTGAACTGAGAACTTTCGTAACAGAAACTCGTTCTGAATTATTAACAAAGGCTCAGGCTCAGGATGAATTAATTGCTAAGAATACTGCTAATATTCAACGTAACCTAGAATTAATTCAGGGATTACAAAGTAATCAGAATACTGGTTATCTTGAAATCAAGGAACTATTGAATACGGAAATTGAGGCTAGAAAGGCTGAGGATATTCGTATTGAAGCTAAAGTAGACAAGAATACTCAGGACCTTACTACAGAACGTAATGAGCGTATTGCTGCCGATAAAGTTCTCCAGGATAATATTGATGCTGAAGAGGCTGCAAGAATTGCTGCTGATAATGCTCTGGGTAAACGTATAGATAAAGAAATCGAAGATAGAAAAGCAGCTGATACCGCACTTGAGAATAAATTTAATGGTATCACTAACGGCTTAGATGAACGTCTTCAGAAAGAAGAAGCTACTTCAAATGCTTTACCCTTAACTATGGTTACGGAAATTGATCCGAACTTGGTTATCAATGGTACTTCTGCTGAGGTAAACTTTAAGAGTTCTGTAAAAGGAGAAGGTAATCTCTATGGAGAACCTATGCCTCGTAAGTTTGCTATCCCTGCTTCTACAGATGCTAAAGCCGGTCTTCAATCAGCTGCCGATAAGAAGAGATGGAATTCTATGCCCAATGATTATATCACTGGAGCTAGTTATACACCTAAGGCTGGTGTGGTTACTACTAACATAAGTAGAAGTACATATAACTCCGATGAAGGTATACAGAAATCTAATGATTTCACTGTAGATATCCCTGCTTCTACTGCTGAGAAAGCAGGTGTACAAACTGCAGCAGACAAAAAACTGTTTGATTCTATTCCTCAGACTGTAGTAGTTGGAGAAGGAGCAACTTCAGATGCTAATAAAGTTACAGTATCAGTAAACCGAAAAACTGTAAACGAAGGTATATATAAAGATGATAATACCACTTTTAATTTACCAGTAGCCTCAACTACTAAAGCTGGTACTATGACTGCTGCTGATAAGGTTAAGTTGGATGAAACTTTACCCCAGCAGATTGCTAAGGAAATCCAAGACAGAAAAGATGCCATTGAAGCCTTGAAGAATTCTTCCGAAGCTTCTCTTGCTCAGGAAATCCAAGATAGAAAAGCAGCTGACCAGGCATTGGACACTAAATTTACTCAGGCTATCAAAGAAGAGGCAGATGCTCGTGCTGAATACGACCAGGTTCAGATGCAAAAGATTCAGGAAGAAGAAGAAGCCAGAGCTGCTGCAGATACTGCTCTTGAGAATAAGTTACAAACTAATATCAATAACTTAGAAAAGAAGCATGATGATTTCGTAGCAACTAAGGGTAAGGCTAATGGATTTGCTTCTTTGGATGGTAATGGATTAGTACCCTCTAGTCAATTGCCTTCTTATGTTGATGATGTTATCGAAGTTTATGCTACTTATGATGTCAGTGAAACTGGAAAACTTAGCAATATCAAATTATACTCTGATCCTGACCATGCTAATCTTATTACTGGAGAATCAGGTAAGATATATTTGAATATTACCCAGGATGAACCATCTTATCAATTCCGTTGGTCAGGTACTCAGTTTGTAGATAGTAATACTTCTTCACTGATACTTGGAGAAGTTACTGGTACTGCTTATGATGGAGGTAAGGGTAAAGCTTTAGCTGATTGGAGAAAATCTCTGAATGATAATCTAAAGTTTTATTCTCACATCAAGGATAACGGGGCTTGGACTAGAAATGCTACTGAAGTTAGATTAAATTTCGATTGTTCAGATTTTGGTAATACTGCAAGTGTAAGTACTTATAATCAACCTATCCCAGCTGCTACCAAAGACTTAGCAGGTGTACAAACTGCAGCAGACAAAAAACTGTTTGATTCTATCCCAGGAGGAATTGTATCTAATATTATTAGTTCAAAGGCTGATGAATCACTAAAAGATAAGAATGTAGTTAGACTAAAAATAGAGAACTACAATCGCTATAATACTGAAACTCAGTCAGTATTACCTGAGTATAAGAAGGTATATTGGGAAGTCACTCTTCCTTCAGCAAGTGCTGAACAAGCTGGTACTATATCCGCAGATATGTTCAATAAACTTAACTCTGGCCTGAATGGAGACATTACCAATGCCCTGAATGAAGCTAAGGCTTATACTGATGCTGCTAAAACTGCATTAGAGAAATTAATCCAGGATTCTGACAAAGTAATCAAGGAAAGCTTAGATGCTCATATTGGCAATAAGAGTAACCCTCACAATGTAACCAAAGCTCAAGTAGGTTTAGGTAATGTACAGAACTTAGCTCCAGCAGATATGCCAGTATCTACTGCTCAGGCTGCTGCTATTGCAGATGCTAAGGCCGCAGGTACAAAAGCTCAGACCGACTTAAATACCCATGCAAACAGAAGAGATAATCCTCATAATGTAACTAGAGCTCAATTAGGATTGGCTACTACAGACCAAGTAGTATTTGCTAAAACTACTGCAGCTTCTGGTTTCTGGAAGGAATCAGATGGTAGATTAAAATCTCAAGTAGAGAATTTAAACCATACTCTGGACCAAATCTGCAATATACCCACGGTTCACTTTAAGATGAATGGCAAATACCAAGTGGGAACTATTGCTCAGAGCTTAGAGGAAATTGAACCTCTGTTGGTATCAGAGAATACTATACCTGCTTCTCAAGTACCTAACCAATCTAGATTCGAAACTTTCGTCGGAGAAGATGGTCAGGAATATGTAAAAGTAAAAGTAGTAGAATATGAAATGCTCAGTGTCATGGCTCTCGAAGGAGTTAAGTTATTGAGAAAAGAATTCGAAGACTTTAAGAAACAATTAAACAATAAGTAATATGGCAGAAATAGCAACTTGGAGTGCTATTCTGAATAAGACCGGCCTTGGTAAGACCTCTAATGAGTGCCCTACCAAGGCTGAGTTGTTAGCACTCAATAATGGTAAGGACTCCAATGTTGACAAGGTTATTGTAATTAGTAATGCTGCTAGCTATGGTAACAATGAATGTGTCAAGTTAGAGGATATCAATGCCGAGCAATGGATTTATACATTCCAGTGGGATCCGAATGGTAATCCTTCTTTTAATGCTCCAGCTACTGGAGGTACATACCCCTTTGGTTCATATGCTTCTAATCGAGTTAAGCAAGTAAACGGTGTTAATACTACTATCTCTCAAAGTTTGGCGAATGATGTCACTAAAACTTCGGAAGGTTCTTGGTATACTACAGATTACGACGGTAATAAAGGTAGAATAGTACCCAACAATACATCTACTAATAGTAAATCAATCACTGTAACTTGGACTCAGAAGTATTCAGGTAAAACTATACAGGCAACATTTACCCAGGCAGCAGGTAGAAAAGTTTATTCTTCATGGAGTTATAACTGTAGAGTAGATAAAACTTCTTTCAGTTACAGTGGAGGTCAATCTAATGTAACTGCTAAGAGTGCAAGTAGAACTTATACTTGGAATGGTCAAGGTAGTAGTTATACAGAATCAGAAACTGCTACCGTAAGAGTTTCTAGTCCGGCTTCTATTAGTGGTAATAGTATTTCTATCCCAAGTAATAGTGGTTCTGCTAGAAATTTTACGGTTACTTTCGATTTCCTAACTGCTACAGACCAGACTATCTCAATTTCTCAGGAAGGAGGTCAAGTAACCTATGTAGATCACCTATCTATATCCCCAACTACTAAAAATGTACCTGGAACTGGTTCAGGATTTAGGTTGACAGTAAATGCCAATTATGATAAATATATAAACGGAACTTATGTAGAAAATGTTAGTTCTACTTATACTTCGGCTGAAGTAGTTGAGGGAACTTCATCTGATATTACCATCTCTGGTAAAACTTCTAGTGGATGTAGTATTAGTGTAGCACCAAACCCTAACTCATCACCTAGAACTTTTAAGATTAAGTTTACTTATGATACGGCAACTCCTGTATATTTAACCATTACACAGAATTCGGCTGAGGTAACTTATCCTAGTAGCGGTATAGTATTTGAACATAGTACTCAACAGAATAGTGGTTATAAAACTAGTACTTTATCCATTGGTACTGTTGAAGGTAAAGGAGGTAATATTTCTTTTTATATAAAAAGTTATAGGTCTAGATATGTTAACGGTTCTTTAAGTTCTACCGAAGCTATTAAACCTACTCTTATTTTGCCATCCGGAGTAACCGAAACTATTACTAATGTGAGTGGTTATTACTTTAAAGTAACTATTACCATACCTGAGCATTCAAAGCCTGCAAGCAGAACTCTTACAATCAGAGCTAATCAACCTAATGGATTAGATAGGGAGTTAGTACAAACTGTACAACAGAGTGCTTCAACTTATGAGTTTGGTATTAGAGAAAACTCGGGGGATTCTTTGAGTACTTCTCTTACTTATTCTGGTTGGCCACCAAGTTCAGATTCATCATACAATAGACCTGTAAGAGTATATTCTAGGAAGAATGGTAATCAATTCCTTAATTGGGCTTTATCTTCTAATGTGGATTGGATTACTATATCTGGTTCAGGTGCTGGGGCTACATATAAGGTAACCACTAATAACAGTAGTTCATCTAGAACTGGAGTTATTACCTTTACTCAAGGGGAATCTGGTAAAACTTGTACTCTAACAATAGTTCAAGAAGCAGGAGATGTCTATGAGTTTTATATTACTGACTCAGATGGTAAGGGGCATTACACCGATTTCACATTCCCAGCTCCCTCAAATGGATTGGTAAATAAACATGTATTGAATCTTATCTCTACTCACAATGGTAGCCCCTTATCTGCAGACGATATAGAGGGAGTCCATTCGGAGATAGTAGAGAAATTAATCGGCTTGGTACTGACACAAGATACTCAATCCCCCTTCAGGTTTATAGCAAATATAACTGAAAATGAATATACCGAAAGAACTGGAGCAGATACTTATAGACAGAAGGCATCTGGAAAAACAGTAATTTTCAGAGTTCTTCAAGAAGCTAAAAATAATAATTTCAGATTGGAATTAAGTTTAAATATTTCAAATGGTAATGATCATGATCAAGATACGTGGGGATTATTTGATACGGCTAATATGCCTCATACTTCTGACTTTATGTATGATATGAGCTTAATACGTGAGGGTATTATAGTGGACTCAGTAGAAGGTAAAATAACTGTGAATTCTATTCAAAGTACTACTAAGGATAGAGGGATTGGAGATAATGTTTATGTATGGGCCTATAATTCTGTAAGAGGTTTATGGTTATCAATTGGTAACTTTAGGATTGAAGAGGGGAATAATACCCATCATTGGGATGTTTCTTGGCCCACCTAGACAATTTAATCCTAAACACAACACTAGTACATTTATTGATAGATAAATTTAATTATTAACTTTAAAACTAAACCATTATGGAAGTTAAATCTGGTGAAGGTACTGTAGTGGTTGCGGATCGTAATCGTTATAGTGATGAATGTTGTAATAATCGAGGATGGGGCTCCGGTTGGGGTGCTGTCGGTGGAGCTTTAGTAGGTGGTGGTTTTGGTGCTGCTGCAGTTTCTGTGTGGGACAAAATCAATGACACAAAAGCTGATATCCAAAAAGTGGAATCTACTGTTCAGGAAGCAAAAGCTGGTATTTACAAAGACATATCTGATGCTGCTCGTGGAGTTAAGAGCTTAGTTAGAGAATCCGAAAACAGATTAGCTCTTCAGGCAGAACGTAATCATTGCGAGGTAATGAAAGGCCAGCAAGAGATTAAGTGTCTGATCGAGAACACTGCAAAAGACCAAGAAATTGCTAGACTGAATCGAGTAGTTGATGCTCAAAGAGATCAGAACATTATTAACTCTGTAGTACAGGCTTTGGGTAATAAAACTGCATAATTTCTATTAAAGTTGATTAGGGGAAAAGGGAGGTACCTGTAGTGGGTATTTCCCTTTTTTCGTTTTAATCTAGTAAGAAACATGGAAGAAGATAATAAACTACAAACCTTTACTCTCCAAATGCAACTACCGGCTCCTAATTTAGAGGTAGCAAAGAGAGTAGCCGATGAAGCACAAAGACTGATAGATATCTATGGATACTATAATTTCTTGAACCTAGTAGAATTTATGAAACAGAATCCCAGTATGGTTCAAATGGGATTAAGTCTAATCAATAAAAATAATGCAGTATGGAAGAAATGAAATTTAAATCATTACAAAGAGGAGATTCAGTCTTTACTCTAGAAAGAGACAGAAGATCAATGTACCCAATCTTTGACCAAGCTAAAGTAGTAAAGGTAGGAGAAAGTAAACCCAGAGCTAATGAAAATGGTGATGGCTTTTCTAATCTTATAGAAATTGTTCTTCAAGATTCCATTGGTACAGTAACCGTATATTTACCTTCAGATGGAAATGAAGGCATTTATAACAATGTGTACTACACTCTAATTGGAAGTAATATTGTAAACGAAGTATCATTGCAAAGGTCACAGGCTCTCGGCATTATTAATAACGTGGGTAAATACGAGAACATAATAAAGGAATGCGATAATATCCTTGCTATGTTTGAAAACAAGGAGCCCACTAATGGTAGTCAATTCAATGAAGAATTCGCTTCATTCAGGAAAGATGTAGTATCAGTATTACAATCACAACAGCAAGCCATAAATCTTATGATGGATTCACTTGGCTTGAATAAACCGAAGGAAAATCCAGATGGCAAGTAAGTCAGTAAACATAACTATAAGTACTCCCTTGGGAGACTTACAAATATATACTGACCCAAAAGAACAGGCTAGAGCTGAGAAGTTGATTGCCGAAACTCCATCTATCATGAGAAATGCCTATGATAGAGCTACTGAGAAATTTGGCAATCAACTTCTCAGACTTGTGAAAAAATGCCTAAGAACGGGTACTCCTCCAAGAGGAACTCATTGGGATCCTCACTCGGCTAATACCATTAAACGATACGGAGAGCATACCCTTTTGAATTATACGGGTCAGTATTTGAGATCAGTACAAATAGTAAAACAGAAGAATCGAACTTACGTAGGTATACCTACTAACCTTAAGAAAACCAGAAAGGGTGATAGGACTAGTAAAAGAACATTGAACCAAGTAGCTATCATGTTAGAGTATGGTTCTAGAGGTGGTAATTTACCTCCAAGACCTCTATGGGCACCAGCTTTCGAACAAGTTGGTGGTAAGAAGGTTCTGAAGGAAACTATAGTAAGGGAACTTCGTAAAGAAATAAGGAAATATAGATAATGGGATTTACAATAAGTAAAAATCAAGGTTCAGGTAGGACTGTTATAACGGTAACACCAGAAGAAAAGAATGCTACGGACAAAGATATAGTTCAGATCTTAACAGTAGAAGCTGTAGATGGGTCAACTAAAGAAGTAAAGCTTATCCACAAGAAAGGGGAAGGCAATTATGAATACACTTTCAGAGTTTCACCCACTGAATTATACTTTGAGCCTACAGGAGAAAGTAAAGAGGTTACTATTGTATCTACTAAACAAATGGTAATCAATGGAAAGAAAGTTGGTGATCCAGTTAATGTAAATTATACTAGGGAAAACTCGGGAGATGTATCTGGCTCTGGTACTACTCTTATCATGAGCTTAAACGATAATACTCATAATGATAAACTTGGCCAAGTAATTTTCATACAGGATGAATCAGGTAAAACTGTAGTTGTAACTTGTAGACAGGGTAAAAAAGAGAACACTGCTGGAGGGGATATTGGTCTTATCCAATTATGGTCTGGTTCTGGAGTTCCTGAAGGTTATGTACTTTGTGATGGAAGTCAAGTAAGTATAGCAGAATACCCAGAATTATATAAAGCTATTGGAGATAAGTATAATACTGCTTCTACTAAAGCTGGTTATATAAGTGTTCCAGACTTAAGAGGTAGATTTGTAGTAGGGTATGATCCAAGAAATTATGAATACGAACGTATTGGTAATACTGGTGGGCAGGCCCTAGTAACTCTTACTTTAGATCAAATACCACCACATAGTCATAAGATTACATTTAAAGAGGAGAAATGGGGAGACAATTCTAATAATAGACCATTCCCTAATCATAAAATACCAGATTCGGATTATTCAGCTTATACTCAACCAACTGGTGGAGGTAGTGCTCATGAGAATAGGCCACCATATTATGTATTGGCTTATGTAATGAAAATAAGATAGGAGGTAATTATGGTAAATTCACAAGAGATAGTAGAGAGAACCTTCTATATATGCTTATTGAATGTTCTCCTAGAAAAGAAGATGGGACTTAATCCTGAGGATTATTTACCTTTATCACAAGAGAATGAAAAGAGATTCCAAGAAGATAAGGAAGCAATAGATAAGTTCATTTACTTATTTGGTATAGGTAATAACCAGGTAAGAGGTCCTAAAACATGTCCCAGGATAACTATAGAAAGCACTGCTTATTATCCTGGAGATATTGGAGTAGAGAAATATATCATTGGAGATAAATTAGAGGCAGGCAATTATCAGATGTCAGAGTTCCCGTATGAAACCAAGGATATCACTATCGATATTCATCTGGTAGCAACTACTCAGAATGATATGAGATTACTTCACTCTATTCTTCATGAAGCATTACCCACTAGGGGATATATAAGACCTTACTTCAATGATTTAGAAGAATGGGATAAAGGTAGGATAGCTCCTACTGGGAATCTGTTTATAGAGATTGGTAATTTCTATGACCATCCAGATGAATCCCATGGATTATTGGAAAAGGTATACCAATATGTATGTAAGGATGGTATTATACCAGAAAAACTGGTAGAAATGGGGGATCTAATACCTATAAAAGATATAAGTCTTTTACTAGGACCAGAATACCAAAAGGACGAGGAGATGCTCAATCTCAATATACATGTTTAACTCAAAAATTTATTAAAATGAAAAAGTTAGTGTTTATGCTGATGGCACTCATGGCTTTTATTTTGCCAGTGTCATTATTTGCTGCAGAAGTTGAACCCTCAGCTGGTTCAGAGTTCGTAATTGATTTGGGTACCTTTACGGGTATAGTAACTTTGGTATCATCTTTGGTTACTCAGATACTAAAGGTAATCCCAGCTATCAAAGACAACAAACTTGCTAAGATTGGTATATCTGCCTTAGTAGGTATTCTTGTATGTCTTATAGCTTGGGGATTACAACTTACACCATTATTGGAAAACTATCCTTTCTACCAGGTATTAATTTATGGATTAGCTGCTGGTTTATCAGGATGTGGTTTCTATGATGTGATTAAGGCTATCGGAGGTTTATTTAAGAATAAAGAGGATTAATTTTCTAATAATACCAGTAAGGTAACGATACTTACTGGTATTAATTAAATTAATGTATAACCTATAAAACACAAGGATATGTCAAAATCACCAAGCGTTGTTTTTAAATTCGAGAACAACAATGTTCAACAGACTACTCCTCTTTTAGGAGTATCATGTTTCTTGGCTAGAACTGAAAAAGGTCCCTATGATGATCCTTCAGAATTAATCACTTCTTTCTCTCAATTCCAAAGAATATTTGGTAAAGAGATTGTACCTGATGGCTCTGTATCTAACATAGAGAAAGCTTTAGTAGGAGGTTCTAAGCTAAGAATTATTCGTGTATTGGGAGCAGGTGCTAAAAAGGGTACCATTACTAAAGCAGAAGACTCTAGAGTATTAGAAGAAGATGAGATTGAATTAGCTTCTGCTATACCTGGAGAAGTTCAAGCTTCTGAAGTAATGAAATTTACTTCTGGAGGTACTAATGTAAGCTTTGGTTTGGTAACTAAAGGGTATGGTGATCCTATTGGTTCTGGAGAAACCTTTAAAGTAGGTTTTTCTAAATCAGTGAATACCATCTTCTATAACATATACGATGCCAATGGTTCCATCCTGGAATCAGGTCCGGTAATTACTTATAAAACTAAGGATGCTCAGAATAAAACTTCTGTAGATTACCTGGCTTTAAGCAACTTTGCTAGTAATTCTGCATACCTGGAACCTAAGATGGTAACCACTACCGATAAGATTAAGTCTTTCGAAAACCTGGTAGCTTGGCTTCAGACTTCAATTGACCAAACTGAGAATCCACTAACTATCCAAGTTGGAGGTAAAGAAGCCACTAGTACTGAGACTATGTTCAATGGTACACTGGGTACTGCTGGTGCTGACCCTACTGCAGATGAATGGATTGCTTCTTTGGATTTGGTAAAGGATTATACAGATGTTTATCAGTTAGCTTGTTCTCATATTCATCAACATCTGAAAACAGATCAAGATGTTTTAAAAGTACATAAGGCTGCTAAAGATATGTGTGCTGAATTGCAAGAATATACCTATTACATCGAAGTACCTAAATATACTACCCATTATTCTGAGGGAACTCAGCCTAGAAATAAGCAGAGCATTATTACTTGGATTAATAATTGTTTGGGTAGTATCGGTAATTCTAAGTATGCGGCCTATTTTGCAGGTGGTATCAAGTACTACAATGAATTCGGGTTACTTACTAATTCAGATGTATTGGGTACCATTTTCGGTTTGGGTGATACTTCTGCTTCTAACTATGGACCTTGGAAGTCATTTGCCGGTATGAACCGTGGAGTAATCTATGATGGT
>OGOV01001877.1_pt1 | contig 17159 bp, 13 predicted proteins | sample 1552711 | NCBI WGS metagenome assembly OGOV01 (sample SAMEA2580216, study PRJEB22360) | human gut metagenome | biome: human gut; feature: human-associated habitat; material: faeces | place: Denmark | collected 2008/2010 | reverse complement strand
ACGGCTGCCGTAGCCATAGCGATGAAATAGTCCTCGGCATAGGAGCGCCAACGTTTTTTATCGATCTCGAATTCCCGGCCGACATTGATCATGATGAACGACAGACAGACATAAAGAAAGGTCGTCGCCCCGGCCCGAAATGCAGGATAGCTCTCTCCGAGCATCCCCGGAAGAATCTGGGAAGCCACGAGGCCAAGGATGAGAAGCAGGGAAAATGAGAAAATCTTTTTCATCGGAGGTTTTCAATAGAATGTTCGCGCAGTCGGCACAAGGATTTATGTCGGCTAAATCGCGGGTACCGCCCGGAATTTTGGTACAAAGAAAATCAAAATCCCGGAATTTCCCCGCATCGTCCGCCAAAAAAGCACCGACTGCGCACCTCAACGCCACTTTTTCGTGCGGAAGAACAAATAGGTCACGAATCCGATGACGATCATCACGCCCCAGGCCAGGATATAACCGTGCTCCCACTCCAGTTCGGGCATGTTACGGAAATTCATCCCCCATACTCCGACCAGAAAAGTCAGCGGAATGAAGATGGTCGATACGACAGTCAGCCGTTTCATAATATCGTTCATCCGCAAATCGTTGTTCGAGATATACAAATCCATCAGCGACGAAAGGGTTTCACGGCAGATGTCGATATTTTGCGCCACGTTGAGCAGGTGATCGTTCACATCGTTGAAGAAGGGCCGATTGACCCGGTGCAACAAACTCGAATCGGAACGAAATAGCCGCGAATATTGTTCCTTGAGCGGCAGAACCGTCCGCTTGAGCTGCATGTAATCCCGCCGGAGCTCCTGCATCTGTACTCCGATGTCCCGGTCTCGGCCAGCAATGCAGATTCCAGCTCCTCCAACCCGTCGCTGATCGCCGCTGCAACCGACATATAACCGGTTATCAAGCCATTGAGCAACACCGAAAACAGGTAGTCCGACTGTCGGGTACGGATTTTCAGTACATTGTTACGGATGGCACGCATCACATCGTCGAAAAAATCGTTGTCCCGCTCCTGAAACGTCAGCACGAAATCAGCGCCCTGCACCAGACTGACCTGCATCGCTTCGCCACCCATAATCTGCTTGGCAATAATCACATTGTACTGATCGTGCTCCTCGACCTTGCTGGCATGGTCGGTATTGAGAATGTCCTGCATGACCAGAAAATCGATCCCGAAATGCGTACAAACCGTCTGCACGGCATCCGTATCTTCCAGTCCGTGAATCTGCAGCCAAGTGATGCCATCGGGCTGAAAGCGGGACTTCATCTCCCCGAAATCATCTCCCGCAGCCTCTTCGACCCGATCCACAGTATAGCTGCACAGATGCAGATGAGTCCGTGTTTTCGTATCCCCGTTGTAGGCGAGCTTGTCGCTGAGCAGGTTGTTTTTCATGGCTGTACGATTAAAATTCGACCGTGACGCCCAGCGTCGGCACCAGCGTACCGCTCGCCTGGCGGATATACTTCATCTTATAACGCTGCTCCGAAGGCGGAGCCGAAGGATTCTCGATCACGCCGGTACTCATCAGCACGTCGGGCTGACGGAGCTTGCTGAAGGTCACGTTCTGCAAATCGACATAGATACCCAGCATGCATTTACGGAAATAAAACACCTTATCGACGCGCACGTCCAACTGGGCGAAGGCATCCAAACGTCCGGTATTGTATTTCGAATAGTCGTAATAAGGACGTCCCGAAGCGTTCCACGCCTCGACGAGCGACGATTTCTCGACGTCGTACGGCGTATAAGGCGTTCCGCCGATAGCGCTCAGCTTCGCCCCGACGCTCCACCCACGCGAGAAATCGTACGTACCGCTGATATTCGCCACGAAACGATTGTCCCAGGCAGAAGGAATATATTTCGCATCGTGCCGACTGCGGTATTCGCTGCTGAAAACGGTCAGGGCGCCGACCAGATTGAAACGATCGGGAAGCTGCCAACGCACCATCAGCTCCAGACCGTAGGCACGTCCCTGGGCCGAAGAAACGAGCAATTCGTCGCCCGAGGTGCCGTAGTCGTTGCCTTTGCAGGTCAGCGGCACGTCGTCCGCCACCGAAAGCGGGATATCCGTATAATATTTGTAGAAACCTTCGAGCGAAACCACCAACCGGTCACGCAGACGCCAATTGACGCCGACGGCGCTTTGCAGGACCCGCATATACTCCAAGCCCCGATTGACCAACTCGCCCGTATTGTCCTTATAGCCGAGTGCCGTATAGGGCGGCAACTGGTAGAAAAGCCCTGCGCTACCGCTCACCGACCAACTGTCGCTCAAGGCATAGGAAGCCGACACACGGGGCGAAAGCTGCTTCCAGAAACGCTCCATCTCCGTCGAATAGTCGCATCCGTCGGCCCGCACGCCCATCGAAACCGTCAGCCGCTTGTCTGCGGAGGCATAGTCGGCCCCCACGAAAAAGCCCCAGCCGACAATCCCCAAATAAGTGCGATAGTCGAGCAGCTCGGCTTCCTGCTGATAAGTCCGCTGCAAAGTCTTGTTATGATAGGTAGAATAGTTCAATTCAGCACCTTCGCGCAGCGTCCACCGGCCCAGGTAGGAGCGATTTTCGAACCGCAGGGTCGTCTTCTGCTCCACGCCCCGCAAACGCAGGGTCAGATTATCCGGAGTCGATTCGTCGTTGTTGCGGTATTTGGTATTGCGGTTATTCAGGTAGTTATGACTCAACGCCACCGACTGCACGTGCCGTCCGGCGTAATGGCGGTACACGGCACCCACAGTAAAGGTTTCCTGTTGGATACGAGGCAGGTAACTGAGCAGATATTCGTTCTCCTCGCCCTTCTCGTCGAGATTGAGCTTCATGTTGTCGATGCCCACCAGTCCGAGGAAAGTCAGCTCGTCCCGCTCCGAGAAACGGGTCTTGACCTTCAGTTGCCCGTCGATGTAATTGGGCAGGAAAGGAAGCCCCAGCAATTTGAAGAGGAACTGGAGATAGGATTGCCGCACGGAAAAGAGGTAAGTCGTCTTTTTACCCACGTGTCCGCTGCCGCTGAGCGACACTTCGGAGGCACCGAGCGTCGCCTTGAAGGTCTGCCGTTCGAGATCGCCGTCCCGCAGCCGGAAATCCAGCACCGAACTGAGCGCCCCGGCACGGTCGGCGGGAAACGAACCCGTATAGAAATTGATCTCGCGCACCAGATCGGAATTCACGATGCTTACGGGACCGCCCGTGGCACCCTGCGTGGCGAAATGGTTGATGTTGGGAATTTCGATCCCGTCCATGAAGAAGCGGTTTTCAGAAGGTCCGCCGCCCCGCACGATCAGGTCGTTGCGATAACCGATGGGCGAAAACGACACGCCTGGATAGGAACGAACGATACGCGACACGTCACGATTGGAGCCGGGACTCTTCTCGATCTCCCGCATCCCGATCACCTGCATACTGACCGGGCTCTCGATCGTACGGCGGAAAGGCGAGGGACGAACGACGACTTCATTCAGATGCTCCGGCTCCTCCTCCATCTCGATTTCGATGAAAGGCGTCCGGGCCGACACCTGGTATTCGGGGGTCACGACCGTTCTGTAACCGATGAACGACGCCGTCAGGCTATAAATGCCGGGCTTCACCTGCAGGATCTCGAAACGTCCGAGCGAATCGGTCATGGCGCCCTTACCGGGCTGGCCGGTGATCGTAACGGCAGCATAGGCGACCGGTTCCCGGGAAAGACGGTCGATAACCCTGCCCCGCACAGGATACCCCGCTGCGGCCCAAACAGAAGGAATGTACAATACCAGCAAAACGATTGCTGCCAGTAAGTTCTTTCTCATAATTCACAAAATCAACCGTCCGCAAAGCTAATAATTTTAGCGGCGTTTCGATCTTCCGGCCGTAAAGAATCGACCGAGGCGGACTGATTCGAGGCGAATCGGACGATTTACGGCATCGACACGATACCCCGAATCGCCCGCCGGCATAACCTAATAATCGAAAGAGATACAAAAATCATGAAATCCACCCCGGAAGGAATCGAAATTTACACTATTTTTGTTTCCGGTCAATCTCACCTAATAAGTATATGCGCACACTGATCTCGATTCTCTGGATTTCGTTCTTTCCGCTTGCCGCAGCAGCGCAGGGCGACGACCTGTCGTATCGGCTGAAAAAGGTGATAAAGGATAAAAAAGCCGAAATCGGTATTGCGGTCATCCTCGACGCACAAGATACGGTAACGGTCAATAACGACGACCGCTACCCCCTGATGAGCGTATTCAAATTCCACCAGGCCCTCGCCGTCGCAGATTACCTGGACCGAAACGGACTGACGCCCGACACGGAAATATTCATTCCGGAAGAAGAGCTCGTCCCCGACACGTACAGTCCCCTTCGGAAGGAATTTCCCGAAGGCGAAATCTCGCTTTCAGTCAGCCGTCTGTTGGAGTACAGCCTGCAGCTGAGCGACAACAACGCCTGCGACATCCTCTTCGAGCACACGGGCGGTCCGGCAGCGACAGACCGCTACGTCCGGTCGCTTGGACTGTGCAATTTCGCAATCGCAGCAACGGAACAGCAGATGCACGACGATCCGCAAACGTGCTACGAAAACTGGAGTACGCCGCTCGAAGCGGCCGCTCTGCTGGAGCTGCTCGTAACAGAACAGATTCTCACTCCTACTCTGCGGGAAATGATCCTGCAAAACCTGATAAACTGTAAAACAGGTGCCGACCGTCTTCCGAAACCACTGTCGGGAACCGGCGCCGTCATCGGACACAAAACCGGCACGAGCAACCGCGACGAACGAGGCATCTTCGCCGGGACCAACGACCTGGGATTCGTCATCCTGCCGGACGACACCCGCTATACCATCGCCGTCTTCATCAAAGATTCGGCGGAAAACCCGGAAACAAATGCCCGAATCATAGCGGATATCTCCGAAACCGTTTATCGATACGTTCACGACGAATACCGGGAAAACGACATCCGCCCCGGCAAAAAACACGTCGATAAAGGAGCCGGAATTGGATTCGAATCCGATTATTTTTATTAAATTTGGAAAGAAAACAGCGTAATTTGCACTGTTCTTGCACGGAATCAGAAAAACTTCAATACCCCAAGCATGAAAAAAATAGCGGCCTATCTCATTCCTGTTCTCGCCTGTTTCGCAGTAGGTATCTCGGCAAGTTTTTTCCAGGCTTCGTCCATCGCCGAATGGTATCCGACGCTGACCAAGCCGGCACTCACGCCGCCCAACATCGTATTTCCGATCGCCTGGAGCGTCCTGTACCTTTGCATGGGACTTTCGCTCGGGCGCCTCATCGTGCGTCGGCAGCACAAAGGAATCATCCGTCTGTGGATCTTGCAGCTCATCGCCAACTTCCTGTGGAGTATCCTGTTCTTCACGCTACGCAATCCGCTGGCCGGATTCATCGACATCGTACTGCTGAATATCCTCGTGGGACTCTACATCTTCGCTGCGAGCCGCAGGGACCGTGCTGCCGCCTGGCTCTTCGTACCTTACCTGCTCTGGACGCTCTTCGCCGCCTACCTCAACGGATATATCCTGCTGCACGGCACCCCGGCGGCGGCTCCGACGACAATTCAAACCGAATCTTTAACAATATCAAAACCTAAAACAGAAAGAATTATGGTTCACAAAATGCCCGAACTTCCGTATTCGACGGAAGCGCTCGCTCCGAAAATGAGCAAAGAAACTTTTGAATACCACTACGGCAAACACCTCCAGACCTACGTGGACAATCTCAACCGCCTGATTCCCGGCACGCCTTACGAGTCGATGTCCCTGCAGGAAATCGTCAAGAAAGCCGACGGTCCGATCTTCAACAATGCGGCCCAGGCCTGGAACCACACGTTCTTCTTCCTGATGCTGACCCCCGATCAGAAGCCGATGCCCCAAAAACTAGCGGATCGCATCGCCCGCGACTTCGGATCGGTCGAAGCCTTCAAGGAAGAGTTCTCCAAAGCCGCTACCGGACTTTTCGGCTCGGGCTGGACGTGGCTCGCAGCCGACAAGGACGGCAAATTGCAGATCATCTCGGAATCCAATGCCGGCAACCCCATGACCAAAGGCCTCAAGCCCGTCATGACGATCGACGTATGGGAACACGCCTACTATATCGACTACCGCAACCGCCGCGCGGATTTCATCAAATCGTACTGGGAGCTGATCGACTGGGACAAGGTGGCCGACCGCATATTCCCCCGCAAATACCACTGCACCGCCTGCGACTACGTATATGATCCGGCCAAGGGCGATCCCGAAAGCGGCATCGCACCCGGCACGGCATTCGAAGACATCCCGGACGACTGGGTATGCCCCGTTTGCGGACTCTACAAGGATTCCTTCAAGATCGTGGAAGAGAAATAGGCGATCAGGAAAATTGAAAAAAGCAGCGCATAAAGCGCTGCTTTTTTGTATCGGGAGAATCCGTCGCAGACACCCGACAGCCGTTTTTCCGCGCCCGAGGGAAGAAGCCGGGCAGCCCATTCCGTCCGACACCAGAAATAAAGAGATCGACCCGGCAACAGATCGACCTCTTTGTTTCAGTCCATACTAATCTCTACTTTATTACGACTGAAACCTTTATCGGCAAGACACTCTTCTTCTGCACAAACTCCGCACTTCGGCGTATGCCGTACAACGGTTTCGAAAAATATTTCATCAGGGAAACAGAGAGCCACCTCGCTTCAGGTTATCAATCCACCGAAAAGATGCCTCGCAGGTCTTTTCCGAAAGCTCCGTTCTCCGCAGACGCATATCATCCGAACTGTCCGTTCATCGGGCAGGCAAAGGCTGGTCTTCTGACTCGTCCCCGCCGCAACGCCTTCCCAGTCCCGCAGGACCAGTGGCAAAAGAGTGTCGCAGCAATACACCCGGACATCCGAAACGCCGCCCGCAAGCGGGCCGATCACCTCGGATCGTCGGGCAGGACTCACAGCAGCGGGAACTGTCGCAGACTTTCACTGCGTTCCCATTTAATCTGACGGGGCGTAACCCCTCGTGAACCGTTGCAGTGCAAATGTAAGAAAATATTTGCTATCTTTGCCCGGTAACCAAAAAATATTTTGACAGAAACTATGAAACACGCATACGTATTTCCGGGTCAGGGCGCTCAAGCCGTCGGCATGGGCAAAGACCTCTACGACAATGTCCCCGAAGCCAAGGCTCTCTTCGAGCAGGCCAACGAAATCCTCGGTTTCCGCATCACCGACATCATGTTCGCCGGTACGGACGAAGAGCTCAAACAGACCAAAGTCACCCAGCCGGCCGTATTCCTCCACTCGGTCATCATGGCCAAGGCGCTGGGCGTGAAGCCCGACGCGGTAGCCGGACACTCGCTCGGCGAATTTTCAGCCCTGGTGGTGGCCGGCGCTCTTTCGTTCGAAGACGGTCTGCGGCTCGTTTCCAAACGTGCGATGGCCATGCAGAAAGCCTGCGAAGCCGTACCCGGTACGATGGCGGCGATCCTGGGACTCGACGACGCCAAAGTGGAGGAAGCCTGCGCCTCGATCGACGGCGTGGTCGTGGCGGCCAACTACAACTGCCCCGGCCAACTGGTCATCTCGGGCAGCGTCGAAGCGGTCGATGCCGCCTGTGCCAAACTCAAGGAAGCGGGCGCCAAACGCGCACTGCGTCTGCCCGTAGGCGGTGCATTCCACTCGCCCCTGATGGAGCCGGCCAAGGTCGAACTCGAAAAAGCGATCAACGAAGCACCCTTCCAGGCTCCCGTCTGCCCCATCTACCAGAACGTCGATGCCAAACCCCAAACCGATCCGGCGACGATCAAGGCCAACCTGATCGCACAGCTCACCGCACCGGTACGCTGGACTTACATCGTCAAGAACATGCTTGCGGACGGCGTGACCGAATTTACGGAACTCGGTCCCGGCAATGTCCTGCAGGGTCTTATCAAAAAAGTAAACCCCGAAGCGGTCGTAGAGTCGAAATCGACATTGTAACCCGCCTCCGAAAACAAAATAGAATCGATTGCCTGTCAATCGATTCTATTTTGTTTATAATTTTTTTTCATATCACAAGATCAAATACGCCAAATTCGATTAAATTCTTTCTATATTTGCACAAAAATTACAGAAGACATCAAACGACATCAATAACTATGACATCGTTAACCGAATTTTTCAGCCGACAGGAAGATGACAATCTGAAAGGTATTTCGCACAAGAACAACCTCTTCAAGCGAAATATCATCGCACATATGGCGGTGAACGGGGAGTGTACGCTCTCGGAGCTTACCAAAGAGCTGCACATCAGCGTACCGACCATCACCAAGCTCGTTCAGGAACTCGTTCAGGAGAACATCGTCTCCGATCTGGGCAAGGTCGAAACTCCGGGTGGACGACGTCCCAACGTCTTCGGACTGGCCAGCTCGGCCATCTATTTCGCAGGCGTCAATATCGGCCGGGACAACATGTCGTTCCTCATCACGGACCTGCACAACAATATCGTCAAAGAGGAACTCTTGACCGACTTCGAACTGCAGGATCGCCCTCAATGCCTCGAAAAAATCTGCTCGAATATCGCACATTTCATCGATACGTGCGGTGTGGAACGCGCGAAAATCCTCGGAGTGGGTGTCAGCGTCAGCGGACGCGTCAATCCCACGACAGGACGCAGTTACCGCTATTTCACTTCGAGCGAACAGTCCCTGCGCGATATGATCGAACAACGCATCGGCATCCGCGTACTGCTCGAAAACGACACCCGGGCCCGATGCTATGCCGAATACACCAACAGCAAATCCAAAGACGAGATGGACGTACTCTACCTCCACCTCGGACGCGGCCTGGCCATCGGTATCGTCATGAACGGCAAACTCTACTACGGCAAGAGCGGCTTTGCCGGAGAGTTCGGGCACATTCCCTTCTTCGACAACGAAATCATCTGCTCCTGCGGCAAGAAAGGTTGCCTCGAAACCGAAGTTTCGGGAATCGCGATCGAACAGAAGTTCGGTCGGCTTATCAGCCAGGGTGTCAATACGATCCTGCGCGAAAAATACAACAAGCACGAAGCCATCCACGTCGATGAGATCATCGACGCAGCCAAGCACGACGACAATCTCTCGATCGAACTGATCGAGGAGGTCGGAGAAAAGGCGGGCAAGGCCGTCGCCTTCCTGATCAACACCTTCAATCCGGAAACGGTCATCGTAGGCGGCGAGCTGGCCGAAGCGGGCGACTACCTGATGCTGCCCCTCAAGTCGGCGACCAACAAATACTCGCTCAATCTGGTTTATAAGGACACCAAATTCCGCTTGTCGAAAATGGGCAAGACGGCCAGCGCCTGGGGTGCTGCCATGTTGATTCGCAATCAGGTGCTCGGACTTTGCTAATGATGCTCCGAGGCCATATTTGCAGCCTGCGGGCCGTCGAACCTCAGGACCTCGAACTGCTCTGCCGGTGGGAAAACGATCCTTCGCTGTGGACAGTCAGCGGTACGATCGAACCGTTCTCGCACTATTCGATCGAACAATTCATCCAGGAGCAGCAGGCTGGTATTTACCGATGCGGACAACTGCGGTTGATGATCGACGACACAGCGGGGGAAACGATCGGAGCCATCGACTTGTTCGATTTCGAGCCGCAGCACGAACGGGCAGGCGTCGGCATTCTGGTTTACGATCCGGCACAGCGCGGGAAAGGATACGGGGCAGAGGCATTGGCTTTGCTCGAAGAGTATGCCCGCACGGTACTCCGGTTGCGGCAACTGTGGTGCAACGTACTCGCGGACAACGTCCCCAGCCTGACTCTCTTCGAAAGAGCCGGATTCCGCCGGGTCGGGGTTAAAAAGGAGTGGATCCGTACCCCCGAAGGGTATAAGGACGAAGTATTGCTCCAAAAGCTGCTTTAGACAATTTGAAATACAAATCTGCCGGAATTTTCCTGCCCGATAAGTGATCGGCGACGGAGCATCCCGGTAGATTTTTTTTATCGTATCTCGGGAGGAAACTCGCATCTCCTCCTCCCGACATCCGGCTTTTTCAAGCACCCCTCGCACCGGTTACGCACCGCTGTCGTGCCGGGGCAATCCCGACCCTGCCGAAGTTACTCTTCGTCCGGTAAATCGGCCGCCTGCAAAGTCCGGGCAGACTGTTGTTTCTTGGTCGGAATTCCCAGTTTGCGAAGCCGCTCCCCGCAGCGGACGATGTTGTCGTTACCGGTGCAAAGCCGCTTGTAGGCATCGTTATACTTGTCCCGGGCGGCGTCGAGCGACTGTCCCACCCCTTCGAGCGAAGCGGTGAAAGCCACCAACTGCTCGTAGAGTTTCGTACCGTAAGTAACGATGTCGGCCGTATTCTTGTTCTGTGCGTTCCGCTTCCAAAGATCGTCCACCAACTTCAGTAAGGCGAAAAGATTGGTCGGCGAAGAGATGATGACTTTCTTGTCGTAGGCATCGGCCCAGATGGAGCTGTCGTTTTGCAGCGCCGCCAGAAACGCCGGTTCGTTGGGAATGAACATAATGACGAAATCGGGCGAATCGAGCAATCGCTGGTACTCCTTGCGACCCAGTTCGACGACGTGCTGCCGCACCGACGCGACGTGCGACGCAAGATACTGGCGCCGGGTCGCCTCGTCCTCGGCCCCGACGTATCCGACGAATGCCGTGAGCGACACCTTCGAGTCGATGACGATCCGCTTGCCTTCGGGCAGATAAAGCACCACGTCGGGCCGCAGGTTGTTTCCCGCCTCGTCCTTGATATTGAGCTGCGTATCGTAATGTACGCCCCGGATCAGATTCGAATTGTCGAGGATCGTTTCGAGGATCATCTCGCCCCAGTCGCCCTGCACTTTGGAATTGCCCTTGAGCGCGTTGGTCAGGTTGGTCGTTTCGGTGGTGATGCGGCGATTGAGTTCCATCAGCCGTTCGAGCTCGTTGCGCAACGCCCCCCGCTGTTCGTTCTCGGAGGAGTAGATCTTCTCGACCCGCTCGCGGAACTCCACGATGTTATCCCGGAAAGGTTTCAACAACACGTCGAGCGCTTCGCGGTTGGTCTCCTTGAAAGTGCGCGACTGTTCGCCCAGAATGTCATTGGCGAGGTTCTTGAACTGGGTCCGAAAAGTTTCCTCCATTTTTTCACGCTCGGCACGTGCCTCGGCCATTCGCTGTTCGGCCGCCTCCAGACGGGCCTGCGCCAGCGTACTCCGCTCGACCAGGGTGCGGATTTCGATTTCGGCGGCAGCGGCTTTCTCTTCGGACACCCGGCGCGACTCCTCGGCCAGGCGGCGAGCTTCGTCCGCAGCGGCCCGTTCGTCCGACAAACGGGCGTTATCCCGACGCAGGGAGAGCAAAAGCAAGCCCAGCACGACGCAAACGACGCCGAGCGACAATAAAACGACAACGATTCCGGTATTCATGACAGACGGTGAAAAAGAAAAATGAACGAGCTTATACGGATCTGCAAGGAAATACGGCAATACAATCTCCCGACCGCCGAAAGCCGAAACAGGAGTGTCCTCCCCCACGACCGCCGAACGTATTCCATCGTGCTACAAAAATAGGAAAATAATCCCTATGAACGGCGTCCGGCGAAATTAAATTTTCAAAAGGAAACTACGAACGGCCAAAAGATACCGCCCGGAATCCGACGCATTCGGTCCCTGTTGAAAATAAAAGCCAAATTATTGCCATTAACTCCCGGATTTCGTACTTTTGTGTCAAAATAAATCGAAACCATGCAACGAATCATATCCCCCTCGATGCTGTCGGCCGATTTCGGCCACCTGGAACGCGATACGCAGATGATCGACCGAAGCGCCGCCGAATGGGTACATATCGACGTCATGGACGGCGTATTCGTCCCCAACATCTCGTTCGGATTCCCGGTGATGAAGGCCATCCGCAAGGCCACGTCCAAACTGCTGGACGTACATCTGATGATCGTCGAACCCGAAAAATACGTCACCCGTTTCGCCGAGGCAGGCGCCGGAATCGTCACCTTCCACTACGAGGCCACGCTCGACCCCAAAAGGTGCATCGACCTGATCCACCGCACTGGCACCAAAGCGGGCGTTTCGATCAAGCCCGCCACGTCTGTCGAGGTGCTGCGCGACATCGTACCCCTGATCGACCTGGTGCTCGTCATGAGCGTCGAGCCGGGTTTCGGCGGACAGTCTTTCATGCCCGACTCGCTGGAGAAAATCCGGGAGCTGCGTGCCATGATCGACGAAACGGAATCCACCGCTGTGATCGAAGTCGATGGCGGCATCTCTGCCCATAACTCGCGCCTGCTCTTCGACGCCGGAGCCGACGCCCTGGTCGCCGGCAGCGCCGTCTTCGGCGCCCCGGACCCGCAGGCGGAGATCGAGAGAATGTTGCAGAGCTAACCTCCGACTCCTTTCACCCAAGCACCTACTTCCGGTAAGCCGGGCGTTCCGCACGCACGGAAAATCGCAGAAAACGAAACCATGATCTCTTTAGACAATCTCACCGTCAGCTACGGCGGCTGGACGCTTTTCGACAACATATCCCTGCTCATCAACCCCAAGGACCGCATCGGCCTGGTCGGTAAGAACGGCGCCGGCAAAACGACTCTGCTGCGTCTGATCGTGGGCGAACAGCAACCCACCTCGGGTTCGATCTCCTACAACGGCGAATGCACGATCGGCTACCTTCCGCAGCAGATGCGTGTAGCGGACACTACGACACTCGTCGAAGAGACGGCCAAAGCCTTCGACGAAGTGCTGAAACTCGAAGCCGAAATCGCCCGCCTCACCCGCGAAATCGCCGAGCGCACCGACTACGAATCGTCCGACTACGAATCGCTGCTCCACCGGCTGAACGAAGCGACCGACCATTATCACATTCTGGGCGGCGATACCCGCGAAGCGGACATCGAGAAGACGCTGCTCGGTCTGGGATTCAAGCGCAGCGACTTCCAGCGTGCCACGAGCGAATTTTCAGGCGGCTGGCGCATGCGCATCGAGCTGGCGAAACTGCTGCTGCGCCGGCCTTCGATTTTCCTGCTGGACGAGCCGACCAATCACCTGGACATCGAGTCGATCCAGTGGCTCGAGGATTACCTGAAAAACTACAACGGCGCGGTGCTGCTCATCTCGCACGACCGCGCCTTTCTGGATAACGTGACCACCCGCACGGTGGAGATCTCGCTGGGCAAAGCCTACGACTACAAAGTACCCTACTCCCGATACGTCGTGCTGCGTGCCGAACGGCGGGCGCAGCAGATGGCCGCTTACGAAAACCAGCAGCGGATGATCGAAAAGACCGAGGAGTTCATCGAGAAATTCCGCTACAAGCCGACCAAATCGAACCAGGTGCAGTCGCGCATCAAGCAACTCGACCGTCTGGAGCGTATCGAGGTCGAGGAGGAGGATCTTGCCACGCTCAACATCAAGTTCCCGCCCGCCCCGCGTTCGGGACAGATCGTCGCAGAGATCAAGGAGGCCGGGATGTCGTTCGGCTCCAAACATGTCTTCAGCGGAGCGAACTTCACCATCGAACGGGGCGACAAGATCGCCCTGGTAGGCCGCAACGGAGAAGGCAAGACCACGCTGGCCCGGATGATCGTGGGACAACTCACGCCCACCGAAGGTTCGATCCGCGTGGGAGCCAACGTAAACATCGGCTATTACGCACAGAATCAGGAAGACCTGATGAACGGCGATTTCACGGTTTACGACACGCTCGACCGCGTAGCCGTCGGCGACGTGCGCACACGTCTGCGGGACATTCTCGGCGCCTTCCTGTTCCGGGGCGAGGACATCGACAAGAAGGTCAAGGTACTCTCCGGCGGCGAACGCGCACGACTGGCGATGGCCCGTCTGATGCTGGAGCCTTACAACCTGCTGATCCTCGACGAGCCGACCAACCACATGGATATGCGTTCGAAAGATATTCTCAAGAACGCCATCATGAAATACGACGGTACGGTGATCGTCGTCTCCCACGACCGCGAGTTTCTCGACGGCATGGTTTCCAAGGTTTACGAATTCCGGAACGGCGGCGTACGCGAATACCTCGGCGGCATCTACTACTTCCTCGAAAAACGCAAACTGGAATCCTTGCAGGAGGTGGAGCGTAAGGACGCTCCCGCGAAAGAGGCGGCGCCGAAAGCCAGCTCTTCGGGCAAGCTGACCTACGAACAGAAGAAAGAGCAGGAAAAACTCCTGCGCAAGCTCCGCAAGGCGGTCGAAACGATCGAAGCATCGCTGGCCGATCTGGAGAAGAAGATCGCGGATTACGACCGTAAATTCGCCGAAGCGACCCAATACAACGAAGCCGACTACAAGGCTTACAACGAGTTGAAAGCCGAATACGACCACCAGATGCACGAATGGGAGAAGGCGTCGTACGAACTGGAAATCACCGAAGGAGAGTAACGATCGGAGCCGGAAGAAAGCCAGCAGCACCATGAAAGCACTTATCCTCAACGGATCGCCCCATCCGCAGGGAGTTGTCGTCCAGGCGCTCCGCACCGCTGCCGACACCTTGCGGCAGGCCGGAGCCGACATCGAATGGATCGATGTTTACCGCACGGAGTTCCGCCCCTGCACGGGTTGTATGCAGTGCCGCGCGACGAACGTTTGTCCGCTGCCCCGCGATGCGGCCCATGCCGTCGGCGAACGGATCCGGCAGGCCGGCCTGCTCGTGGTGGGGACTCCGACCTACTGGGGCGGTATGTCAGCGCGGCTGAAGATGCTCTTCGAGCGGCTCGTTCCGGTTTTCATGGGCGAATCGGCTCTCGGCCTTCCGCAGCCCCGGCAAAAAGGCAAACGTGCACTCGTCATCGCTGCCTGTACGACGCCCTGGCCTTTCAACATCCTTGCCCGGCAAAGCCGGGGCGCCGTCCGTTCGGTCCGTGAAATATTGGGTACGGGAGGGATGAAAGTCCGGACCTGCGAAATCCCCGGCACCCGGAAAATGAACGGCAAACTCCCCGAAAAGGAGGCCCGGCGAATCATCGCACGCACCCGAAGAATCGTTCGAAAAATAGAATAAAATTTTGGCGACCGCCGATTCGACCGTCCGGATAAAGAACACCGAAAAGCATGATTCCGGGCCCGATCCGAAAAGCCGCACGACAAAAAGACAAAAAAAATCAACTAACGAACCGACCAATACCATGACGGAAAACCTTGTATTCGGCATCCGCCCCGTAGTCGAAGCGATCGAAGCGGGCAAACAGATCGAAAAACTCTACATCCGCAAAGGCGCCGAAGGGCAGTTGATGACCGAACTGCGCGACCTCTGCCTGCGGCATCGCATCCGCACGCAGGAGGTGCCCGTCGAGAAGCTCAACCGCCTCACGCGCGGCAACCACCAGGGCGTCGTCGCCCAGATCTCCCCCATCGGCTACGTCGAACTGAACGACATTCTGGAACGGGTGCCCGAAGACGAAACCCCGCTGATCGTCCTCTTCGACGGCGTGACGGACGTGCGTAACTTCGGAGCCATCGCCCGCTCGGCCGAATGTGCCGGAGCGCACGGACTGATCGTACCGCTGAAGAATGCCGCTCCCGTCAACTCGGAGGCGATTCGTTCGTCGGCGGGTGCGCTGACCGCCATTCCCGTCTGCCGCGTCGGTTCGATCCGCAACACGCTCAAAGCGCTCCAGGCAGAAGGCTACCAAGTGGTAGGCGCTACGGAGAAAAGCCGCAAGCTGCTCTACGACGCGGATTTCCGCAAGCCTACGGCACTCGTCATGGGTGCCGAGGATACCGGCATTTCGAAAGAGGTGCTGAAACTCTGCGACGAACAGTTGGCCATTCCGATGATCGGCAAGATCGAATCGCTCAATGTCTCGGCTGCAGCGGCGGTACTGTTGTTCGAAATCGTACGCCAGCGAATCGGCTAATCCTGCCCTCCAACCTTCCGATGCCATGCCCCTGCTGCGCGACTTATTCGGCCTGTTTCGCTCCGAGCCGGATCATCCGACAGCCCGAAAGCCCAAACCGAAGCCCGAGACCAGAAAACCCGTCCGCAGGCAAAAGACGATCGTCCATCCGATAGTCGGAGAGGTGACCCTCTCGCAAAGCCGACGGGCACGGCGCATTTCGCTCTGCGTACGGCCGTACGGCCCCGTCCGGCTCTCCTACCCTTACGGCGTCTCGACCGCCCGGGCCTTGGAATTTCTGGAAAGCCGCATCGGATGGATTCAGACGGCCCGGGATCGAATAGCCGAGCGGCTCGCCCAACAACCTCCACGCCCCACCCTTTCGCCCGAAGAAGAACTCCGCCGATGGGAACAGTTGCGGCGCGAAGCGGTGGCTGTACTACCGTCCCGCGTAGCGGAACTCGCAGTGCGAACCGGTCTGCAATACCGTTCGGTAACGATCCGGGCCACCCGCTCCAAATGGGGCTCCTGCAACGGGCGCAACGACCTGTCGCTGAGCCTGTACCTGATGACGCTGCCCGAACATCTGCGGGATTTCGTCATCCTCCACGAACTCTGCCACACCGTCCACCACGACCATTCGCCCCGCTTCCATGCGCTGCTCGACCGGCTGGTCGGGGGTAAAGAAAAACTCCTCAACAAGGAGCTGAGGAGTTACAGGGCCTATTGATAAATTCCCATTCACATCTATAGGCGAATCGAGAAATTACTCTTAACGATTCAGACCTCACTATCGATCATTCCTTCAGAATGCCGAATCGCCGGTTTTTATAGTCAATCACGATCGTCTTATCCAAAAAATAACGATTTCCGGTCAAGCCCCAATAACCCGAACGATCCAGATTTTTGTCATTCAACATGTCACTGCCATAAACAGGTAATGAATTATCTAACTCTTCTTTTCCGAGCATTATCTTTACGTCAGGAATATAACCATAAACATCCACTGGTTTACCCCAGGATAAAACGGTCAAAGAATCGACACAGCGGTCGGGGTTGCTTATCCGGGCAATTTTCGAGAGCGACGACAACAATGGGAATATACTGGAACCCGTGTCGAACATCACTCTATAGGTTATATCCCCGATTTGTAATGGAAGGAATACCAAATTACTCTCTTTTACATACTCGATATCGACAAACTCCACTCGCTGCTCCCAATCGGAAGGGAGGGATTCGATACCGCACAATCTTTGATTCTTGTAATCGATAATTAATATTTTCCCTTCAAAAAGATCGGCTGCAATCGTTCCTATGTGTTTAATGTAGGCTAAGTAGCCGACGCCGTGCCATATTACTATGGTCGGTTTCCGAAAA
>OGOV01001875.1_pt1 | contig 17164 bp, 10 predicted proteins | sample 1552711 | NCBI WGS metagenome assembly OGOV01 (sample SAMEA2580216, study PRJEB22360) | human gut metagenome | biome: human gut; feature: human-associated habitat; material: faeces | place: Denmark | collected 2008/2010 | reverse complement strand
CATCTTCCAAAGTGGCTGGCGGCAAATGGCACCTTACTCTTGATCTCTCTTGCCTTTTTGGGTGTTTTTTTGCTGATCGGATGGCTTTTATTTCAGCAATGTAAACTACTTCTCACAAATTTGTCCATTTATCATCAAATTTATACTTCCACATAACCGAGGATTTTTTTCCGTCGTTCATAGCTCTACCATTGCTGGCATAACCTTTTAATTCATCACCTTGTTCCAAGTTTGCAACAATACCTAATTTGCCTAATCCTAAGGAAATACCCTCTCTGGTCTTGCCATACTCAGCTTTGCTTAAAGATATACTATTTTGCATTTGCTTTTTAGTAATGATATTAATTACACCGGAAGATGCCTCACTGCCATACAAAACAGAAGACGCACCTTTAACAATTTCAATTCTTTCAACAGCTTCTACGGGTAACGTATTCAAAAAATAAACATTATTCATATTGATAGGTGCACCATCAATCATTACCAATGTACCTTTATCATTGCCACGGATCAATATTTTCGCAGACATACCACCCCAAGCCTGACCATTAGCGCCATATCCATAAGATGTAATACCATTTGCTAATTTTAATCCATCATATAAGTTAGTTGCTCCTGATTGAGTAAGTTCTTTTTCTGTTATGACCTTTACTGATGCAGGTGTATCAACGTCATCTTTTTCAGTTCTTTGCGCAGTTACTACCATCTGATCTAAAGAATACTCCTGCAGCTCTTCGGCAAAAGCAGCTGCACTACTGCATAAAACAGTACCGGTAATGAGGGCTGTCATCAGCATGCCCTTGGAAAAATTTGACTTCATGTTTTACTCATACTCCTTAAAAATATTTATTTTGACCACCCTTCCCCCGTCCAGTCTTGTATGGCCACGAGCTACTAAGTGCATCAAGCAAAATTGTAAGCTATACGGCAATATAGCTATAAAAAATGCGCCCTTGCTTTTATAATCAGCAAAGGCGCAAGTTGCTCTTCTGATAGTATATAAGAAAAGCTCTAATAAAATTATAATTGTTTAGAACTTCTTCTTACTTGCAAATAGTATACTATATAAATTGTTTTGACGCAATATATATTCCTATTTATTATTAAATTCGATTAGGAAATTTTTCTTTCAACCACAAAAACAGTATCGGCAGCACCAACAGCGTAAATCCCGTCGCCTTTATCATCCCGCCGATGATAACCCACGCCATGCTCACGCGCGTCTCCGAGCCTGCGCTCAGCGAAAGCGCTGTCGGCAGCATGCCCACCACCATCGTCAGTGCTGTCATAAAGATAGGCTTCAGACGCGTTTTGCCTGCCTCAATTACCGCAGCCTTCGCCGTCATGCCTTCATGCATCAGCGTCAGCGTATAGTCCAAAAGCAACGTGCCGTTTTTCGCTACCAAACCATCCATAACCAGAATACCGATAAGTGAATACAGATTGATTGTATTATGCGTCAGCAGCAAACAGAATATAGCGCCGATAATGCCAAGCGGCAGCGAAAACATACGGATGAACGGAGTAAATACCGATTCATAAAGCACTGCCAGCAGCAGGTAAATTAAAAGCAGTGACAGTGACAACGCCATAGCCATTTCGGCAAAGGAATCGTTCATCGTGGTCGCCTGACCGGAGAAAGCGTAGCTACTCTTAAGACCTGCGGCATTGAGCTTCTGCGTCAGCTCCTTAACTACCTCATTCAACGGTCTGTCCGTCAGATTACACTGGATGTTGATAATGCGCTCCTTGTTCACGCGACGAATCGTAATCGGGCCTACGCCCTCTTCTACGTCGGCAAGGTCGCCAAGAAAGACGCTTCCTCTGCCTGTCTGCACGGGAATAGCGCGCACATCCTCGATATCATAGCCACTGCCACCGGCAAAGCGTACTGCAATATCGGTGTCATTGCCATGGTTTTGCACATCGTTCGCCAGGACGCCGGCACTGCGTCCGCCAATGGCAGCGTTAAAGGACTGCGCCACATCATTGACTGTCGCGTGATAATATTTGAGCTTGTCGCGGTCCACCGTCACCTTCAGCTCCGGCATGCCCTTAACATAGGAATTTTTGATATCCTTCAGGCCTGCTGTCGAAGCAAAAATCTGCTCTACCTTAGCGGAATCAGCCACAAGCTGGTCCATATCGCTGCCCTTAAGCTCCACCTGTACCGGCGAGCGCACAAGGTTGCGACCGCCCGAAACACCGGTAACGGATGACTGAATCTCATTGACGCGCACCTTGATTTCGCCAAGATTCTGCTTGGCAAAGCTACGGATGCCCTGTGCTACCTGCCAGACATCCTTACTGCGCTCGTCGCTGCTTTTGAGCGCGATAACCAGCTTGCCCATGCTCTGTGTGGTCGTTACATTAGTCATATAATGCTCGATTTCCGGCACCTTGGCCAAATAATCCTCAAACAGCAGCAAAGCCTCGTTGGTTTGGTCGGCGTTAAAGCCTGTAGGCAGCTCAATATTCACCTGAATCGCGCTTTCGTCGGTACGCGGCATGTACTCCGAGCCAACTATACCGAGCGGCACCAGCGCCACCGCCACCGCGAAGGCTGCCAGTACTCCCAGCACCAGCTTCTTCGGCTTTTCGATGCATTTACGCAGCAGAACATCATATTTTGCAATCGTCTGCGCTTCAAAAGCATCCAATCTGCTCCACAGCTTGCCCTTAGGCTCCTCCACGCCGTTTTTATAAAAGCGCGAAGCCAGCATCGGTGTCAGCGTAAAGGATACGACAAGCGACATCAGCGTAGCAAAAACAATCGTCATGCCAAACTGCTTGAAGAACTGTCCTGTCGCACTTTGCATAAAGGCAATCGGCAAAAATACCACCACGTCGCAAAGCGTCATAGCGATTGCCGCCATACCAATCTCATTACGGCCTTCCTCCGCTGCCACGTCGGCGCTTTTGCCCATCGCCAGGAAGCGATGGATATTCTCCAATACAACAATGGAGTCATCCACAAGAATACCGATACACAGCGCCATACCCATAAGTGACATCATATTGAAGGTAAAGCCTGCCAGATACATCAGGAAGAAGGTTGCAATCAGCGAGGTCGGAATGGCAATCATAACTGCCATGGACGACTTCCAGCCACGCAGGAACAGATACAAAACAAGTCCCGTGGTAACAAGTCCTTCGAGCAGCGTTTTGAGCGTGTTGCTCAGGGAATCGCGCACGAAATGCGACTGGTCATAAACAACTGTGAAAACGTAGTCCGGATAATCCTTGCGCAGCGTTTCCAGCTGCTGCAGCACGCCGTCTGCTGTGTCGACGATATTGGCGCCGCTGGCCTTATACACCTCCAGTGATACCGCCTCGTTGCCGTCAACACGGCTATAGGCCACGGCACGCTTATCCTTGGCCTGCACGTTAGCCACCTGCCCCAGCTCGATGTATCTGCCACCTGTACCCTTAAGCTGCAGGTGCTGAATCTCCTCCGGAGCCTTATACTGCGCCTGCAGACGCACGGTTTTTTCCAAAGCATCAGTATAGACAGAGCCGGAAGAAACAATAACGTTTTCCTTGCGCACCGCTGTAATAATATCCTGCAGAGTCAAACCGTAATAATTGAGCTTATCCTTGTCAACCTCGATAGCGACTTCCTTGGCACGTCCGCCGGTAACGTCAACATCGGCTGCCTGCTGCAAGCGCTCCTTAAAGCTGCTGTCTGCCAAGGCAAAAATATCGTCCAGGTTATCCTTAGACGTTACTGCAATCTGGATAATCGGATATTCTTCGGAGGAACGCTTGAGCACTGCAGGCTCATCAATATCCTCCGGCAGATTCTTACGGATACGGCTGACTTTTTTCGTTGCCTCGATAGCCACCATATCAGCATCGGCCTGACTGTCCAGCTCGACAAAAATCTCCGCACGTCCGGGACGGGTAGCGGAACGCACCTGCTTAAAGTGCGAAATTGAGGACAGCTCGTCCTCAATCGGCTTCGTCACCTGTTGTTCAACGGATTCCGTACTGGCGCCCGGATAGTTGACAATGACGCTGATAAATTTAGAGTCTACGTCCGGCAACAGCTCCACGCCAATGCGAAAGAAGCTGATAAGACCGAGGACGCAGACTAATATGTAAATCATGCAGATACCGATAGGCCGTTTAATAGAAAAGCGCGTAATATTCATTACTTCGCCTCCTCCTTGGCCACCTCAACCACCATGCCGTCACGCAGACGCGCAAGATTATCAAGGATAACCGTCTCGCCTACCTTCACACCCTGCACTATTTCAATGCTTTCATTATTACTTGCACCGGTAGTAACAGGCTTTTTCAGAGCCTTATTACCCTTGCCCAGCACATAGACAAAATATTTGCCATCCCGTTCCAGAACGGCATTTTTAGGTAAATATATAGTGGATGGCTTTTGCAGAAAACGCAATTCACCCTTGGCAAACAAGCCTGCCTTTACGTTGGAGCCAGGCTCATCCAGCCTGATGCGGAGGGTAAACTTGTTTGTTTCCCTGCTTCTTACAGGGCTCACATAAACAACAGTACCCCGGCATATTTCGCCAATCGCCTCCAGCTTCAGCTCGACCTGCGTGCCAACGGTCACAGAAGCAGCCTCGGCCTCTGTAATATCGCAGTCCACTGTAAAACCACTGTCATCCAAAAGGGTAAGCAGCCTGCTGCCTGCAGGCGCATAGCCACCCACTTCTGCATCGCGGTAGGTAATAATACCTGCGCGTGGTGCCTTGAAAATCAGATCGTGATACTTGTTTTGCGCAATAATGTACTCCTGCTCGCGTCTGGCAGCAATCTGCTCCTGACGGTAAACCTGCGACGGTGTGCCATCATAGCTTTCCTGCTGCGCCAAAGCATCGTACTGCGCCTTTTTATTAGCCAGCGTCTGTTCCATACTGTCCAGCTCGGACTTGGAAACAGCGCCCTGCGCATACAGCTTGCGGTAACGCTCCGCGTTGACCTGCGCCAGCTTATAATCAGCCTCATAGCGAGTAAGGCTGGTGCTGTAGCTCACATCCGTAGTTGCCGCATTAGCTCCGGCCTCGGCATAGCGTGCCTTGGCCTTGAGCATTTCGGCGCGGGCATCATCAAGATGCTGCACCAGGAGGATATCTCCGGCCTGCACCTTGCTGCCCAAATCCACATTAATCTCATCGACGATGCCGGCATACTTGTTGATGATATCAATCTGTGCCTTGGCCTTGAGCTGTCCAAAAAGATTAATGCTTTTATACAATGGTCGTCTGCTTACTGTCTGCGTGTGCACAATAGGTTTCATTACTGCTTTTTTTGACGTAGACTGGTTGGAGAGATGCCTGAGGCCCAGTGTCAAAGTAATGCCTATCACACAGATAGCAAGCAGACTAAGGAGTTTGTGTTGTAATATATAATTTTTTGCCTGAGTAAAATCGGAGCGCAGCATTATTTCGCTGCTGCCTGAGCATCAGCAGCTACGGCCTGTTGGCAGACTTCCAGCATAGCCTCAGCAAAGCTGCCTGCCGGAACCGGAACAAACTTCAGTTCCTTAGCCTGATGGCTCAGCAGAGTTTTCTTGCTGCCATAAACATCCATTACCTCTACGCCGTAGGTTTTATCCTGCAGATTAAAGGTCATAACGATTTCGCAGTACTGCACCTTCTCTTTTTTAGCCAGAGAAGCCTTGTATTTTTCATTGAGCTTTTTCAGCATATCCTTATCAGTGAAGACTGTTTTGGTCAGCACAGTGATAATATTTTTATCTGCTACACCGTTAGTAACCTTGCTGAAGGTCAGGGAATCCATATCGTAAGCATAAATACCTACGTTATTTTCTACAACGATAGACCAACGAGCCTGCTCCTGCTCTTCCTCGCTCGGTTTAGGCATCATGCTGATTTCCCAGTTCATACCCTCCTGAGTTGCGGGCTTTTTGTCTGCATCAGCAGCAAATGCGGTTGCACAGCAAAATAAGGTTACTAATAAAATAAGCAGTTTTTTCATGAAAACTCCACTCCTTTATATTTCAATATACCTATTAGTATACTATACTCTTATCTTTAATTCAAATTTCTTACAATACGAATTATATTTTCCTTAGACAGCTTCTGCAGCGTATAATAATTGGCCTGCATAGCGGCGGCAACCTTCTTTGCCAGGCCCAGCTTGATAAAATCGCTTTCCGTATCAATAACCACCGAGGTAATTTTAGCCTTAGCGATTTTCTCGGCAATGCTGATTGCTGCTGCTACAGGATCCTTTTCACCCTCATGCACGGCATTCGCGCGTCCGTCGGTTACAACAATCAGAATCGGCTCCAGCTCGCTGTCACGCTTGTTCAAAAGCGCCAACGTCTGCAGCGACAGCGCCAAGCCGTCTGCCAGCGGCGTTTTACCACCGGTCGGCATTTCTGCCAGACGCTTCTGCGCCAAGTCCACACTGCGGGTAATCGGCAGCAGCATATCCGCCTTATCACGACGGAAAGCAATCATACCTACGCGGTCACGCTTTTGGTACGCCTCCTGCAACATGTAGAAAATGGCACCCTTAACGGCGCGCATACGCTCACGTGCACCCATGGAGCCGCTAGCATCCACTGCAAACAGGAAGGTGTTGCCGATGCGTTTTTCGCGCACCTTCTGGCGTAAATCCTCCTCCTTGATGTTCAGCGCACAGCCGTTATCCTCACGCAAGCGCTGATACGGCGCTGCAGCACGGATAGTTGCGTCAAAGGCCAAGTCCGTAACCTTGCTTTTAGGCTGTTCGGCGCGCACATAACGTCCCTGCTTCAGGTCAGTCTTGGTCACGCTGCGTTTGCCGCTGCCACGGCGCACATTGCGGTCCTTGCCCAAATCCAGCAGCATCTTCGGCAGACGGAAGCTCTTATCGATATCGGCAAGCTGCTCCTCCGGTGCTAAGTTGCTGTTATTATGCTCCTGCTGCTGCTCGTCCTCGTCGCTTTCGTCATCCTCGTCCTCATCGTCAGAAGCATCGTCATCTTCGTCATCATCGCCGTTATCCAAGGGCGGAGGCGGCGGCAGCTGGTTATCTTCGTTGTCCTCGTCGTTATTATCATCGTCAGGATTATCTTCGTTATCCTGCTCGTTTTCATCTTCGTTTTGGTTATCGTCCTGTTGCTCCTGCTCCTCGGGCTGTTGCTCGGGCAGCTTGCGCATACGGTGCGGCAGCACGAACTGTGCGGCCTCCTCCACATCCTTCGGCAGCACGTAGGTGCGATCAGCCAACGCAGCGATAGCGCGCGCAGCCTCTAGCAGATAAATTTCCGCACGATGGCCGGCACAAAAAGCCTGCGAGCACAGCTGAGCGGCAAGCATCAGCATCGCATCGCTCACCTCAACCTGCGGCAGCAGCTCACGCGCTGCCTGCACCTTCGCTGCCAGGGCAGCGGTTTCTTCCGCATACTGCTCACAAAACGCAAGGGTATTGTTACTATATGCTAAGGCACGTTGGATAACCTCCACGCGCTGACTGATATCCTGCAGTGCCTGCATATCTGCGTACATACCGAAGCGGTCCAGAATATGTCCGGGCAGAGTACCCTCCTCAGGATTCATCGTAGCAATAACGGTCGTGCGCACCTCATGGCTGCAGCTGATACCGTCACGCTCCACATTGTTGATGCCTGCGCTGTTGGCATCCAATGCCGCAGTCAGCAGCTCCTGACGCAGCAGATTAGCTTCATCAATATAAAGAATATTATCTGTCGCACGCGCCAGAATGCCCGGTGAAAAGCGTTTTTCGCCCAAGCTTACGGCAGCCTCCAGGTCGATGCTGCCAAAAAGCATATCCTCGGTTACGTTCAGCGGCAGCGTCAACAGCTTTTGCGAACCAATCAGGCTCTGCACACTGCGCGCCAGTACGGATTTTGCCGTACCCTTGGCACCGCCTATGAGCAGACCGCCTGCTCTGCGGTTGACCAAAGCAATCAGCAAAGCCTTTTTAGCCTCCTCCTGCCCCACAACCGCAGTAAAGGGATAGAGATTATCTTTAAGCATATTCAACGCTCCTTAGGATTCGGCAGCCAAAAAGCTCTCTACCTTATTCCAATCCAGCTCGCCCTCTTCAAACGGACGGCGGCGCATACGGTGCGGCAGCACCAGCTTAGCTGCTTCCTTCAAATCATCAAGGTTAGCCTGCTTGCGACCGTTGAAGGCAGCCAGGGTCAGCGCTGTTTTGATCACAGTAATATCTGCACGGTGACCGTCTACACCAAGTTCAACAGAAAGCTTAGCTACAGTTTCCAGCAGCTTATCATCAATAGTAACCTCCGGCAGCAGCTTACCGGCAGCGATAATTTTTGCTGCCAGCTCTTCTTGTGCTTCCTTATAGCCTGCAATGAAGCTTTCCGCATCATTTTCATAAGCCAGACGGCGTTTGATTACCTCTACGCGCTGCAGCGGGTCATGCTCGCCGGTCACAACAACGCTCAAACCAAAGCGGTCCAAAAGCTGCGGACGGATGTCACCCTCTTCGGGGTTCATAGTACCTACCAGCACAAAGCGTGCGGGGTGGGAATAGGAAACACCCTCGCGTTCAACAGTGTTTACGCCCATGGCAGCGGCGTCCAGCAGCACGTCTACAACGTGGTCATCCAGCAGATTGATTTCATCTACATATAAAATATTGCGGTTGGCCTGCGCCAAAATACCTGGTTCAAACTTTTTCTCGCCATGCTTAATCGCATGCTCAATATCCAATGTGCCAACAACGCGATCCTCGGTTGCGCTGACAGGCAGTTCAACTACGCGCATGTTGATGGTTTCCTCCGGCAATGTGCCCTCTGCCTGCAGCTTGGCAGTACAGTCATCACACAGCTGGCTGCTGTGCGGGTCACAGTGGAAGCGACAGCCGTGCACAGCCGCCATCGGCGGCAGCAGCTCGGCGAGAGCGCGCACAGCGGTGGACTTCGCCGTGCCCTTTTCACCTTTAATCAAAACACCACCCAAAGCAGGGTTAATAACGTTCAAAATTAAGGACAGCTTCATTTCCTCCTGTCCGACAATCGCAGTAAAAGGATATACAGCAGTACGTTTCATTTATATTCCTCCGTTTATTAAAAAGAGCTATCAATAAAATATGTATCTAATTATACAGTGTCTACTAGGTATACACGCAAGCGATTTAGTGAAAAAGTTATAAGAAAATTAAAAACCGACCACCTGAATTTAGTTTTTATACCTAACTTCATGTAGTCGGTTCTTGTAGTTTATATTATTTTCTCACATATCTTTGCTTAGAGCTTTTAGGCTTATCCGGCAGCGTCAAAGCAATTTTGTCGTCATCAATCAACGGCTGCACAATTTTTGACATAGAATAATAGCGCGAAAAGCCCAGAAAATCAATAATTTCCTGTCTGGAGCGCGGCACTGTGCAAAATTCTATCAAGCGTTCTTCTATGCTATATGCCTGCTGTCCATTGTATTGCTCCTGCTCCTCCTGCACACTGCTGACAGTTGCATAAGGCGCATCGTAAACCTGTGCAATTTTACTCTTAAAGGTAACTACAAATTCACCATGACGTACAGCAAAAACCGGCTGTGGCAGCTGTGCCTTTTCCAACTCGTGATAAATAGTCGGAATGCCGCTATAACGGTTTTCGGTAACATGCATCAGCTCCAGAATATTTGCCAAAGCACTGTTACGTGTATCCGGACGCACTTTGCCTAATGAATCAATCGTCAGCTTGCCATATAAGCCACCGCTGGAAATAATCTCTAATCGGTTGCGATATATTTCCAGACGAACAGGCACGTTTTCCGAGTGAATACTGTAATCGCGATGTACCAATGCATTAAGAATCGCCTCACGCACTGCCTTCAGCGGATATTCATCCCTGTCCGCACGCTTGCCCTTATCATCTATAATCGTACTGTGGCGGCTGTTGCGGTTCACAAAATCAACCTCGTCTACCATTTCATCTATCGTGCCGGTAATACGCTCATTATCAATAAAGCGCTCTCCCTGTAATCCTGGCTCGCCCATTTCATTGCCGGGCAAAGCAACAGCCGTAATGCAAAGCTGTGGAAAAGCTCCCTGCGGATATTTAGAAAAACACAGCTCGCCTGCCAGCGTCGGCTGTCCGTTTACCGTAACACCCATCAGCTCTAGAATATCTTCATCACTTACATGTTTAGCCAAATTTTTGCGGTCTTTTTTTACTGCCTGCAAAAAGCAAGCCAGCTTTTCTTCATCAAAAAAGCTTCTGCGTGCACCCGTTGCTTCGCGAATATCGTCTCGGATACGCTTGCGAAAGGCATCATAGCTGTAAATTTCATATTCACTCATCGGTTCATCAGCATCGCCCACACGTATATAAGCGCCTTTCAATCTGCCTGTACCACGATAAAAACACGGTCTTTCTGCGACATCAAGCCCCGGAATCTCTGCCGAAACTACAACCTTGTCATCTATTTCGCAAACAGTAAATAAAGCACGCACACACGGCGACATCTGATTGCACTGTTCCGTTACCTTTTTCTGCAAATCCTGCGCATCATAAACGCCGACAACCTCAAAGCCTTTTCTTTCATCTATGCCGAACACGATAACGCCGCCCTCGTCCTGATTGGCAAAACTCGACAATGTATCGTATAAACGTGTAGGACAGCCCTTGTTTGCAGCCTTTAGCTCAACTGTTTGCATTTCACATTGCAGATGTTTTATTTTAGCAACCAAATTGCGCAAAGCTTCAGTTTGCATAGTACGCCCTCCTTTTAATTGCTATTGCTCTTACAGTTTAGCAACTTTTTGGCAACTAGTCAATTGTTTTGCCAACTATTTTACCAACTATTACAAAAAAAAGTCGGCAAGCAGCATATCGCTACTCACCGACAACACAGATAATTTTAGTTTTTATATACAGCGTCCGCCAAATCCTCTACAGCTTTGACAATGTACTGCGACACGCACAGCACATGCTTCGCCGGCACAGTATAGACCTTTCTGTTTTTCACTGCGTCCGTAGTCTGGTAACCGGGATTGTTCAGCAACTCCACCTCCATCTGCTTCGGATCATGCTGACCGTCATAATTCCAGCCTGCGAGTAAAAACACCTCCGGATTGAGCTGAACCACGGCCTCCTGATTGACGATACCAGGCTTATCATAATGCAGCTCCTCCAAGGCATTGCGGACCTGTGCATATCTGCAGACATCGTTAAACGAAGCCTCCGGACTGTAATAAGCACCGTTACTGCGCATAAAAACAATGCGCTTCTGTTTTTCCTTGGGAATGTTGCCAATCTTATCCTGCACCTTCTTCAGATGCTCATTCATCGCGGTAACCATCATTTCGCCGCGTTCCTTTTCGCCAACGGCCTCGCCCAAAAAGCGTATGCACTCACGTACATCTTCAAAGCTTTTGGGAGTTTTATAAACATAAACCTGCAGGTTCATATCGCGTAGCGACTGAATAACCTCCGGCTTAACAAAATCCGGTATCAATATTAAATCAGGGTGCAACGCCATAATTGCCTCCGAGCTTTGGCCATCTACTCTGCTGCCCACACTCTGCGCCCGCTCTACAATATTGGATATCCCCGGGTCGTCCACCAGACGTGAGAAGGCAGCAATGCGACTGCTCGGTACAAGGTCAATGAGGATTTCATCAGTGCTTATAGACATAGATATAATGCGTTGCGGCTTTTCTTTAAAATACAGCTTATGCCCCTGCGAATCCGTAACAGTATAGGCTGCAGTACTGTTCGATTTTTGCGCACTATCACTGCTGCAGCCTGCAACTATTAATAGTATACTCAAACACAGCAGCAGTGCTGTTATTATCTTTTGATATTTTTGTTTCGGCATATTTTCTTCATCCTTTATTTTTCTTCAGTATAGCTATTATAGCACGAACACCATCTTTCGACATAAGCAAGTTATAGCAGTTTGGCATATGAAAAAGGCAGAACAGATTTTACTCTGCTCCGCCTTTCTCAAAGGAGTTAAGTGTATATGAATAAGGTTAGGGGCTGATTATTTACATGCTCTCCACTCATGTTTTATTCGCATCAAATTCACTACTTCAAAGCAAACTATCTGCGATTAATTTTTATGTGAAATTAATATAAGCATAACCTTTTACTTCACCCTTAAATGCTGCGCTCCCTGCATAGCAAAGGCTTCGCCGTAGGCAGCATGGGCAATTTCCTGCACGCCGAAAACAACGTCCTGCGAGCAGTTGTAGATATAGCCTTCATTGGGATAAAAAAGCTGCTTGCTTTTGATGGCACGCATAGTCTGCAGCGACGGATCCTCTAAAAATTCCTGGTTATATTTTTTGATATCAAAATTGCCATGGTCGTTATACACCGGCATTATCAGTAAATCCGGATCAATCTTTACCAGCATTTCCTTCGTAACCTGCTGGCCGTTTTTGATTCCTGCAGCTGAAACGCCGTTGATAACGCCTGCTTCCTTACACATATCGTCAAAAATACACCCCTTGCCGCCGTAGGAGCTCATCAGCGAAACAAGAACGATTTTCTTCGGCTGCTGCATCCTGAGCGCCGCTACCTGCTGCTTCACCTGCGCCAGCCTGCTGTCCATCAGCTTTACCAGCTCTTCTCCCTTACTGTCGGCGTGCATGGCTTTGGCGATAGTGCGCACGTTTTGCCTGATATCCTCAATAGTCGCCGGCCCTTTCAGTACGATAACATTCATGCCCAAATTACACAAATTTTCGACACGGTTCATGTCGCTCCAATCGTAGGCAAAGACCACATCCGGCTTCAGCGCCAGCACCTCTTCTGCCGAAGGGTTTTTGATTTTGTGCTGAATTTTTTTAGCCTGTTCTACAAGGTTGGAACTTACCGGATCATCGGCCAGATAATTGACGGCAACCAATTTATCTTCCATGCCTAAGCCCATGACTATGCCATCACTGCTGAGCGCCAGCGTCAGCACCTTTTGCGGTGCCTGCTTGAACGTGGTAACTGTTCCATGCTCATCCGTTACGGTATAGCTGCCGCCTGCAGCAGCGTCTTTACCGCCGCTGCCTTGTCCGCAGCCTGTGACTAAAAGCAGCAGGAACAGCAGTAAACAAAAAAATTTCTTCATGCTTCATGCCTCTATTCTCATCGTTTTATTTCAGCGGTATTGACTTATATGCGGCAATACCGACAATACAGTAATTTATATTATAAAGTATATAGCACTATGATAGTCAAGAGGGATTGAAGAGAATGTTCTTCCCATATACAAAAAGGCGGCGCAGTGCGCCGCCTTAAGGGTTAAACTGTTATGATGTTAGAAGGTGTATTCTGCGCCGATGATGAAGGAACGTCCTGCCATCGGGTATCTTGCTTCGCCGTTTTTGTACAAGCCGCCGAATTCAGCATAGCGTGCATTGGTCAGATTGTAGCCATTGATGAACAGCTTAGCATTATCATTAATCTTATACTGTGCACCAAGATCTAAGGTGAAATAGCTACTGTCTACAAAATTCTTTTCAGATTGTCCGGTAACAGCATTAGCATTCAGGGTAAACAGCCAATCAGCATTCTTATACTTCAAGCCTGCACGATAAATATTCGGCTTAGTAGTCAAATCCTTGGCAAAGCCGTAGCCCTTGTCCTGCTTAACCTGAACATAGGTATAAGAAGCATACGCAGATAAGTTATCATCAAAATCATGATTCAGGCTCAATTCCAAACCACGACGTTTTTCTTTATTAACGTTAATAGCTTGGGTAGTTGTTCCGCCATCCCATACCCAGTCAATAGCGTCCTTGATATCACTATAGAATACACTAGCAGAAATATCCGTCTTATCATTCAGCTTTGTATTGCCACCAAAGGTCCAAACATAACCTTTTTCCGGTTTAAGGTTCGGATCGCCGTAAGTCGGGTACATGCCCGGCTGATACCAGAACAGGTCATCTGTAGTAGGTGCATTAAATACACGGCCCCAAGATAAGTAAGCATTGCTGTTTTCATCGAACTTTTTGTTCAAAGCAACCTTGGGAGTAACCTCACTGCCATACTTACTGTGATGATCATAACGCAAGCCTGTATTTAATTGCCAGGTCGGAGCAAACTCCCATCTGTTTTCTGCAAAAATTGCTTTGTTATTAATATCACGCTTGCCGGTGTACAGTGCGTTATTATCAACAGTTGTCTTGTAATATTCTAAACCGGCAGTAAATGCATCTGTTTCACTGAACTTAAAATTCTGCTGTGCTTCGAAGCCAACCGTAGAATCGGTAAAGTTTGATTGATTAGAAACAGATGGGGATCTGAAATGAGCGTGTTGATAGTTTTTATATACCTGAACATAGCCTTTTTCATCGCTGCTTTCATTCCAATCATAACGCAAAGCAACGTTATTGCTGATACGTTTATGACTGTCGGTTGTTCCCCATTTGGAATAACCGAACGGAGAGCCGCCTTCGGCATTGATATGCTCAAAGTTAACGCCAATGCGGTTGTCCTCGCCAACCTTCTGATCCAGCTTAACAATTACGCCGGTATCATCATAGCCGGAGTTCTTCAGCATCTGAGATTTTCCGTTGGCATTTTTAAATTTATATTCGCCTCTGCGTTCTTTGGTCGCAGAAACAATAAGGCCTAAGCCGCTGTCGTTACTGCCGCTGGCAGAAATTGCGTACTGCTCGGCATTCCAGCTGCCACCTGCAGCCTTAACAGTAACATGATTACCGATGTCACTGCCTTTTTTCATGATAACGTTGATAACGCCGCCGACTGCATCGGTACCATACAGAGCAGAACCGCCGCCCTTAAGTACTTCGATACGTTCGATTGCATTAACAGGGGGCAGCCAATCGGCACTGCTGTTACCGCTGCTACCAAGGTTCATTCTGCGTCCGTCAACCAATACCAATACTCTTTCATCGCCATTGAGCAGAATCTTATCCTGACCCATGGAGGAGCCTTTGGCACCGCTGCCTAACACGTTAACACCGGGAATTGCTCTTAAAGCGTCAGAAGCACTGGCATAATTCTGATCAGCAATTTCTTCCTTGGTAATTACGCTAATATCAGCAGGTGTATCAACCTTCTGTGTCGGAACACGGCTAGCAGTTATTACCATATCATCAAGCGCGAACTCCTGCAAATCCTCTGCTGCAAACGCTGTGCCCCCCCATACTACAGTTGTACCTGCAAGCAAGGACACCAATACAGCATTACGTAAGCTTTGAACATTTTTCATACTCCAAACCCACCTTTGAATAAAATTTATAGCAAACCATCCGCCTCTATACTTCCAAGACAGGCGCACGGCAAGGCTACCTTTCTCTCTCATCTATCAGTTTATCTTCTTATCACATACTCGTCAACGGCAAATACGGGGTGTTATGCCGCTACAAGCATTTATTTACTTACTTTATATAATGAACATCATAGGCAACCGACTGCACACGCTTGGCATCTGCATCATAATCAAAAAGCAGCACCGCAGGCTCACCGCTGTACGCCAGCTTCAGCTCGCCACGGTCAATAACCATGCTCTGCCCCACATTCATATCCATCCACTGCTGGGAACCGGTCTGATTGCAGACAATCACTGTCACGTCAGTTACCTTGGATGCATGCAGCCAAGCGGGCAACGGATTGCCGCACACCTGCGTCGGCGGCCAGGCAGCAACGTCGACAATAATTTCGGCACCCTGCGCCTTCGTCCCCTCGTAATATTCCGGGAACCACAGATCAGCGCACACCAGCACTCCTGTCTGCAGACCGCTGCAAGGAAGCACGGTAAAGCTGTCACCCTTGCGCGCCCAGGCCTCTGCTCCCAAGCACTCGCCAAACAACTTGCGGTGACGGCCGATGATTTCACCATCAGGACCAAAGACAAGACAGCTGTTGAAGTTTTTATCACAGGCAGCATCATACTCGCCGCAGCCTAAAAAGAGGGTAATGCCGTATTCACGGCACAATTTACGCAACGGCTCCAACTCAGGTGACGGTTGGGATGCTACCACAGCATTTTTATTTATGCGATAAAAATAATATCCTTGTACCGCTACCTCAGGTGTCAATACCCAGTCAGCGCCCTGCTCCGCAGCAATGCGCACTGCCTGCTCTAAGAGTTGCAGATTGCGCTCCTGCGGACCGCAGCTGAGCTCTAAATGACATAAAGCAATTTTCATCTACTGCCTCCGAAAATTCTAAACAATCACTATTTCTATTTTATTCTATATACTAGGAATATAGTCAAGTAAAAGATACTCTAAGTAGTTTGGCGCTGTCAAAAAAATATGTAGAAAATACTTGTTAGTCATCAGAATCAGCATCAGACGCGTTATTTATTAACAAAGAAACGTCAGCGAAGCGAAATACTTTGTTAAGCACCCGACGCTGACGTTTTTTTACTTCTGTATACGTTTTATCGCTTCACGCTTCATGCTGCATTCCGCGCCATAGGCAGACTTATCCTCGAAGCCATACCAACGTGCGAAGCAACCGCCGCCGCACAATTTAAAATCGTCGCATTGGCGGCAAAAGTCCATAGACTCGGCAATCACCTGCTTAGTTTTTTCTACCAAGGCCGGCTCTAAGCCGTTATATACATTACCAAGGTAAAAATCCGCATTGCCTACCAGCGAGGAGCAGGCGTAAATATCCCCCTTGGCATCTACAAAGGCTGCTTCACCGTTCATAGCGTAGCAATGACCGAAGGTCAGACTGCAATCCTTACACAAAAGCTGCGCCCGCTCCTGCTGCGCAATCGCTATGCGCATCCCTGTGAGCTTCGCCAGCTCATCGCAGCGCGCAAAAACGCGCTGCATAGACTGCTGCATCGCTGCAGGCGTCGGCGGCTGCAGATTGCGTCCACGTCCCTGCCCACGCAGGATATCAAAGCCGATTTTACGGATGTTGCCCAAAAAGTAGGCAAAATCCACAATACCTTCCAGCGTATCCACATTTTCTGATGTCACTACGCAGGTTACGCCACAGGCAATATTATTGCGGCGTAAAACATCAATACCCTTCAAAATCTCACCGGTGGCACCATAGCCGTTCTTTTTCAGCCTCAGCTTATCATTGACCGCAGGCCTGCCGTCAAGACTTACGCCGATAGCAACCTTATTTTTATAGAGATACTTGGCAATCTTATCAGTAAGCAAAGAGCCGTTAGTCTGCAGCTGCAGTACGGCCGGCAGTTTTTCCTGATGAACATAATCTACCACTGCCTTCAGGCAATCAAAGTTCAGCAGC
>OGOV01001874.1_pt1 | contig 17166 bp, 16 predicted proteins | sample 1552711 | NCBI WGS metagenome assembly OGOV01 (sample SAMEA2580216, study PRJEB22360) | human gut metagenome | biome: human gut; feature: human-associated habitat; material: faeces | place: Denmark | collected 2008/2010 | reverse complement strand
AATGGCCGTAGGGGCAAGCGGACGGGGGGAGGGCGCCAAAAGCCGTATTCCGTTGTGCTGTTTGATGAGATCGAAAAGGCACACCCGGATGTCTTCAACATGCTGCTGCAAATTCTCGATGACGGCCGTCTGACGGATTCGCAGGGCAAGGTGGTCAGCTTTAAGAACACCATCATCATCATGACCTCCAACATCGGCGCACGTCTCATTACAGAGAAGCAGCAAGAGCGTCTCGGCTTTGCCACCGCGGACAACAAGTCGACAGAAGAAGACAGCGCAGTCGCCGATTTCGAGCGCACAAAAGAGCTCGTCATGGGTGAGCTGAAGAAGGTGTTCCGTCCGGAATTCATCAACCGTGTCGATGACATTATTGTGTTCCGTAAGCTCCTGCACGACGACATCCAGAAAATCGCCGGCAAAATGCTCGAGGGTCTTAAGGGTCAACTGCGCGACATGGACATCGCGGTTGAGTTCACCCCGGCTGCCGTGGAAGCTGTTGCAAACGCCGGTTTTGACCCGGTTTACGGTGCAAGACCGCTGCGCAGAGCGATCCGCAGCAAGATGGAAGACCCGATTTCCGAAGAGATGCTCGAGGGCAACATGAAAGCGGGCGGCTCGTATGTCTGCGACTTCAAAGACGGTAAGTACGTCATTGAAGACAAGGCAAAGAAGAGCGGCGACGAAAAGTCGAGCGAAAGCGAAGCAAAGTAATCACACCCGTTAAGGCAAATGTCCTTTAAAGACACATAGAAAGGCGGTCTGCCGGGTAGAAAAAATCCGTGCAGACCGCCTTTTGCTGTCCTAAATCACGCAAACACCGTCTCAATGTGCTTTGCGCACTCGGGCGGAGAATACGTGAACTTATCAATATGGTCGCCCTGAAAGAAATATACAGGCGGCTCGGGTTTATAGGTGTAATCAAAGCATTCCACAAGCACGAGCTTCACCTTCATGCGGTTCGGCAGAATACTTTTGATGAACACGCTGGCCTGCTGTCCGGCATGGACGTTTTCTTTCAGCTCGGCAGTCCTGCAAGGTTTGGGGTCAGCTCCACAAAAATGCCGTAGCTTTCCACGCTGCGCACGATACCTGCGACCGTTTCGCCGACACGAAAGCGCTCCGCGTTTTCCGTCCACGTGCCGAGCAGCTCGCGGTGGCTGAGCGTGATGCGGTTCTCGTCCTTCATACGCACCACGGCGCGAATATCCATGCCGACCGTGAACCGCTCCTTCGGGTGGTCGATGCGCGAAACAGAAATGGCATCGATGGGCAGGAGGGAAACAATACCGCAGCCGATATCCGCAAACGCACCGAACGGCTCCAAATGCGTGATGCGCACCGGGATCACATCACCGCAGGTAAGCCCTGCTATGTACTCTGCCATGCAGCGCTCCTGTGCTTTTCGGCGCGACAACACCGCTGTGATCCTGCCGAACGCATCACGAATAAAATCCGTGATGATAAAGCACACAGGCTTATTCACACGTGAAATGATGGCGATGTCCCGCACGGTGCCCTCGCGTATGCCGAGCGCGCCCTCTTCGCGCGGGATAATGCCCCGCATACATTTGAGATCTACAATGAGGTTGTGCTCGTTGTCGCAGATGATACTGCGCGCCTCTAAGATTTTTCCGTCGCGCATTGCGTCGGAGAGGGCGGCAGGCGTCTGCATACTGGCTTTGTTTTCCGCTTTGTCGATCAAATGACCTTCCGGGTAAAATTTCATGTACTTCACTCCTTTTTAAGGCCGTGCCGCGCAAAAAACGCTTTCGGCTGCGCCTTAACTACGCCGAAGTATATGAACCTAAACTTTCATTTATGCGTTTCTGAACTTTTCATGAAGATAAACAAAAGGGCTTGCATGTTTTTACCGTGTATATTAAAATAGATATACAGATGCAAAGTATGTCTTTGCAAAAGAAAGGAAACAGAAAAAATGAAGAAAATGAAACTGCTGTGTGCGGCGTTGACCGTAATCATGCTGCTCACAGCTTGCTCCGGCAGCACCTCTTCTGCCGCAGAAAAGGTCATCGGCACTACGGATAAAGTTGTTGCGGCAGATACTTTAAAGCCCTTGGCAAAGGCCGACAAAGAAAAGCTCGGCTATCAGCTCGATATGCCGGAAAAAGGCGAGGAGATTTGTGTGCTGACAACGAACTACGGCACCATTCGCATGCGCTTTTTCCCGGATGCCGCGCCGAAAGCCGTGTACAGCTTTAAATCTCTGGCGCTTTCCGGATACTATGACGGCGTCACTTTCCACCGCGTCATCGATGATTTCATGATTCAGGGCGGTGACCCGCTTGGCAACGGAACCGGCGGCGAGAGCATTTGGGGCGAGAATTATGGCGACGAATTTCACGAAAACCTCGTCAACATCACCGGCGCGGTCTCTTGCGCAAACAGCGGTGCCAACACAAACGGCAGCCAGTTTTTTATAAACTGCACGGAACCGGGCAAAATAGACTGGGATACCTACGACCAGTATTATCAGGTCTATAAATCTGCACCGGAACAGTTCACCTCCATATACGGCGGCACGCTCGATATGGATAAGGTAACGGATGCCTACAAAGAACTTTACGATAAAAACGGCGGCAACACACACCTTGACGGTGCATATTCCACCGCAGGTACCGGACACACCGTGTTCGCACAGGTATTTGACGGCATGGACGTGGTGCGCAGCATCATGGGCGTTGAGACCGACTCGAACGATAAGCCGCTTGAAGACGTCACCATTCTCTCCGCAGAAATCGTACCCTACGAATAAATTTCTTAAACAAATTTAGTATAATCCCAAATCATTTTAAGGAGGAAGTTTCCATGGCAATCGTACATCCCACAGCTGAAAATTTCGACGCATTGATCCGCGATAACAAGCTTGTTCTTGTAGACTTTTTTGCAACATGGTGCGGCCCGTGCAAAATGATCGCACCGTTCATTGAGGAAGTTGCAGAAGAATACGAGGGCAAGGCCGTCGTCGCGAAGATCGACGTTGACGAAGCGCAGGAAATCGCCGCCGAATACGGCATCTCCAGCATTCCGACCGTCATCCTCTTTAAAGACGGCGCCCCCATCCACACCGAAGTCGGCGCACACGATAAGGCTTTTTACGCAAACCTCATCGAAATGCACCTGTGAGGCCGCGCCATGTTCACCTTTGAACGCAAAGCGAATTACTACGAGACCGACCAAATGGGCATCGTGCACCACTCGAATTACATTCGTTGGTTTGAGGAAGCCCGCTTGGAGATGCTACGCGCTATGGGATTGCCGTACAAAAAAATGGAAGATAACGGCATTCTGATCCCCGTGCTGGATGTTTCGTGCAGCTACAAGCACCCAATTCGCTTTGATGAGACGCTTGTGCTTACACTGCGCATTCAAAACTACAACGGTGTACGCTTTGAAATGGCGTATGAGGGGCACAGCAAGGAGACTGGGCTTTTGAGTTGCACCGGTACTTCGCAGCACTGCTTCACAACACCCGCGTTAAAGCCGATCCGTATGCAGAAGCATTTTCCCGCATGGCACGAAGTATTTCTTCAGGCCGCAGAGCAGGACAAAGCAGAGTAATTCAAAACACAAAAATGCCCGCCGGGCTGACCGATGTGATCGGAAAGCCCGGCGGGCATTTTTATAAATCTTTAGTTTTTATTCATGTCGCAAAGCATCGATCGGGTTCAGGTTTGCCGCCTTGAAGGAGGGGAGAAGCCCGAAGATGATGCCGATGACCATGGAGAACACCACGGCAATAATGATGGATGGCACGCTGATGGCAACCGGAGCAGACGTCACGCGCGATATGATTGCCGCAAGACCGATACCGGCACCCACGCCCACAATGCCGCCAAGGCTTGTCAGCACAGCGGCTTCCGTTAAGAACTGCCACAGAATGCGGCTCTTTTTCGCGCCGATGGCTTTTTTCAGACCGATCTCTCGCGTACGCTCCGTAACGGAAACGAGCATGATGTTCATAACGCCGATACCGCCGACGAGCAGGGAGATGCTCGCAATCCAGATGAGCTGCGAATTTGTGGAGCTGCTGAGATCCTGCAAGTCCTGCGCCTGCTTTAAAAGATCCTGTGCCTGATACTTGATCTCGCTGTTCGTTACGTTCGTGTTCATGATCTCCGCCACAGCCTTGCCGGCATCCGTCATGGCTTCCGTATTGGAAACGCGAATGGCCACGTTCTGCGGCTCATCGAACGAATAGAGCGCCGGCCACATGGAGCTTGGCACGAAAATACGAGAGGCAGAGCTATCCGAGTAATACGTATAATACTCATCGATGGAGTTGATGACGGGCTCAAACTTGCTGTCTTCATCTACAACGCCAACCACCGTAAACGGAATGCTGCTGATCTCGATCGTTTTTCCGATGGGGTTTTCGCCGTCAAACAGCGAATCCGCCGTATCGGCATCGATGATGGCTGCCGCGTGGAAATCCGTAAAATCACTGTCCACAAAGGTGCGACCGCTTTTCAGCACCAACCCATTCGTCGTGAAATAGCTGTTATCCACGCCGAAGACCTGCGAGCCGGAAATGCCGTTGTTGCCGTAGTAAACGGAGTTGTTGTAGTCGCTGCGGCTGGTATAGAACGCCGCATCTTCCACGTTTTTTACGGACTTGATTTTTTCCATCGTGGTCTCGTCACGCACAGGAATGCCGTCCGGCAAGCCGTTATACAGCATTTCGTACTGATAATCGCCCTGATACAGCTGAATCTGCACCGTGTTTGTGCCGGAGCCGATGAGGTTCTTTTTGATTTGCTCATTCGTGCCCTTGATGGTGGACACGATGGAGATGATAGAGGCGATACCGATGATGATGCCGAGCATCGTCAGGAACGAGCGCATTTTGTGCGACCAGATTCCCTGAAATGAAAGTCTGATATTTTCAATCATGCGTCAAGCCCCCTTGCGTCGATGCCGTCATTTTCGTCTGTGTTTTCTTCCATGCCGTTCGCCTTGGCACCATCAATTGCCGAAGTGCCGTAGGGGAAAGCCACATAATCTTCTTCCGTCAAAGTATCGCTCTTGATCTCCAGATACTGGTTGTAGATCGTCTTGCCGGTTTTGATATACGTTTTATGCACACGGTTATCGTCGCCGACCTTCAAAACATACTTGCCGCCGTCATCGCTGCGAATATACGCTTTAAAAAGATATATTGCATTGCTTGCGTTATCCGAGGCCGCCTGCAAAGTAATATCAAGGCCCATGCCGTTTTTCAGGCCGTCCGCATCGGCAATGCGCGCTGTAAACTGGTACGTGGAGCTGTTTGGGTTTGAGGAGCCGTCATAGTAATAATTGGAATTGTCATTCGGAAAATCGGAGATCTGTACAATCTCTGCCTCATACATTTGTCCGTTCTCCCAAGAGCTCGCCATAACCGTGTCGCCGACATGCACCTTGCCGAGCAGCGACTCGTTTAAGGATGCCGTTATATAGAAACCGTCGCCGCCCGAAACCACGAGGAACGGGGAGCTTGTGGACATCGCCGTATCGAGATCTGTGAGCGACTTCACAACGCCGTTCACGGTCGATTTTATTGTAGCGTTTTCAAGATCCAGCTTCGCTTTTTCAAGGTCATGCGCCGCTTGTTTCACATTCAGCTTTAAATCTTGAATCTGCTGCTTTTTATCGGCGATCATCTGCTGCAATTCTTCCGCCGTATACATGGAGCCTCCGGTATCGTAGCTGATGCCCGGATCGGCGTAGGAGAGATCCGGCATTTGAATGTCATCCGGCTCGCTGATAACTTCATTAAAGAAGCCCGCGGAAATCTTATCGCCGTCCATCTGCCAGCCCTTTACAAGCGGCAGATTTTCGTTATCCTGTTCATGCACTTCAAAGCGTGCGACAAACGGGCCGTCCGGCAATGTGAAATCAGGCTCCGGCGTGGGTACGCTTTCGCCGCCGGTCTCATTCGTTTTTGTGAATGTCATCTGCTTGAACCACGCCATACCGGAAACCGTTGGCGCTTCCGTGGGTTCTATGGGCGGCGCGGGAGTAGGGGCTTCCGTCGGCGCTGTGGTGGGCTCCGCAGTCGGTTCGGGGGTAACCATCGGCTGCGGCGCCGCCGTGGGCACTTCACTCGGCTGTGCCGTAGGCTCTGCGCTCGGTGTGGGGGTCGGAGTGGGGGTAGGGGTAGGGGTCGCACGCGGGTCTGTCACGCCGAGCAGCTTCAAGAGAAAGCCCTTCGTCAGCACAGCATCTTCCGTGCAAAGAAAGACATACGGGTCTTCCTCCGTACCGGCACCTTTAAACGGCTTCGAGTGCTCTGTAATCTCCGTATACAGTTCCGCCTGCGATTCCGGCACCGGCGTGGGAGTGGGTTCCGGCTCGGGCTCCGGGATAGCCGGCTCCACATACGGCGCCGTATTCTGGAGCTTCGTAAGTTCTTTTTCGGCCTGCTCCAGTTCGTATTTCTTCTTTTTTTCTTCAAGCTCCTTGCTCTCTACCTTCAGCTGGAGCTTTGTCGTATCATACTGCAAAAGCGTATCGCCAATCTTGACAGTATCGCCCTCTTTGACGAAAATCTTAGAAATAGCTTTTTCTTTATCGGGGTAAAGTTCCTGCACAAAGTCACTTGTAGCATTACCGTAGGTGCTGGACTGGTCGCCCCAATACTGCGTGGAGATATTTGAAACCTGCTCCACATCCACCGTGGCATTTGCCGCCTTGCCGTTCACCGCGACCGTCACGCCGGTGATGATCAGCGCGATCACGATCACTACGGAGACCACCGTGATAATGACTTTTTTAAGTGGGAAATTTGCCGGCAGATTCATGCTTCCGCCTCCTTTTCCTCGGGGATATGCTGTTCCGCAAACTGACCGTCGCGAATATGCAGCACACGCTTTGCGTGGTTTGCCACATCAATGTCATGCGTGATCATCACAACGGTCACACCCTCGTCGTTGAGCGTCTGGAACAGCTCCATAATCTGCGCGCCGGACTGACTGTCGAGCGCGCCGGTCGGTTCATCGGCTAAAAGAATTTTCGGATTGTTGACGATGGCGCGGGCGATCGCGACGCGCTGGCACTGACCGCCGGAAAGCTGGTTCGGCTTAAAATCCACACGGTCGCCGAGACCTACACGCTCTAAAGCACGCACGGCACGCGCACGTCGCTCTTTTTTCGGCACACCTGCGTATAAAAGGGGAAGCGCCACGTTTTCCGCCGCGCTCTGGCGAGGCAAAAGATGAAAGCTCTGGAACACGAAGCCGATGGAGTTGAGGCGAATTTCCGAAAGCTTCGATTCGCTGCTGCCGATGATACTTTCGCCCGCAAGTGCATACGTGCCTGAAGTCGGCAGATCAAGGCAGCCGATGATGTTCATCAGCGTCGTTTTGCCGGAGCCGGACGGACCCATGATGGCGACATATTCTCCCTCATTCACAGAAAGAGAGATGTCTTTTAGAACCGGCACTTCCATTTTGCCTTGAATATACGTTTTATAAATGTTGTGCAGCTCTAAGATCATGCCGTAGCACCCCCGATAACGGTTCCAAGACTCGCCGCGCCGTCATTTTCATAGGTGGTCACGCCATCTGCCGTGCTTGCTTCTCCGGCTGCCGTGTCTGTTTCGCCCTCTGACTCCGTTACGGCACTTTCTGCGGGCATGGGGCTGTAGCCGTTCGGGTTGCCGTCCATATCGCTGCCGTTTTCTGCGGGCATAACACCGTTTGCATCGTCCGTTTTGGCATCGTTCATGTCACCGGAATCATTCCCCTGATTCTTATAAGAAATATCATCCGTAGCATACATGCCGCTGTGCACGCGGTCTTCCACAACGGCCAAGCGATCGTCTGCCGTCACGCCGGACGTAATCTCATATTCGGAAAGGGTATCGTCAAACTTGCCGAGCTGCACTTCACGCTTTTCGATGCGATTCTTATCGTTTACGGCCCAAACGTAGTTTTTGCTGCCTTCGTTGAGAATATAGTAGCTTGGCAGCCAAATTCCGGTCTTCACGTCTTTGGCCTCATCCGGCTCCACGTAAACGTGCTGACCGAGCATGAGACCTTTGAAATCATCGAGCACAAGGTAGAAGTTATACTTTGTCGCCTTTGTAAACGAGCTTTCGGAACCGTAGGAAATACCGCTGTTGTTATTATCGTTTGCGGCTTCGCGTTCAACGCTCTCCACGGTGCCCGTCCAAGTCTGCTCCGGGTCTACGCGGGAGACGACCTTCATTTTCACGCCCTTCTGCAAGGAATAGACATTCAGCTCCGTTGCCGTGCCTTTTACACGGTAAGAACCCGTCGCGAGAATCGTAATATACGCGTTCGTAGAATTGCTGCCGCTTGTGTTGGTATTGGAACCGTCATTGATCTGCTTCACAACGCCGGCCATTTCTGCTATGACATCCGTATTTTCAAGCGATTTTTTGAGGTTCTCGATCTCTTTCGCCTTCGTAGACTGATCGTATTCCGTCGATTTCACTTCAAGCTGCGCAGACTGAATCTGTAGGGTATAGGAAAGCTGTTCGTCGGAAGACGCTTTGTTCTTTTCCTTCTGCAGGGAATCAATCTGCTGGTTCAGCGTGGAAATGCGGTTTTTAAGGCTTTCCAGCTGTAACTGCGCCTCTTCAAGCTGCATTTGCAGGTCGTCCGTATCGTAGCTGAACAACTTATCGCCAACTTTCACTTCCTGGCCGACCGTCACATACAGCTCTGCGATTTTCTTTGTATCGTCCTTCTGCACGGAGAGCGTCTTTTCCGGTTCCACAACGCCGGAGTATTTCGCCGTCATACCAAGTGAACCCGTGCCGGTGATGTCCGCAACGCTCGTCACATACACCATCTCATTTGGGTCGCTCGGCGCAACGCTGCCGCCGCGGAAGAAAATGAGCCAGATTACAATACCGATCACGATCACAGCGCCGACGGCAATACCGGCGATTGTGAAAATCTTTTTCTTAGTCATAAAGTCAGTCCTTTCCTCCGCGCAAAACACCCAGCGCGGACTCTCTGATGGTTCTATTATACAGGTAAGACAAAAAATAAACAACTTAAGAAACTCTTACAAACGCAAAAGATTTGCAAAAATCGCGCTCTTGACCGCGCGTAAAATCGGGGGTACAATGGTAGCAATATAGAAAGGGAGGATCTGTCTTATGAAAAACGAACACATCGCTTCATCTGTAACCGAACTCATCGGCAAGACGCCGCTTCTGCGTGCGTCTCGCTTTGCGGCATCTGCGGGCATTTCCAACGCGCCGCTTTTGAAGCTTGAATATTTAAACCCCGCCGGCAGCGTAAAAGACCGTGCGGCACTGAAAATGATTGAAGACGCCGAAAAAGCCGGCAAATTGAAGCCCGGCGCGGTTATTGTAGAGCCAACCTCCGGCAACACGGGCATCGGCCTCGCATCTATTGCAGCGGCGCGCGGCTACCGCGTGGTGCTCACCATGCCGGAAACCATGAGCGCCGAGCGCCGCAAGCTGCTTTCCGTATACGGCGCGGAAATCGTACTCACACCGGGCAAAGACGGCATGCGCGGTGCGATTGAAAAGGCGGATGAGATCGCGAAAAGTACACCCGGCAGCTTCATCCCCGCACAGTTTGAGAATCCCTCAAACCCTGCCGCACATTATGAAACGACCGGTCCGGAGCTTGTACAGCAAACAGACGGCAAACTCGACATTTTCGTTGCGGGCATCGGCACCGGCGGCACCATCACCGGCACGGCGCGCTATTTAAAAAAGCATCTGCCACAGGTACACACCGTCGGTTTGGAACCGGCGACTTCACCGCTCATCACACAGGGCAAAAGCGGTGCACACGGCTTACAGGGCATCGGCGCAAACTTCATCCCGAAGAACTACGATGCTTCCGTTGTGGACGAAGTGCTGACCGTCACGGATGAAGAAGCGTACAAAACGGCAAAATTATTGGCACGCACCGAGGGCATCCTCGTCGGCATCACGTCCGGCGCGGCACTTGCCGCAGCTGTGCGCCTGCTGCGCATGCCCGAAAATGCAGAAAAAACGCTCGTGGCACTTCTGCCCGACAGCGGCGACCGCTATTTTTCCACCCCGATCTTTGAATAAACGAAAAGGAATTTCATTTTATGGCAAAAAAATACTACGCCGTCCGCGCCGGGCGCAAAACCGGCATTTTTGAAACGTGGGACGAATGCCGTGCGCAGACGACCGGCTTTAAAGGCGCGTCGTTCAAAAGCTTTCCAACGCTTGCAGAAGCCGAAGCCTATATGCGCGGTGAAAACGATCTGACGAAAGCCACTCCGGCAGAAAACACGACCGCAGCGCCTGAAGAAGACAGCGCCGTGGCTTACGTAGACGGCAGCTACCACATCGGCACAAAGGAGTTTTCCTGCGGTGCTGTGCTGTTTTTAAACGGCGAAGAGCTGCATTTTTCCGAAAGGTTCACCGACCCCGACCTTACCGAAATGCGCAACGTGGCAGGGGAGATCAAGGGCTCCGAAACTGTTCTGCGCTACTGCATCGAGCATGATGTGCCCTTCGTGACAATCTACCATGATTACGAGGGTGTAGCAAAATGGGCAACGGGAGAATGGAAAGCAAAAAAGCCCGGCACCATTGCGTACCGCGAATTCTGCGCCGCAGCCGCAAAGTACATCCGTTTCCGCTTTGTGAAAGTCAAGGGGCACTCCGGCGACAAATACAACGACCTCGCCGACCGTTTAGCGAAAGACGCGCTCGGCATTCAGTAAAACAGCATAGCAAAAAGGCGAGCTGCACGGAGTTGTGCAGTTCGCCTTTTGTTATACATTACGGAATTTCAGGCGCAAGCTTACGCGTTTTTCGCTTCGTCGTACGCGTCCTTAAAGCGCTGCATCGCGGCGTTGAGCATCTTTTCGGGACCTGCGAGGTTTACACGTGTATGCATGGTGCCGCCCTGCGAGAACAGCGTGCCGGCGTCGCAGAAAAGATCATGCTTGCGCAGGAGCTTATCGAGCGCTTCATCATCGAGACCGAACGTCGTGCAGTCGATCCACATGAGGTACGTGCCCTGCAGATCGCTGTATGTAACACCCGGGCAGTTTACGTCGATGAACTTGCAGAAGTTCTTGTAGTTTTTGTAGATAAGGTCGATGACTTCTGCAAGCCAACCTTCGCACTCCGTGTAGCCGAGACGGCAGGCCTCAAGGCCGAGCGCACCGGCGGACGGCGTGAAGTGTTGCTGTAAAATACTCTGGAATTTTGTTCTCAGTTCTTCATCGGGAATAACAATATTCGAGGTCTGGAGCGTCGCAAGGTTAAACGTCTTGCTCGGCGCAGTGCAAACAAGATACTTCGGCAGTGCATCCTTGCAGGCGTTTGCAAATGCCACGTGCTTATGACCCGGCATGATGAGGTCGGAGTGGATCTCGTCGCTGACAACAATCACATTGTGCTTTGCGCAGATGGCACCGAGCTTTGCGATTTCGTCTTCCGTCCAAACGCGGCCAACCGGGTTGTGCGGATTGCAGAAGATAAACATCTTATTTTTTTCTTCTGCGCACAACTTCTCAAAGAGGTCAAAGTCAATCGTGTATGTCTCGTTCGTGTTGATGAGCGGGCACTCCACGTTTTTTCTGTTATTGTGCTCAATGGTCATTCTAAACGGATAATAAACCGGCGGCATGGTGATAACGCCGTCGCCGGGATCGGTATAGGCCAGAACCGAAACAGCCAGAACCGTTACGACGCCGTGTGTAGAAACAATTTCTTCTTTCTTAATATTCCAGTCGTTGCGACGCTTCATCCAGCCGCATACCGCATCGAAGTATTCCTCTGTGGGGCCGGTATAGCCGAGGATATGCGTATCGATGTACTTTTTCAGACCCTCTACGATCTCCGGCGGGTTTTTCAGCTCCATATCCGCAACGGAAAGCGGTGCAACGTTTTCCGGCAGATTCGGATGCTCTTTTGTCATCTCGTCCCATTTGCCGGAGCCGGTGTTTTTTCTGGAAACCAGCGTTTCAAAATCATAGATCATTGGTAATTCCTCCCATTCTAAAATAAAGTAATCTACTTTCAAACGGTCTTATTCAACCTCAAGGTCTGCAAAAGAGAAGGTGGTGCAGTCTACAAGACCGCGGTCGGTCAGGCGCAGCTCCGGCAGGCAGGCGAGGGGGATTAAAGCCATCGTCATAAACGGAGACTGAATGTCGCAGCCGATCGTTTCCCAAGCTTTGCCGAGGTTCTCGACGAGCTCGTCCATTTCTTCAGCGGACTTTGTGTTCATGAGACCCGCAAACGGCAGCGGAACACAGCCGAGCACCTTGCCGTTCTGCACAATACACTCACCGCCGCCGCACTGAATGAGTGTGTTTGCAGCAAGTGCCATATCTTCGTCATTCGTGCCGACAACGAGCAGGTTGTGTGCATCGTGTGCAACGGTGGAAGCCATTGCGCCGCACTTGACGTGGAATCCCTTGACAAAGCCAACGCCGTGCTTGCCGGTCTTATTGTGGCGCTCGAAGACGAATGTCTTCAAAACATCCTGCTCCACATCGCTCTTTAATTCGCCGTTTTCAACCTTGAGTTCAACGTGACGCTCATAGTCGCCGACATGTACCGGGATAATCTCGATCGCACGGACGGTTGCCGTGCCAACCTTATCGGTATGCACCTTAAAGGTTTCCGGGGTGATCGTCTCGCCGACGTGCATCGTGTCGAGCGCCCATGCGGGAAGCTCAGACTTCGGCAGGTCAATCGTCAGCTTGCCGTTTTCTGCAACAACGTCGCCGTCGATGAGCACGCGGGTGACACGGATGTCTTTTTCGTTATCAATAAATACGATGTCCGCGCACTTGCCCGGGGTGATGGAGCCGAGCTCGTGATCCATCTGGAAGCATTGTGCGCAGTTGAGCGTGACCATCTGGATAGCGGTGACAAAATCGATACCGAAGGAGACGGCACGACGCACGATGTGATCGAGATGACCGTTTGCAACCAGCGTATGCGGGTGGGTATCATCAGAAATCATGGTCGCAAATCGGCTGTCCACTTTGTGCTCCGTGATTGCCTTGGAGACCTCCTGCAGATCGTGCCAAGCGGAGCCCTCGCGCAGCATGGCATACATGCCAAGACGCATTTTTGCGAGTGCGTCCTCCGCACGGGTGGATTCATGACAGCAGCGCACGCCGCTTGCAATGTATGCATTGAGGCCGCGACCCGTCTCCGGGATGGAATAGTGACCTGTGATGATTTTGCCGGCTTTCAACGTTTCGCCGGTGATGTTGTGCGTCGGCTCCGCGGAAGCGGTGATGCCCGGGAAGTTCATCATTTCGCCTAAACCAACGGTATAATCGTGCTTCATTTCCGAGGCAATATCCGCGGCGGTGATCTCCGCGCCGGAATCCTCAAATCCCGGAACAGCCGGAACGCAGGAGGGGGTCGTCAGCATAGCCTTCAGCGGAGTCTTTTCCGCCTCTTCCGCCATCAGGTCAACGCCTTTAAGGCCAAGCACATTGCAGACTTCGTGCGGGTCATAATAAATCCCGACGGTACCATGGGGGATAACAGCCTTTGCATATTCGATCGGCGTCATCATGGAAGACTCAATGTGGATATGACCGTCAAGGAAACCCGGGGCGATAAGCTGACCCTCGGCATCGATGACCTTTGTGCTTTCACCGATGCAGTGTGCGGCATCGCCGACAAGTGCGATACGGCCGCAGGAAATTGCAACATCGGTGTTGTCGAGGATTTCATGCGTGCAGACGTTTACGAGACGCGCATTGCGAATGACCGTCTCTGCGGGCTTTCTGCCCATTGCAACATCGGAAAGCGTGCGGGAGCACTCCCAAAGCTGGGTCTTACAAAACTTGAACATAAAAAGTAGCTTCCTTTCTTTTATCAAGAACAACACAACGGAAAAGCGCTGCGTTTTTTAGCTTTATTTACTCTATCGGGTTCACGGGATTTTTGCAGAACGAATTCATGCAGCACAAAGCACATTTCGGATTACGCGCTGTACAGACCGCTCTGCCGTGTAAAACGGTACGGTGACAAAAGTCGTTGCTTTCCTCCGGCGGCAAGACCGCGCGCAGGTCTTTTTCAACTTTGAGCGGTACGTTGCTTTCGGTCAGACCGAGTCGTCCCGTGATACGGATGCAGTGCGTATCCGTCACAACGGCAGGTTTTTTGTAAATGTCGCCCACAACGAGATTTGCGGTTTTGCGTCCCACACCGGGCAGCTTTGTCAGCTCATCCACCGTGTCCGGAATCACGCCGTTATACGAATCGCGCAGCACATGGCACATAGCAAAAATATCACGAGCCTTTGTTTTATATAACCCGCAGGAGCGGATGAGCTCCGCAATTTCTTCCTCGCTGCCCGCGCAGAAGGCTTCCAGCGTAGGGAAGCGAGCAAAAAGCGCCGGTGTAACGAGGTTCACACGGGCATCCGTACACTGTGCGGAGAGTCGCGTTGCAATAAGTAATTGCAGCGGATCCTGATATTCAAGCGAACATACCGCGCCGGGATATTCTTTTTTCAGCGCTTCCACAGCAAGAAGCGCACGTTCCTTTTTTGTCATACAGACCTCCGAAAAAGCGGCGGGCAAGCCCGTCAGAATGCTTTACGTTTATTCTACAACTTTTTCATTCGGTTGACAATACCGGAAAAGGGTGGTAAATTTATTTTTATTGAAAGACCGACAAATAACCGCAAAGGGGAAAAAGAATGTCTGCGTTTACCTTAAAGCTCATCGCACTCGTCACCATGATCATCGACCATGTCGGGGCGATTTTCTTCCCGCAGTTTATCTGGCTGCGCTATATCGGGCGGCTTTCCATGCCGATCTACGCGTTTTTGCTCGTGCAGGGCTACATGCACACACGCAATTTTAACCGCTACGCATTGCGCATGGGTATTTTTGCTTTGCTCTCCGAAGTGCCGTATGACCTTTTATTTCAGGGTACATGGCTTGAGTTTCAGCGGCAAAATATCCTGTTCACGTTTTTAACGGCGCTTTTTGTGATGAAACTTTTAGATGCTTCCGCGAAAAGCCGCAATATTTTCATGTTCATCGGCGCAGTGATCTTGACAATCCTGCCGTATTTCCTGCATTTCAGCTATGGCGTTTACGGTGTTTTAACGGTACTTTGTTTCTATTTGTTCCAGAAGTACCGCGGTATTGATGCCGTGGCGTTTGCGGCGCTGACCTACGGGCAATATACGCAGGACGGCAACACGACACAGCTGTATGCCATCGCCGCCGCGATCCCCGTGCTGCTCTATAACGGCAAGCGCGGCGCGCTTTCGCTCAAATATTTTTTCTACATCAGCTATCCGGCACATATGTTATTGCTTTACGCCATCCATTATGTGCTTGCAAATCATCTATTGCCATTTTAAATGGAATAGGGTATAATTTGTGAAGTACTGCGGCACATAAACCGCAGAGCATATTATTTTTAGAAGGGAAAGATGAAGTATGTACGGTGATCTTCTGAACACGATCGGTTTTGTTGAAACCGCAGACCCCGAGGTCGGCGAAGCGATGGAGCTGGAACTCAAACGCCAGCGCCGCAATCTGGAGCTGATTGCTTCGGAAAACATCGTTTCTCCGGCGGTCATGGCCGCGATGGGGAGCGTATTGACCAACAAATATGCCGAGGGCTATCCCGGCAAGCGCTATTACGGCGGCTGCGATTATGTGGATGTGCTGGAGACGATCGCGATCGAGCGCGCGAAAAAGCTGTTTGGCGCAGCCTATGCCAATGTGCAGCCGCACTCCGGCGCACAGGCGAACCTTGCCGTATATTTCGCGCTGCTTCAGCCGGGCGATACCGTGCTCGGCATGAACCTTGCAGAGAGCGGCCCAATTATTGGTAGGCAGCCAATATAATGTGAACGAGATTGCAGATATGGTCGGATTCAATACGCTGAAGTATTTCAATCGTTATTTCAAGGAAGAATTCGGTATGACACCTACGCAATATCGTGAGAAAAACAAAAATGTCTAATCATTTGTTATTTTTTGTCCTATACCTTCTTGGGGATAGTATATACCTTTGCCACAGTTGGGAAGTTGAAAAGTAAATGCTATGGGAGAAAAGAAGGGTATTATTGTGGAACTAATACGTTAAAAATAGGCGAGAAAAGCAAGATGTTATAAAATGTCTTAGGATATGTTATTTTCTATCCTATAAGCTATGATTGAATAGTTCTACCTTTGACCAGTTAATTTTCGAATCAATGAAAACGCCTCTGTAGTCAATGGGTTCGGTTGCAGAGAAACGATAAAAGGAGAACCTTAAAACTTATGAACATGAAAAGAAAAACTACGAGACTTATTCCTTTTTACAGGGGAAAGTGTTTACCGGTAGCTTTGATGACGCTTGCCTTGGCCTCAGCTAACGTAGCTTTAGCCCAGACTAATCCTTGGGTGGGGGAAGCCTTGCCGGCGGAAGGGGGAGATTTTTATTTGTTTAACAAAGCGGGAAACGGTTTTTTGTTGGGTGCCAATACATGGGGTACGCAAGGTTCTTTGGGACAACCTGGGTTGGCGTGTACCTTGGCTGTTTCGAATGGTAAGTACAAAATCGTGACGAACGCCGGAAAAGCAGGTAACGGCTTGGGTAGCGATGGGTATGTGGATAATGGAACACCGGCCGAGTACGTACTGACTGATCCCACACCGGATGACGGTTTGAACGAGTACACAATAGCCTTAGATGGAAAATATTTCTATTGGGGTGGTGAAGGTACCGTATTAAAATTGGATGGTGAAGGAAGTGCCGAAGAACCTCAGTGGTTGTTGGTATCAAAGGGACAGCGTGAATCCAAACTGGATGAGGCTACGAAGGATAACGGTGTGGATGCTACATTTTATATTATAGGTGCAGGCTTCGATCGCGCACAGCCGGGTGCTTGGCAGGTTACAAATGATGGGGGAACTACGAATCTTTGCGGTCCCAACGGGAGTGCGAACAACCACTATTATTGCGCTGAGGCATACAATAACAACAGTTTTGATATATACCAGGAATTGACCGGCATCCGTAACGGGCGTTATCGTGTGACTTGTCAGGGCTTTTATCGTTCGGATGACGGAGCGAGGAATGCCATGATTTATGCTGGTTTGAATGAAAGTCCGCTTTTGCAAGGGGTAGATGACGGTAATGGTATGCCGAATAATATGGCAAGTGCGGCGAATGCTTTTGCAGAAGGA
>OGOV01001863.1_pt1 | contig 17231 bp, 12 predicted proteins | sample 1552711 | NCBI WGS metagenome assembly OGOV01 (sample SAMEA2580216, study PRJEB22360) | human gut metagenome | biome: human gut; feature: human-associated habitat; material: faeces | place: Denmark | collected 2008/2010 | reverse complement strand
AACCTTCATATTTATTCACCGTAATACAGCTCGAGCGTTCTCCGAGTAACCTCGTCCCAATTAAACCTGTTGCAGACATAATCGGACGAAACGGATTTGTATTTTTCAACGGCCTCGGAATCGTTCAAAAGCCGTTGAAGCTTTTCTTTCAGGTCGCCGACATCGCCCTTTTTAAAGGTAACGCCGCACTCTCCGATAACACTTTTACATTCATGAATATCGGAGGTGACGCAACAGTTTCCGTAGCTCATCGCTTCAAGTAAGCTCAGCGGCATCCCCTCCAAATCGGAGGGCAAAACATAGATATATGCGTTCGAATAAAGCTCCTCCAGCAATCCGCCCTTTACAAAATCGGTGAAAATTATATTGTCGCAGGCGGATTTTTTCAGCTCGTCGGCATATTCCGTGCTGTCGGATGCGCCGCCCGCAATGACAAGCTTCTTATCCGTATCAATTTCTTTAAAGGCTTCAATCAGATAATGTATTCCCTTTTCGGGAACAAGTCTGCCTAAATATAAGATGTAGCCGTCCTTTTCAAGGCCGAATCTTTCGGTTATTTCCTCGGCCGGCTTCAAAGCGTTTTTACTCACCCCGTTGGGTATAAAAACGGTTTTTCTTGAATATGTGTCCTCAAAATACTTTTGTGTATTCTCGCTCAGGACAATGATTTCATCGGCAAATTTTACCGCACATTTTTCACCGGCAAAAATGTAAAACGAGGCGAATTTACCCCATTTTGCACGTTGATGGTCAAGGCCGTGAACGGTTGCGACGCACCTTTTGCCGAACAATTTCGGAATCCAAAGCATGGCGCACGGACCCTCGGCATGAAAATGAACAACGTCGAATTTGCCGAAAGCGGCCTTCACGGCGGCAAAAAAGGACGAGGTCACAGCCGCCAATCCCTTTGCATCAACCGTAAAAACACGCTTTAGCTTTACTCCCTTATATTCGGTCATCGCCTTTTCGTCAAAATCGACTCCGCTGACATGGTGTCCTCCCCTGTTAAAGCAGGTAACATCGTGACCCATAGCAGCCATACGGGTAGCCAATTTGCCGACAACGATCTCGACCCCGCCCTCTCTGGACGGAATTCGTTTGTGACCCAACATGGCAATATGCAATTTTTCGTCCTTGCGCTGAGGCATTTACACACCCTCCATGTTCAAGACGGCACCGACGGTTTTAAATATAATCATCAAATCGGTTTTTACGTTTCTCTCTTCGATATACTTTAAATCCAGTTCGAGCCATTTATCAAAGGTCAGGCTGTTTCTGTTTGGCTGAATTTGCCAATAACAGGTGAGCCCCGGCACAACGCTCAAGCGGTTCCGCTGAAAATCGTTGTACTGCTCAACTTCCCTCGGAAGCGGCGGACGTGGGCCGACGAAGCTCATATCACCCTTTAGGATATTCCAAAGCTGAGGCAATTCATCCAAGCTTGTCTTGCGCAACCAAGCCCCGACCTTTGTAATGCGGGGATCGTTGCGCAGCTTCTGATCCGCTTTCCACTCTTCACGCAGATCAGGGTTTTCCCGCAAATACGTTTGGAGAACTTCCTCTGCATTACGCACCATCGTGCGGAACTTTAGAATATGGATGGTCTGCCCTCCTCTCCCTATGCGATTCTGCCTAAAAAAAACCGGGCCGCGCGATTCAAGTTTGATGGCAAGGGCGATAAGCACAAGAACAGGAAAAATGGCGATGCCACCCACGACCGAGAGGAACAAATCCATAGCACGCTTCAGGGCTAATCGCTTGGGATCGAGCAGGTTCTGCCGCACCTTGAAGCAAAGGACGTCCCCGATCTCCACGGGGCGTACCCAGAAAGGAATTTCCCCTTCCGAAAAATCTTCAGGGATGATAATGACCGAACTGAACAGCAGGCTTGCTAAATCAATCAGTTCTTGCCGACATGCAAGCGGAGCATCTTTTTCCATGACGACGATAGCGCACGTTCTCGGGTAAAGGCGGACAAAAGTATCCAAGTCTGAGCGGCTATACAACGGTTCAAGCCCGCTATAGGTATCCTGAGGCGTATTCTTCTGTTCCTTTTCTGCTTCCGTGCATTTCTGGCTGACAAAATGGGCTTTTAAAAGCAGCCCCGCCTCAGTATGCTTATTAAGATACTCCGTTACGCGAGGAACAAGCTCTCCCGCGCCAAACACCACTGTGGGCACTCTCCACCACGCCTCCCGGGAGAAACGGGAACGCAATGCGCAACGGACCAAAGGAACCGTCCCGAGGCTCAAAAACCAAGACCAGACATAAACGGTACGCGAGGGGAGATCGCCACGGCCGAGAAAAAGAAAAATAGCAATACTGAAGTAGGCGATGGACGTCGATATCCCGAGCAGACGCATTTCTTCCGGCAGTGCCGGAGGAACCCCGCTGTACAATCCTTCAAAAGCGTTAACTGCGGGAACCACCAACAGAAACAATGCCAACGGAACATGCTGTGAAAGCGAGATTTCCCCACCCAAGAGAACCCGAATAACGCCTATCAAAAACATGGTCCCGAAAAGTGCCAGACAATCCGCAGCCAGCAATGCAAGAGAACGCTTGGAGCACACGAGCTGAGATCTTTGAAAAGAGGGACCAGAAGAAAACGCACAAGACATACGATACCCGAATGGTTAGAGGAGAACAGGCGGTTATGCTAGCGCACCGGTACCGCATCTGTAAACAGTGATTTCCTTCCGTGAAGAAAGCACGAAAAACGGTTGCCGCACGTCACCAGTTGCGCTAGGTACAGGGTTATACACATCCGTTGCCTTACTCAGCCGAAACGTCCCGCGGACTTTTCCGGAGCCGTCATGCCGTCAGTCGCGATTCACACTATCCTTGGCCCACTCCCCTTGCTTCGCGGGCTCTTCCGATGGAGCTTGGCGATCCTTTTCGCCGTGGGGGCATGGCATCTCTACCTCTGGGAGCCATTGCCCGGCCTCGTGGCCATCGGCATTACACCCGTTCTCGCCATCTTTTTTTTCTTCCGTGGCCTTAACCTCGTCAGCCGTACCCTCCCCTACTGGAAAACGCGCCGTCTTATCCGCAAGCTCGGTATGCACCCCACATGGTGGAACACCGGGGCTGGTTATCTGCTCATCGACGAACGGCAAGGCTCATGGATCATCAATGGTACCGCCGGGATGATTGTCGACATCAAACGCCTTCACGGGCACAGCGACTGGCAGATGCATCGCCTTGACCTCTACACCACGGACACGCCAAAACCAACGGCGAGTTATGGCTTCGGCAGTGCCGAAGAGATCCGCGAAGCTGCGAAAATTTTCCAAAATGCCTATGCCCCACAGGAAAAAAGAGACCTTCCCGTCACATTCGCGGATTTACGAAAAAAAGAAAACAAAGCCTCCGAAGCGCATTGAAAACGAATCCTTTCCTATGAAGACAAGAAGCTCTTTGTAGGTGTGCATCTTGATCTTCTTGCATTTTCATACTAAAGGAACGTCTGATAAAAAAAGTTTTCCCAAGGAGCTGACCCGAGATGAAACGACTGTTTGCCATGTTTATGGCGCTGGCGCTGACGGCGCTGGTACCCCTGTCTGCCCAGGCTTCCGGCGGTCACGACCTCAACGGAGCGGAATTGTCCATCCTGTGGGTTGTTCCCTTTGTTTGCATGTTGCTGTCCATCGCCATCGGCCCCCTTGCCGTGCCGCATTTCTGGCATCACCATTTCGGCAAGGTGGCCCTCTTCTGGGGCCTCGCCTTCCTCGTGCCCTGCGCCATGGTCTTCGGACTCCAACTGGCTGTCTATCAGTTTGTCCATGTCCTCTTCATGGAATACGTCCCGTTCATCATCCTGCTGTTCGCACTGTTCACAATCGCGGGTGGCGTCCGCCTCAAAGGTCAGCTCGTGGGCACGCCTGTGGTGAACGCCGGGCTGCTCGCCCTCGGGACCATCCTCGCCAGCTGGATGGGAACCACCGGCGCGGCCATGCTGCTCATCCGGCCCCTGCTCCGGGCCAATGAGCACCGCAAGTACCGTATGCACATCGTCGTCTTCTTCATTTTCCTTGTCGCCAACATCGGCGGCTCCCCGACCCCCCTCCGCGACCGGATTCGGGCCGCCGCTGTTCCTCGGCTTCCTCAAGGGCGTGTCCTTCTTCTGGACGACCGTGCATCTGTTCTGCAAAACCGTGCTGCTTTCCGTCATCCTGCTCGGCATCTTCTTCCTTCTGGATACGTTCCTGTTCAGCAAGGAAGGCAAGCCCAAACCTGCCACCCAGTCCAATGAAAAGCTCGGCCTCGACGGCAAGGTCAACCTCTTGCTTCTGATCGGCGTCGTCATCTCGGTACTCATGTCCGGCATTTGGAAGCCCGAATCCGGCTTCGAAATCTACGGCACGCACATTGAGCTTCAAAACGCCGCCCGCGACGTTATCCTGCTCGCCCTCGCCGGCGCCTCCCTGGCTCTGACCACGAAGGAATGCCGCAAGCTGAACAACTTCACGTGGGAACCTATCCTTGAAGTCGCCAAGCTGTTCATCGGCATCTTCATCAGCATGATTCCGGCTATCGCCATTCTGCGCGCCGGTACCGACGGCGCCCTCGCCGGGGTCATCAACATGGTCTTCCACGAAGGCCAGCCCGTGAACGCCATGTTCTTCTGGCTGACCGGCATCCTCTCTTCGTTCCTCGACAACGCCCCGACCTATCTGGTGTTCTTCAACACCGCCGGCGGCGATGCCGTGCATCTGATGACCGACTGGACCGAAACCCTTTCCGCCATCTCCGCCGGTGCCGTGTTCATGGGTGCCGTGACCTACATCGGGAATGCCCCGAACTTCATGGTCCGCTCCATCGCCGAAGATCAGGGTGTGAAGATGCCCAGCTTCTTCGGTTACATGCTGTGGTCCGTGGGTATCCTGTTCCCCTGCTTCGCCCTCATCACCTATCTGTTCTTCATGTAAGAACGGCCTCAGCGTAACGAAAGCCCCTGAATGCAATCCCGCTTCAGGGGCTTTTCCGTTCCAAGGGAACAGGCAAAGGAAACGTACTCCGGTTCCATAAGGCGCCTCCGGTTTGCCGGAACAACGCGGAGGATCGCCCCCAAAGGGCTACCCAAGCGTGAGCCAGAGTACGATGAGCCCCGCCGCAAGGGAAAAGAGCCCCATCCGGCGCAGACCGGAAGCGCCCTCCTCACCAAGGGTTTGCAGAACCTGCCGCATTCGTTCGGGAAAGAGTGTATAAGGAAGGGCTTCCAGAATGAAGGCCAGCCCGAGTGCACTGAAAAAAAGCTTGCTGTTGAACTCCATGCGCTCCTCGCTGCAAGAGGTGGACGAAACGAAGTTCCCTTGTAGGAAAAGCCGTGGAAGCTGTAAAGCTACTTGCACATCAACCGGCTAACAGCTATGTAGAACGGATTCGTGACGGGACCGCATCCTCAGCCACTAACTTTATCCTCATCTGCCCATGATCACACTCCGTACCTTTATCGAACAGGAACAACCCCGCATCAACGCGGCGCTGGCCGAGGCGGCCGCCGAACTCCCCGTCTCCATCATGCCCATTGCCCAATACGCCATGGGGAACGGAGGGAAACGGCTGCGGCCCTTGCTGACCGTACTCGTGGCCCGTCTGCTCGGCTATGCCGATAACGACATCTATCCCCTTGCCGCGGCGATGGAGATGTTCCATGTGGCGACCCTGCTCCATGACGACGTCATGGACAATGCGGAGATGCGCCGGGGCAGCACGGCCACGCACAAGGTCTTCGGCGTCACCGAAACCATCCTTGCCGGGGACGCGCTGCTCGCAAAGGGGAATCAGATCGTGGCCGGATTCGGCGATCCGAGGCTTACCGCCGCCACGTCCGATGCCATTGCCCAGACTGCCAACGGCGAAATCCTGGAAATCGCCAACCAGGGGAAGAACGCTCCCGATCTCTTGATTTACAACCAAATCATTGCGGGCAAGACGGCGTGGATGATCCGGACGTCCTGCAACATCGGCGCGGTCAGGGCCAACGGTACGCCGGAACAGGTTGCCGGAGCGACCGACTACGGGTTCAATCTGGGCATGGCCTTCCAGATCGTCGACGACGCGCTCGATTTCGCTCCCTCCAGCCTGACCGGGAAACCCGAAGGCGGGGATGTCCGCGAAGGCAAACTGACGCCGCCCATCTTCTTCTATGCCAACTCACTGGCTCCGGCCGAGCGTGACGCCTTCTTCGCCCGTTTCGCGGAACAGTCCTTTACCGACGAAGACGTCCGGCACGTCATTGATACCGTCCGCGCTCAGGGCTTTGACGACAAGACGCGCGGCATCGCCGATACCTATCTGCGTAAGGCACAGGAAAACCTCGACGCCCTCACCACCGGACTTCCGGCCTCGCCGTACGGGGAAATCCTCACAAGCTTTATCGGCTACGTCCGCAACCGCGACGCCTGATTTTTTCCACGCAACCTTTTTCCACGGTTACTCAAACAGCCTTTTCAGGAGACAGACATGCTCTACCGCATTGAAGCCGGCCTTTTCCCCCATCTTGACGACACGATCGGCCGTAAAACCGCAGCCAGCATCCGTGAAGCCCTCGGCATCCCCGTCAAGTCCGTGCGCACGATCAAAGTGTTCACGCTGGAGGGGCTCGACGCGCAACAGGTGAATACGCTCATGGCGAAAAGCGTGCTGCACGATCCGGTGTTGCAGGCCGTATCCCTGTCTCCCCTGCCCCTGCCCGAAGAAGGCACATCGTGGATCATTGAAGTCGGTTACCGCCCCGGCGTTACGGACAATGAAGGCCGTACCGCCCGCGATACCGCCGCGCTCGTGCTCGGCATCGAAGACCGCAGCAGCCTCGCCGTATACACCTCCATCCAGTACCGCCTCCACGGCCCGCTGACGGAAGAACAGGTCACCCGCATCGCCCGCGACCTCCTCGCCAACGAACTCATCCAGCGCTTCGAAATCAAGAGCCGCGCCCAGTGGGACGCCGACCCCGGCTTCGCCCCCAAGGCCGCCCGCGTGACCGGCGCGTCCTGCGACGAAGTGAACATCGTGCCGCTTTCCTCGATGAGCGACGCGCAGCTCATGGAAGTGAGCCAGAAGAACACGTTGGCCCTCAGCCTTGAGGAAATGACCAAGATCAAGAACTGGTTCTCCAGCCCCGAGGTCGCCGCGCAGCGCAAGGAACTCGGCCTGCCCGCCGATCCCACCGACGCCGAGCTCGAAGTGCTCGCCCAGACGTGGTCGGAACACTGCAAGCACAAGATTTTCGCGTCTAAGATTTCCTACACCGACAAGGAAGCCGGAACCAGCGAAACAATCAACAGCCTCTACAAAACCTGCATCATGAACACGACCAAGCAGATCCGCGAGAGCCTCGGCGACAGGGATTTCTGCCGTTCCGTGTTCAAGGACAACGCGGGCGTCATCGCCTTTACGCCCGAATACGACGCCTGCATCAAGGTGGAAACGCACAACAGCCCCTCGGCCCTCGACCCCTACGGCGGGGCGCTGACCGGCATCGTGGGGGTGAACCGCGACCCGGAGACGGGCAAACTGTGCGGCGACGTCGATTTCGCGGCCATCGAACCCAAGGCCTCGGTGATCACGCCCGTGCCGGGCGGCGTCGGGCCTATGACGATCTGCTGCCTGATGGAGAACACGATCGAGTGTTTCCTCCGGCGAGCGGGCCGGTAGCCGGAGGAACGGAGCGAAAACTTCGGTTTTTTTTGCGCCTCCGCTGAAAAAAATCAGCCGTTGACTCACGGGTCAACGGCTGATTTCGTTTTACAGGGTTCCTGTTATCAGAGTTTGATCGGTTCGGATATTTTGATATTGTCGAGGAACCAGCGGTTGGCTGTTCCGACTTCCCACTGCGTCTGCGTAATGGTGATCTTCGTATCCTTGTTGACCGTAATGCCCTTCAGGCTGACTTCGGCGCGAACCCATTCGAGCTTGTGACCCTCTTCCCATCCCAGTTCGGGTATATCGATCTGCACTTTGTCGCTGCCGTTCTCGAAGATGACGATCAGATTGACGGGGTCGATCTTGCCGGACCCCTGGCGCATTCCGCACCAGTCGAACGAGAGTGTCACATTGTCCTTTGCTTCGGGAACCCCGTCTATCGGAGGAAGAATGATACCTGCGTGATTGCCGGTCTTGCCGAATTTGAGGTAGTTCTGCTGGAGGTAGATGCGTTTGTTGTCGTTCTTGTCGTAGATAAACTTGTAACCGAGTTTTTCGACAGCGTCGAATGCAGTCACTCCATCGACAGTTATGGAGGTAAGCGCTGTCGCTTTTGCATCGAGGTTATCCGTCTCGACCGTTTGGCCGACACCGCTTGCTACGGACCACGGTTCGAGCCATTCGAAGTTCTCCAGGAAATAGACGATCTCGTTCAGGCCGTTGTCCTCGACATCGGTGGCCATGATGCGCTGTACAGGCTCGGCCAAACCGGCGTAGTAGCCCGTGACGGTTACGATATGGCCGGTCAGGGAGGAAAGGCCCAGACTCGACGGGGCGTCCACGACGCTGACCGAGTACTTGGCGTCCTCCGAAACGGTGAGGGTGCTGCCGTTGAAAACGCCCTTGACGGTGACGTAGCCCCGTTTGGAGGAGGTGTAGTCGTCGATCTTTGCGCTGATGTCCTCCGGTTCGGGGTAGTTCACCGCTCCGCCGGACAGAACCGTCACCTCGTCGCAGTCGATTACCGTAGCGAGTTTCTGCGAGTCGGACGACTTGGTGCCCAAGAGCGAAATCTTGTCGCCGACGGCAACCGTCGTGGCGTCCGAGACGAAGATATTGTCCGTGTTTTTGTCGTCGCTGATGACGAAGCCTTTGGTCGTCACGGCCACGACGATCGCCGACGGTACGGAAATGACCGTTTCGTCCGCCAGGGCGGCGAGTTCACCTGCCGTGTACTCCTTCACATCGCGGTATTTGTCTCCGTTCTGCGTGATGAGCACCTGTGCGCGGCTTGCAAGAGTCCGTCCCTTGAAGACGAGGGTGGCCTTGCGGGGGTTGTCCTCCGCGCCGTCGCGCATGTTGTCGGTCACCGAAACCGTCACGTCCATGACGCCGGTTCCCGAGTTGGGCGTGACCGTCACCCAGTCGGGGACTTCCGTCACCCAGTCGGCGTCGGCATAGATGGTGATGATCTTTTCCGCCGCTCTTTCCGCTTCGAAATTCAAGGTGTTGGCGCTCGCCAGAACAGCTTCGGAAAGGTGGTCCTCATCCTTGTCGCAGCCCCAGAAGGAACATAGGGCCGCCATGAGGATCGGGGCTGTCATATATTTTACAAATCTCATAATCTTGTTTTTTAGGTTATTTCCGACTTAAAAATCGAGTCCGTCGCTCCATCCCGGATTCTGCGTGAGGTTCGGGTTGAGCGAACGCTCGCCGCTGGGAATCGGGTAGAGGTAATCGCGTTCCTCGTTGAACGGAGTGCGCAGATTCTCTACGGTTTTGTGATAGTAGACATAGCCTTTGTCCCCCTCGGAGAGAATGATGTCCGAACCGAGTTCGTATACCGAAACTCCTTCGCCGGCTTGGGGTTTGGTCTCTCCTGCCTTATAGAGAATCAGATCGGCCGTTTCTTTGCCCGCAAGCTTGTATTCGCCGGGGCCCGGGAAATACATGCCGGAAATGGCCTGGTCGATGCAATAGCCGGCTTTCCAGCGATACAGATCCTGAAGGCGGAAACCCTCCTGGATCAGCTCGACGGTTCGTTCGCGGCGGATTTCCAGAATGGCGTTTACGATTTCGTTGGAGCCGGTCACATTGGGATAGCCGTACTCCTCGGACGAAAGATACCAGTCGGGTTGTTTGTCGAGATCCCTCATGGTGAGGGCCGGCATCCCCACCCGGCTTCGGATTTCGTTGACGGTGATATTCAGATCATCAGGCGAGAGCGATCCCAGTTCGGCCTTGGCTTCGGCATAGTTGAGCAGCACTTCGGCATAGCGGAAAACCGGCATGTCGCAGGTCGAACGGTCGTTGCGGTCGATCTGTCCTCCCGAGGCCGTCGTGTCCTGAACGAATTTGATGGGTTGGTAGCCGGTGATCGTGACGCCGAGATCGGGTCCCTGTACCCGCTTGGCGCCGATGCGCTTGTAACCCGGGGTGCGGATCGACTGCGCCAGGCGCGGGTCGCGGTCCTTCACCTCCTCGGTGAAAGGCATTGTTTGCCACTCTGTCTTAAATTTGTCGGTGAATGCCTTGCCGTCCTTCATCAGGTACATGTTGATGAATTTGCGGGTGTAGCCCGGGCGGCCCTGTGTCGGCAGCAGCGTGTAGGCCGTCGCATTGTGGTAGACCTGGGCCTCGTAGCTGTTCCGGATGGCGAGGATATACTCTTCGGTGCTGGCATTCTCCTGTGCGAAGAGCATCATGTAGTCCTTGTCCGGATTTTTGGTGGAGTAGAGCTTGTAGGGACCTTCGTCGATGATCGTTTTGGCGGCCTTGGCAGCTTCCTCCAGATAATAGGTGTAGTCATGTCCTTCGAGGTTGATGCCGTGGTATTTGCGGTAGGTTCCCTCGAAGAGGCAGAACCGCGCTTTCAGCGCCAGCGCCGCCCATTTGTTGACGCGGTAGGTCGATATATCCTCCGTAAGACCGCCGCTGTTGATGGCTTCGTCGATATCCTTGATCATATTGGTCATGATCAGTTCGCGTGAATCGCGCGGTTTGTAGAGCGCTTCGTCGGCCGAGCCGAGCTGCACCTCGTACCAGGGCACGTCGCCGAAGCGTTTCACCTTGTCGAAATAGAAGGCGGCGCGGAAGAATTTGGCCAGGGCCGTATACTCGGTCACAGCCTTCTTGTCCTCGCATTGATCGACATATTCCAGCAGGGTGTTTATGCGGCGCAGGTTGCCCCACGACCAGCCGCCGCCGGTGTTCGGAACGGTGCGCTTGTCGCCTCCGTAGAGAACATCGGAGAGGGTCATCTGAACGAGCAGGTCGTTCTGCTCATCGTAGGGCGTCTTGTCCAGCAGGTTGTCGTAAAAGGGGTTGGAGAAGAGTTCCAGATCGCTTCTCGTCTTGAAATAGTCGAACTGCGTCACCCGATCCAACGGTTCTTTGTCCAGCAGGGAGTCGCAGGCCGATAATCCTGCAATCAGCGTTGCTGCCAGTATGATTAATCGCTTCATGGTATTCGGATTTTGAAATTATTAGAAGGTGATGTCGATGCCGAACATGAACGTCTTGGCCCACGGATAGTAGGCGTTGTTGTTCACGCCGGAACGGTTGATAGCCGCTTCGGGATCGACGTACTTGGAGTTCTTTTTGAGCGGCGACCAGTAGCAGAGGTTCTCGCCCGAGAAATAGATGCGGATCTGGTCGATGCCGGCCTTCTTGGTGAGGGTCGCGGGGATCGTGTAGCCGACGGTCAGGTTTTTCAGGCGCAGGTAGCGGATATTTTGCAGGTAACGGTCGTTGACCTTGCTCAGATAACCTCCCGATGAAGAATAGGCTCTTGCGCGCGGGAAATAGGAGTTGGGATTGTCCTCCGCCCATACCTTGCCGAGGAAATCCGTCGGGAGGTAGGAAAGGTAGGGATAGGAATAGCAGCCCCAGAAAGGCATCATCTGTGCGTGGGGGTACCAGTAGTGGTTGCCCGTTCCCTGGAAGAAGACCGAAGCGTCGAAGCCCATCCAGCGGATCGAGGCGTTGATGCCGTAGGAGAGCGTCGGGAGCGAGTTGCCCAGGATCGTCCGGTCGCCCGGCTTGTCGACGGTGTCGTTGCCGACTCCCCAGACGCCGTTGCCGTCGAGGTCGACGAACTTCAGGTCGCCGGCCTGCCAGCCGCCGGTCAGACGGCCCGTGCTGTAACTCAGGTCGACCTCTTTGGCATAGGCCTGCGCCTCTTCGGTGGTCTTGAAGAACCCGTCGGTCTTGAAGCCCCAGATTTCGCCGATCTCCATGCCGACGTAATAATCTCCCTTTGTCAGGTTGGTCAATGACTTGTTCGGGTTGTTGTCGTATTTGGTGATGACGCTCTTGTAGTCGCTGAGGTTGAAACCGACGCTGTATTCGAACGGTTTGCCGGCGAGTTTGAACTGGTCGCGCCAGCTGACGGAGAGTTCATAACCCTTCGTGCGCAGTTCGGCGGAGTTCATGCTGGGCGAATCGGCCCCGTATACGCCGGGCAGCGCCATTCCGTCGGTCAGCATGTCCTTCGTGTCGCGGATGTAGACGTCGCCGGTGAAGTTGAGCCGGTTGTTCAGCATGGTGAGATCCAGACCCAGGTCCCACTGCTGGGCGGTTTCCCAGGTCAGGTCGGAGGCTACGGGGGCGCCCAGCGAGGAGTATTTGCCCTTTATGCTGCCGTCGAAGGTGTAGTTACTGAAATCCTTGTTCGTGATCAGGCGCATGTAGGTGTAGTAGGACGACACGTTCTGGTTGCCCAGGCTGCCGAACGAAGCGCGCAGCTTGAGGTTGTCCACCAGGTCTTTGGCGTTGCCGAAGAACGGCTCCTCGGAGATGCGCCATCCGGCCGATGCCGAGGGGAACAGGCCCCAGCGGTTGCCCGGTGCGAAACGCGACGATCCGTCGTAGCGTCCGCTCACCTCGAAGAGGTAGCGCCCTTTGTAGTCGTAGTTGATACGGGCGAAGAAGCCTGCCAGGGCGTATTCGTTCTGGCCGCCGCCGTAAGCGCCCTCCGTGGGAGATCCCGTTGCCAGATTCAGGTCGTCGAGGTTTATGGAGGAGAGGTTGATGCCTGCCACCGAGACGTTCTTGCTGGACCACGTTTCGTAGTTGAATCCGGCGGTTGCCGACACGTGGTGCGCCTCGCCGAACGTTTCGTCGTAGTTGGCGTAGACGTTGGCCGAATAGTAGTTGCGCGTCTGAACCACTTCGTCGAGCTGGTTCATGCCGGCGCCCGTGTCGTAGGCGAGCAGCGGCCCGTCGGGGTATTCGCGGTAGTTCATTGCGGAACTGCGGCTCGTATTGCGGTTCTGGTAGAGACGGTAGGTGAAGTCACCCGTGATGCTCAGCGTCTTGAACGGCGTGATGACCAGGCGTGTCGTGTTCGAGAAGTCGTTCGAGCGGTCGACGTTGCGGTGCGTGCCCTCGTTGAGCAGGATGTGGCGTCCGTTGGCGATCTTGTAATCGAGATACGGCGTGCTGTAAAGCCACGATCCGTCGGGGTTCTTCATGGGGAAGTTGGCCAGTGCGTGGCGGGCGCTGTAAGCGATGGTGTTGTCTACGCTGCCGTCTCCCAGAGACTTGTAATTCGACGAGAAGAACGACGTGTTGTTCGAGAGCGTTGCCCACCGGTTGATCCGAAAATCGAGTTTCGCACGCAGGTTGTACTTGTTATACACGTCGGGATGTGCGCGCTGAATACCTTCCTGGCGGTCATAGGCGCCCGAGACGAGGTATTTGATGTCCTTCGTGCCGCCGCTGAGCGAGATGTTGTGCTGCTGCACGGGCCGACGCTGCTGGAAGAGCATGTCCCACCAGTCGTAGTTGCCGTAGTAGACCCACTGTTTGCGGCCGTTGCGGATCTCTTCGACGACCCACGGACGGTCGGGATGCTCGGTCCTGTCGTTCACGCGCGCCAGCAGCTGCTGCATGTCGTGATCGTTGTATTTGACATAGTTCGTTCCGGAGTCGGCCTGCCAGAACTTGTTGACCGTATAGACCGACCAGTAACCGCGGTTCTCGTAGTCGGTCGAGGTCGTGGCCTCCTCCCAGCCGAAACGGCCGCTGTAACGCACCGTTGCCTTGCCGTCCTGGGCCGTACCGTTCTTGGTGGTGACCAGGATGACGCCGAAGGCTGCGCGGGCGCCGTAGACGGCTGCCGCCGAAGCGTCCTTGATGACCGAGATCGACTCCACGTCGTTGGGGTTGACGCGGTTCAGGTCGCCCACCACGCCGTCGATCAGCACGAGCGGGTCGGCCGAGTTGATCGAGTTGACGCCGCGGATGTTGATCGCCGGCGTGCTGCCGGGTTTACCCGAGGAGGTGGTGATGTTGAGACCCGCTACGGAACCCTGCAACATGCTGCCCAGCGAATGGGTGACGCGGTTTTCGAGCTCCTTGCTCCCTACGGTCGCAACGGCGCCGGTCAGGTTGACTTTTTTCTGCGTACCGTAGCCGATTACGACGGTTGCATCGAGCATGATGGCGTCCTCTTGCAGGTAGATCGTGATGCTGTTCCGGCTTGAGGGAACTGTCACTTTCTGGGGCAGGTAACCCAGGCAGGTGACCTGGAGAACGGCTTCTCCCGACGGAACCTGGATTTTGAAGGTGCCGTTTTCAGAGGTTGTGACGCCTTTGGTCGTACCATCGACCAGAACGGCTACACCCACGAGCGGCTGTTGATTGGCGTCGAGGACTTTTCCCGACACCTCCCTGTTCTGGGCCGAAAGGGCTGTTATTCCCCCTCCCAATACCAGAAGAAGAGATAGAACCAGTGGTCTTAATACTCTCATAAGATCTGTGTTTGTTGGTTAGTAAATGATGATTGTGGTTGGGTATGTAGCGAAAATCACTTGCGGCGGTAGGCATCCGTGGAGAATGCTTTCGGCCGCTGCATGTTTTCGGTCCACTCGTTTCCGAATTCGTCCTTGACGGTGATCACAAGGTCGGTGTCCGCATCGTCCGCCTTCACCTTGAAGAAGTGCGTGAACTTGTCGGTGATGAACGACGGGGTCGACTTGAGTCCCGCGTTGTTGAACCGCTTGACCGAGAGCGCTGCGATATGGAGCGGGTCGTAGGCCCAGACTTCGGTGTAGGGCAGCGTCTTGCGGTTTTCGTCGACGACGCTCAGCGTCCAGTCCGAATTCCAGTTCCAGATGTTGATCAGCACCTCGTTGTCGTTGTTCTGCGGATAGGCGTTGACATATTGCATATAGGCGTTCTTGACCGAAGCGGAGATGTCGGAAGGCATCAGCGGAACGTCGGCCATCGAAAAATGCACGTTGTTCAGGTCGTAGCTGCGGAACTGGTACTCTTCGGGCCATCCGGTCGATTTGTAGAGACATTGGAAATCGGTTCCCGTGACATCCCAGATGCCGTAGCCGCCCGGAGTTCCGTCGGTTCCGATGTGGATTCCGGGCGTGAGGTTGCCGGACCACCACCACGAAGCGCATACCGATCCGGAGTTATACTCCCGGAAGTTATGCCCGTCCACGATCGGGGCGTCGGGCGTCACGTTGAAAAGTTTGTGGGTATGCCCCGTCACGAAACGGACCGTATATCCGTCGAGGATGTCGAAAAGCCGCTGGGTGTTGACCGGATCATGGTCGATCTTGAATCCCGATGTGGTCGGATAGAATACCTGCGCATGCATGGCAACGACGACGGGGGTCGTCTTGTCCACGTGCGACAGGTCTTTCGCCAGCCAGTCCAGCTGCTCGGCGGAGAGGCTCTTGACATAGTTGCGGGAAGTGCTCCCGTCGTAGCTGCTGCAATCAATGTCGTCCATGACGACGTAATGGACCTTGCCGATGTTGAACGAATAGTAGGTCGGGCAGATCTGATCCACATATTTGACCGCCGCATCGTAGTCCGACCTGGTCTGGAAGTCGTTGTCATGGTTGCCCATGGTGTGGAAGATCTGCAGATTCTTGATCTGGCTGTTGACGGTGTTCAGGTACTGGGGGAAATAGTAGCTGTTCGAATACCAGTAGAGGTCCCAGGTCATGTCCCCGAGGGTGAGCGCATACATCTTCTCGCCCTTGTGGCGGGTCATGTAGTCCGTAAGGTCGGAGGTGAACTGGGCGAACTGTCCCAGGTCGCCCGTTCGGTTGGCGAGGTGCATGTCGCCCAGCATGAAGATCTTGTAGGAGTCCTGTCCGTCGACCTTTTCGAGCTTGAAGTCGGCCCGTTCGACGACGTCGGCGCTGTTTTTGAGCGCGCGGTGGAACTGCGGGAGCACCCCGACGGACGGAACTTCGTAGCCGCTCGGGACGGAGATGAAGACATATCCCCACTTTTTGGCCGATTTGAGCTGGTAGATGCCCTTCTCGTTCGTGACGGTCACCTCCGCGCCGTCGGAGACCACGACGTTCTCCACGCCGACGCCGGCCGACGACACGATCCCGTAGACCGTGGTGCCTGCATCCGGTTTGAAATCTATGTCTTCGACGATGTTGATGTAGATTCTTCCGAACGATTTTTTGCGCGCGTCTCTTTTGACGAAGACTTTGTAGTAACCCGTTTCACACCCGTCGGCCAGGCGTACGGTGAAACTGTCGGAAGAGGTGTTGACGATGGGGCAGACGTAGGAGATGCCTGCGTCCGACTCAAGAATGAATGTGTCTGTGGTCAGGGGCGATTTCCCCCCCCCACCGGTTACGGCGAACGTGCACTCGCCGCCTTCGGTGACGTCTACCGACCCCGGAACCGTGAATTGCACGTCGAAATTATCCGCGGGGGTCTTTTCGTCATCGCTGCCGCCGCAGGCGAAGAGTTGCGAGACGGCGATGAGTGCCAGTAACAGATACTTTAATACGTTTTTCATTTTAAGTTCTTCGATTATAATTTTTTTATTTGTCCGCGTTTTGTAAATCCGGTTGTTTGGACACCTCGAAGGCCCGGAAAGACCCGGTCGGGGACTCCGTCCCGAAGTCTCCGTTTGCGGCCCTGCCGGCCTTCGCATCTTCCATTATATATATGGTAACCATCTGTTTACCGTGTCGCTTCTGCCTGAAAAACTTTTCAAATATAACTTGTTTGTGTTTCGATTGTGTTTCGAATACATTTCAAAATTAAACTTATTTTATTAAAAAACAAAATCGGATGATTTTTTTTGCAAATAAAAAATTTTAATTTTTAGTCGTGTTTCGTTTGGTAGATTTGCCATTTCCCTTTCATCTCTTTTTCGTTGCCCTTGATTCGTAGAATGGTTGTGAAGCGAAACTGTCGGGCGTCTGTTTTTCGGTGACGGCAGCTCGGAAAACGGCATGGCGGAGAAGAGTGGCGGGCGGAACCGGAGGTGTTGTCGGAACCGGTCCCGGCCGCTCGGGGCGGGCTGTCGCCTGCGCCGGGAGCGGCAGTGTGGCGGACGGATTCCGGCGCAGGCCGAAAAGACGCTCGCGGAGGTGAGTTCCGGAGGCTATGAATGCCAGGAGGCGGTGAGCTGTTCGGGGAGCGGAACCGAGGAGTCGCGCCGCCAGACCATCGCCCGGTCGGCGGCCGCGTCGCCCGTGCCGAAGTCGAAGCGGTCAGAAGCATTCGTGAAAACACAGGCGGATGAGATTATTCTTCAGGATACGACTCCGAATTATCGTGTACTGAACTTCATCGGTTTCCCC
>OGOV01001861.1_pt1 | contig 17247 bp, 7 predicted proteins | sample 1552711 | NCBI WGS metagenome assembly OGOV01 (sample SAMEA2580216, study PRJEB22360) | human gut metagenome | biome: human gut; feature: human-associated habitat; material: faeces | place: Denmark | collected 2008/2010 | reverse complement strand
CCAACTGCTACAACACAGGCAGTGTAACCGGCAAAGACTATGTCGGCGGCGTGGTCGGCTATAGTTTACTTGATAGCACTTTCACCAACTGCTACAACACAGGCAGTGTAACCGGCAAAGACTATGTCGGCGGCGTGGTTGGCTGTAGTGATAGCACTTTCACCAACTGCTACAACACTGGCATAGTAAACGGCAATGACAATGTCGGCGGTGTGGTCGGCTATAATGCTGATGATGGAGGCACTGTCACCAACTGCTACAACACAGGCAGCATAACTGGCAAAGAACATGTCGGCGGTGTGGTTGGCGATGCTTACAAAACCGATGTTACCAACTGCTACAACACAGGCAGCATAACCGGCAAAGAAGATGTCGGCGGTGTGGTCGGTGATGGTAGTAACAGCACTTTCACCGACTGCTACAACACAGGCAGCGTAACCGGCGAAAAACATGTCGGTGGTGTGGTCGGCTGGGGTTCCAATGTTACCGACTGCTACAACGAAGGCATCGTATCCGGCAATGAATATGTCGGCGGTGTGGTCGGCCGGGGTTCCAATGTTACCGACTGCTACAACACCGGCAACGTAAAAGGCATAGATGATGTCGGCGGCGTTATCGGCTCTGGTGCCGCTGTCACCAATTGTTACAACACGGGCAGTGTAACCGGCGGCAGAGTCATTAGTTACGATGTCGGCGGCGTGGTAGGCGAAAACAATGGCACTGTCGCCAACTGTTACAACACCGGCAGCATAACCGGCAAATACTGGGTCGGCGGTGTGGTCGGCGAAAGTTATGGTGTTAACGATGCTGGCACTGTCACCGATTGCTACAACACAGGCATCGTGACCGGCAAATACTGGGTCGGCGGCGTGGTCGGATTTAACGTCACTGTCACCGGCTGCTACAACACAGGCATCGTGACCGGCGATGGAAGCGTCGGCGGCGTGGCCGGCCGAACTGGTAATGGAGGCTCTGTCGCCAACTGTTACAACACAGGCAGCGTAACCGGCAAAGACTCTGTCGGCGGCGTGGTCGGCAGTGGTGGCGACACTGTCACCAACTGCTACAACATGGGCAGTGTGACCGGCGATGAAAGCATCGGCGGCGTGGTCGGCGATAATGATAATGAGGGCACTGTCACCAATTGCTATTATTACATTGGCTGCTGTGTAAACAGCGATTTATATGGCATTGCACTGACAAACGAACAAATGCTTCGTGCCGAAAGCTTTGATGGGTTCGATTTTGAAACCGTTTGGACGATGGACGGAAACCCGGGCTATCCCTACCCTAAGCTTATAAATAATTTCCAGACAGCGGTTCCTTACACTGTAATTCATAATATTAGCATCAAAGGAGGCACATATACTGCCGACAAGATGGAGACATTCTTCGGCGAACCGGGGACAACTGTTTCGGCACTGCCGATTGAAATTCCGGGCTATACGTTTGACGAAACCGTTGAAGGTACTTGCATGAGCGGTGTTGTTGCTGAAGACGGTTCGCTTGAATTAACTCTGTTCTATAATGGTGATGGAGTGGAGCAGCTCCCCGAAATAGATATAACAAAAAAGAGCATCTATGTGGCGGAAACAGGTACACTTTACCCGGTTAAAAACGCAAAGGTAACTGTGCGCACCGCAGATGGCTACGAGATTGAAGCTATATCGAACTTTCTGGGTCTGGTGGAGGTCAGCGTGCCTGACAGCTCGTCCTACACTATAGCAATTTCATGCGAGGGGTATTGCCCAAAATCATTGGAAAACGTTATTCTGAAAAGCGGAGAGTTCTATGAGGCAGCGTTGTCCAAGATCGATTACAGCGCACCATTGGGCGGCAGAGTGGAGGTAACATATACGGATGCAAATACAACTGCGCCGCTGGATATCCTTGCTGCAACAAAGCGCCTGAACAGTGAAGAGGCGAATTTTGAATTCACAATAACGGCAAAGAGTTTCTCCGATCTTACGGATGGTCAATATGAACTGCTGCAAGACGGTGACGTAATAAAAACAAGCACAGACGGCGTATTTAAGCTCAAGGTTTCTGACCTTAAGCCCGATATTCCGCTTTGGATACGCATAAGGGATGACGGAAAGTACTGTAAGCCCGCCAAGCTGGGACTTTCCACCTACACCGGTGTATTCGGCCTTCATGACGGGGATGAGGTCAAGCTTATGGATAAGCTCGAATTGCCAATTCCTTCAGATATTCCTTTTCTGGGCGGTTCAGTAATATCTTTGGATCTCGGATACATTCCTGTGAAGGTTAAGTCAAAGGGCGATACCGTCAGAATAGGTCTCGGAACTGATAACCTTTTCGACCCGGAAGATAAGGATATGTGGGAAAAGCTTAAGGAGTCCGTAAGGAAGGGCTATGCTGCATACGGAGCAACGGCATTTGGTACTGTTGACCTTGGTGGAAAAGTGAAGCCTGACCTGAAGATTATAGGCTTTGCCGAAGGCAAAATAACAGCGCACGGTTTGGAAGTCGTCTCAGGTGAGATGATTATACAGGCGGAAATAAAATATGAGCATGAATGGCAAACGTTTGCCTGGGTTATCCCGATTGTCATCAAGGTTGGAGTTGGACTTGAACTTGAGAATACGCTTGAGATCGATTGGGAGAATGGTTTAAAGGTCAATGACCGTGTAGAATTGACCATTCCCAACCTGAAACCTAAGGCGGGAATCGGCATTGCCTATGTTGCGGATGTTTCCGTTTACGGCGAAGCCGAAAATGTCCTTGGTTTTGATACCAAGACAAATTATTATTTCGGCGAACTCAAAGGCGAGGCCGGTCTATCGGCAAAGGTGCTGCTCTGGGAAGGCAAATGGTGCCTCATCAGCGGTCAATGGAGATATGCTGAGGGGTATCTTAAAAGCGGTCATTCATTTGATGAAATGAGTTACTCCCTGATCTCTCGTGATTATCTTAAAGAGCAGTCCGGGTGGTTGGGAGACAATCCCGCAAAATATGCCGTTGGCGCAAAGCAGACCAGCGTTTTGCAGGAAAATGTACTTAGCATTGCATCGCCTATGCTTGCAAATGTAAACGGAAAGCTCATTGCCGTTTGGATTGCGGATGACGGTTCAAGAACAACCGGCAACCACTCGCAGCTTGTTTATTCCCTCTACAATGAAGCGGATAACACTTGGTCGGCACCCACTGCGGTTTGGGATGACGGCACTGCGGACTTTACTCCGCAAATGGTTTCCGACGGCACAAATGCTTATGTTGTATGGGCTGACGCAAATACGGTTTTTGACGAGAACGTTACAACAGAACAGATGGCGGCAGCGTGTGAAATAAGCTATGCGAAGCTGTCCGTTGATGAAAACGGCAACGGCACCGTCTCGCAGCAGCGCAGATTAACCGAGAATTCTTCTCTTGATTTCCAGCCCAGCGTTGCTGTCGATGCAAACGGTGTACACATCGCATGGATACGCAATGCGGCTAACGATCTGCTTGCACAAAGTGGAACCAACGCCATAATGTACTGCACCGAAACAGGAAGCGAAACCGAATTGCATTCGCTTGCAACCCCGATAAGCTCGCTTGCAATCGGCTGCATGAACGGCAATGTCTGCGTTGCATATTGTTCCGATGAAGACGGCGATGCAGCTACTGTCGATGATGTAAAAACCTACTTCGGCACAGTTGGTGGCAGCTTCGCAGCAATAACCGAGGGCGCTTCAAACTCATCAGCGGTTAGCTTCATGCGGTTCGGTTCGGAAGGAAACAAGCTTTTCTTCATGAATAACAGTATCTTGTACTCTTATGACGGCAATGCGATTAAGCAGTATGATTCTGTGACTGAACCGGGCAACGATTACTCAATAATCAACGATGGAAGTAACACAACATATCTTCTCTACAATGCAAACAATGGGGACAACTCACAGCTGTATCTGAGAATTTATGATCCATCGAACGATACATGGAAACAACCCATTGCACTTACAAATACCCCCGGCTATGCGGAAAACTTCTCTGCTGCAGTTCTCGGAACAAAGGTTGTTGCAATGTTTACGAGAAGTGACGTAACCATGGCTGCTGACAGCATGGAAACCTCAACTGACCTCTATGCCGTTGTCATGACTCCCGCTCACGACCTGTGCCTGAGTGATGTTGCGTATGATTCAGATTCCATAACTCTCGGAGGTACGCTGCCAATTAGTTTTACGGTCAAAAACAACGGTGAGTTGGATGAAACCGGAGTTGTTGTGACAGTCAGTGCAAACGGTGTTGAGACGCAGAGCTTCACAATCGACACACTATTGAACTCTGGCGATACTCAGCAAGTCAGCATTGAATATGTCCTGCCGAACACAGCGGCCGTCACAGAATTTATATTCAGTGTAACGTCATCATCGGGTGAAGAAATTCTTCTTGATGATAACAGCATCGCAAAAGAACTGTTCCTTGCTGATCTGAGTATTGATGTTCATAAACTGATGTCGGATTCTGTTTCAACAGTGCTTGTACCTGTCTCGAATATCGGCTTTGTCGATACGAATGCAACCCTATACATCAGAAGGGATACTGAAGATGGTGAGATTCTTGCACAGTTCGATATGGGAGTTATTCATGCAGGGATGATGCAGGTTATGGAGTTCTACGATGCATACATCAAATCGTTGATGGAAGGGAGCAGCAGTCTATGCTTCTCAGTTGTTGCAGACAACGACGAGTACATGATTGCGAACAATTCCAACTTCATATCGGTAACCGAGATAGACTTGTCGGATTCACAGTACAAGTTTGCCGTTACCTTCGTCAACATGGATGGAGAAGTGTTGTCAACCCAGAATATTGCTTATGGCGATGCTGCGGTTGCACCGGAAGCACCTGCTATGGAAGGATATATCTTTATTGGATGGGACAAGGAGTTTGGTTGCATTACAGACACTATGACTGTAACGGCTCGGTATGCTATTGCCCGAACAGTTACGTTTGTGGATTGGGATGGAACTGTGCTTTCAACACAGGTTGTTGCCGATGGAAATTCCGCAACAGCCCCTGAAGCACCTGAACGCGAGGGCTATACCTTTACAGGCTGGGATGTGGAGTTTACCAGCGTGACTGAGAATATAACGGTCACTGCACAGTATGATATCAAAAAATACTCTGTTGTTTTCTGCGATTGGGACGGAAGCGTTATATCCGAACAGGTAGTTGAACACGGCGAGGCAGCGATTGCACCGCCTGATCCGGCTCGTGAAGGATTGAACTTTACAGGCTGGAGCATTGATTTCAGCATCATTACATCGGATTGCTTTATCTATGCAGTTTACGCTCCGATAGCAAACTCCGGTGATGTTAATGGAGACGGCACGGTCAACGCTGTTGATGCCCTTGTTGCGATGCGGTATGTTCTCGGAGTTTCAACCGAGAGCCTTACGCCCGAACAGATCGCCGCTGCGGACTTCAACGGGGACGGCGCAGTGAATACCGTTGATTCCCTGCTTATCATGAGATTCTCGCTGGGATTGATCGAAGCCATTCTATAACCTCTTGAGAAGGAGGCTAAACTACCAAATTCATTTTTGAAAGACCTTTATGAAACGAAAGCTGAAGGTGATTGCCGCTATTTTGCTGGTACTCATCATGTTTATCTCGGCTATGCCAATGCAGCTGACTGCCGAGATCATGACACCTCCCGCTACCCGTTATGCAACACCGGACGGGTACAATGACCATGATTATCAGAAAATGGTTGCGTTCTTTGAACAGACGGACGAAAACGGTGTTAGGAACGGAGAGAAGCTGAGTGAGGATTATGATCCTACAGATTCCGAAACTTACCGATTAGCATGATAATGCGCCATACTCTGCATGGCTGCAAATAACCGAAAGTGAGGTATACACATGAAAACACGACTAAGAGGAGCGCTTGCTATGATTGCTCTCATTGCATTCGTAGTAACTATGCTCCCCCTCTCTGCATTCGCAGAAGCAAGAACGAGCTTTATACGCTCGCGGATTGATTCCCGTCCTGCCCGACCGGACAGCGGGATCGAAATTGTACCGCATAAAACCGAAAACCCGAAGCGCAGTGCCATTTGGGACGGCAGTATCGCTGCGGGCTTTGCCGGAGGCAGCGGCACTGAAGACGATCCGTATCTTATCTCAAATGGCTCTGAGCTTGCCTATCTTGCTCAGCAGGTAAACAGCGGCAATAGTTATGAAAATGTTCACTTCAAGCTCACGAACGATATCTATCTCAATGATACAACGGATTGGGAGCTTTGGGGAACTACGGGCAGCGCTTCAGCCGGTAAAGCAGATACATGCGATGGAAGCGCAATCGAGCCGACCGAGCAGGACAAAGGCGACAAGATGGATGAGCCGATTGCAATTCCGGTAAGACCTGCGCCGAAGACTGAATTGGAGTCGGACGCTCTTTCGGACGCTTTGAATGCTGCCGGGCAGAGCAACACCTTTGTCTCAACGGGCAGCTATCCGTGGCGGGTTGATTCAACCACCTACGATGGGCGCACCGCTGCGCAAAGCGGAAACTACAATGTATCATTTGAGCCAGCGGACGCAAGAATTGCAGCGGTTAATGCAAACGGAGTTGTAACCGGTGTTTCCGCCGGTGAAACCACCATCACTGTTACGACTGAGGACGGCGGATTTACCGGAGCCTGTACAATAAATGTTTATAGTCAAGCTGTTACCGGGGTGACGATTGAACCTTCGGAAGCAGAACTCACTGTTGGCTCTTCGACGAAGCTTACAGCGACTGTACTTCCTGAAAATGCAACAAATAAGAACGTAATCTATTCCGTAGATGATGAGAGCATTCTTTCTGTTGATCAAGACGGTAATATAACCGGGCTTTCGTTGGGAACTGCAACCGTGACCGTTACCACCGAGGACGGAGGCTTTACCGCTTCCACTGAAATCACCGTGATACCTGTGCAGGTAACGGGAGTAGGCGTTTCTCCCGAAGCGGCTTCTGTTGGTCTTGGACACACGATTCAGCTTACCGCTTCGATCAAGCCATCAAACGCAACAAATAAAAATCTTTCCTGGTCGGTAAGTGATGAAACGATAATCTCTGTTGACGATCGGGGAACTGTCACAGGGCTTTCATTGGGAACTGCGACTGTGATCGTCACCACCGAGGACGGAGGCTTTTCTGCTTCTGCTGAGATTACTGTTTGCTATGCTCCGGCAAACACATGGACAGTCATAGGAACACTGAATAAAGATTTTTGCGGTGTGTTCAATGGTGATGGCTATGCTGTTTGCGGTATCTATATAAACACGCGAAATGCCATTCAAGGTTTATTCGGTACTAACAGACATTCTGTAATTGCTAATCTTGGGGTTGCTGAGTCCTATATTTACGCAAATTCATATTGGGTCGGTGGCGTGGTTGGTTGTAATTATGGCACTGTCACCAATTGCTACAATACGGGCAGCGTAGTCGCCAGTGGTGACTATGTCGGCGGCGTGGTCGGATTTAGTGATGGCACTGTCACCGATTGCTACAATGTCGGCAGTGTAACCGGCAAAGAAAATGTCGGCGGCGTGGTCGGCTATAATGGCTATGGTACCAGCGCTGTCACTGACTGCTACAACACCGGCCGCGTAAACGGCAATAGAAACGTTGGCGGCGTGATCGGTTTTAATTGTTCTTCTATCACCGAATGTTACAATACCGGCAACATAACCGGCAGTAACGGTGTCGGCGGCGTGATCGGTGGTAGTAATTCTTCTATCACCGACTGTTACAACACCGGCAGCGTAACCGGCAGATACCATGTCGGCGGCGTAGTCGGCTCTGTGGTCCGCAAAGATGGAAGCAATAGCCATGTCACCGACTGTTACAACGAAGGCAGTATAACAGGCGATGAAAGCGTCGGCGGCGTGGCTGGCTATAATCTTGGCACTGTCACCGACTGCTACAACATCAGCATCGTAAATGGCAACGAAAGAGTCGGCGGTGTGGTTGGCTATAATGATAGTTTTGTTGATGAAGGAACTGTCACCAACTGCTACAACACAAGCAGCATAACCGGCAGTAACGGTGTCGGCGGCGTGGTTGGTTATAATTATGGCACTGTCACTGACTGCTACAACATGGGCAGTGTGACCGGTGATGAAAGCGTTGGCGGCGCACTCGGCCAAAAGCTTAATGGTTCAATCACCAACTGCTATTATTACATTGACTGCTGCGCAAGCAGCAATTCATACGGCACTGCACTGACAAACGAACAAATGCTTCGTGCTGAAAGCTTTGAAGGTTTTGACTTTGAAACCGTTTGGACGATGGACGGAAACCCGGGCTATCCGTATCCTAAGCTTATAAATAATTTCCAGACAGCATCGCCGACCACTGACGACGTTGTTTTCAGTGTTGAAAACGTCACGGCAGCTCCCGGCACAGATGTGTCGGTAGCGTTTAATATCGAAGGCGAGTATGAATCTCACGCTCTCACGGCATTCGTGAGGTACGACACAAATATGCTTTCCGTCGTCGGTAACGGTATTGTTCAGGGAAACATCTGGCAAAACATGATCGCCGGCGGCGGTACGATTGTCGCTGATGCCGTCACGCGTCCGGGACAAGTCCCCTTCATGGCAATCATGCCGACCAATCCGTTCAGCGGAAGCGGAACCATATTTACAATGAATTTTCATGTAAATGAATCCGTAGAGCTCGGCACTGTGATTCCTCTTGAACTTGAAATAAGGGAATTCTACTATATGCCCGTGCAGCAAACTTCTCCTACCCTCATTCCGTTCACATCCTACAACGGTTCGATTACCGCTCAGGTTTACCACTCGGTCACCTTCGTTGACTACGACGGTACGGTTCTTTCCGCTCAAAGCGTTGCCCACGGTTCCGCCGCAATTGAGCCGACAGCCCCCGAACGCGAGGGTTATGCCTTCATCGGATGGGATAAGGACTTCTCAAACGTTACGGAAGACATGACCGTTACCGCTCAATACTCGGCCAACAGCTATTCGATTACCTACACCATCAACGGCGAGGAATACACCGCTCAGACCTATGAATTCGGAGCGGTGGTTTCCGCACCCGAGTACACCGTGCCCGAGGGACACACCTTCTCAGGTTGGGACATTCCGGAAACCATGCCTGCCGAGAACCTTGTTCTTGATGCGGCACTGACCGTAAACGAATACACCGTTACTTACAATATCAATGGTGAGATTTACGCAATACAGGTTTATGCTTACGGGGAAGAAGTCTTTGCTCCCGCATATGACGTTCCTGACCATTTCACTTTCTCGGGCTGGGATACTCCCGCCACCATGCCGGCGGAGAACATCGTGCTTGATGCGACACTCGTTGAAGATGGAAAGTATACGGTATCATTCATGGTCGATGGTGAGACGTATTTCACGTTTACGGGATATGAAGGTGATGCTATCACTGTTCCTGAAAATCCGGAAAAGCTCGGTTATACCTTTGACGCTTGGGACGGAATGCCCGAAGATGGTGTTCTTCCTGCTGCAAATATAACCGTCACTGCTGTTTGGAGCGTTAATACCTATACGATAACCTATACGGTCAACGGCGAGGAGTACAGCGTCCGAACATATGAATACGGTGCAGCAATTATAACTCCCGCGTATGATGTACCCGAAGGATACACATTCTCGGGATGGAGCGTTCCCGAAACAATGCCTGCCGAAGATCTGGTTGTTGACGCAACATGCACGATCAACGTGTATGAAGTTACCCTGATTGACGGCTTTAACGGAGATCCCATTGCTGTTCTTTATGTCGAACATGGACGGGATGCGATACTTCCCGATGCGCCCGAACACGCCGGCTATATCTTTGACCGCTGGGACGGCGATTCCACCAATGTTACGGAAGACCGAACCATTACGGCGTGCTATTGGATGATCGGCGATGTGAACCACGACGGTGAAATCACAACATATGATGCTTTGCTGATTATGAGATACGCACTCGGGTTGGAAACCGAGGGCAACGAACTCATTATGGACTTTAACGGAAACGGATGCGTTGACTCACTTGATGCGCTTCTTGTGCTTCGCAGGAGCATTGGCGCAGCATAACCGTATCTGCAAGCACGGTCGTTCGGAGCCGAAAGACAGCGTGAAACTGCTGCTTCAGCCCCGAAAGCCAAAGGTTGCTGCAACAGACCCAAAAACAAAACCGGGCAGCTCAAGAAGGGTTGCCCGGTTTGTTGCTTTCACATAATTAATTTGAATGAAACAAACAGAAAGCGGGTCCGGAAAGCGGGCTGCCCGAGCAGGAAATCCAAACTACCGGCATTGGACCTTTTCTCCATGTACTTATAAGGCTATATCTTGTGGTCCGACTTTTTTAAACTGTCCGTTCTCAAATAAAACTGCAATGCCATGCTCAATATCAAACTTATAGTTGCACCTGATTGCAACATTGCGATGCTTCTCAGTGTGCGGCACAAAGATCTCCTTAGGCATAACATATTTGAATATGTTTTCAATCTTGTCTCCGTTCAACCGAGCGAATTCATCGGTTTCAACATAGTTCTTGACGTGTTCCAAAGACGCTGCCACTGCAGCCGAATTAGCTTCAAACATTGCAAAGGCCTCCCTTTGGCTTTCGATAACTTCTTCATCGGGATAGCATTCATACAAAAGGGGGAGTTCAAAATTTCTGCCCCAAATACTGAGTTTGTACTTATTCATCAAATCCACCTCCATCGTTTTTTTGGTCACGAGCTTTGCATTCGGCACAACCACCGGAATGTCTGAAATATTCATGCATGTCTTGAGACACTAAGTCCATGAAGGAATATGTGGAGAAATACCTTTCTGCGGTTTAATAACTGATTACGGCTCCCTAAAAAATGCTTTCTCGGAAAGCCCATCGTCCGCTGCAATTGCATTTATGGATACAGTAATTCTTTCAGCGTTGATTGAAATCATTACGAAAATACTGCCGTATAGAGCGCGTCAAACTGCAGAAAACAGGCTCAAGATAAGGACATTCATGATAAAAATCCTTATCGGAATAGTTGTTGCTCTTGCCGCATTATTGCTGCTCAATTATGTTATCAAGAAAACGGATACGTATAACTGGATTGTTGCTGTTGTCGGCAGTATCATCGCATTGCTCTCAATGGGAACGATACCATTCTTAGTTATATCTCAGCTTAATGCAAACCGTGTTGCGCGAGTTGGACTTGTCGGAGCATTGCTGCTGTTTTCGAAAAGCAGCGTTGCCGGTATCCTGAGGGCATCCTTTCTGAAGGCAATTATTTATGTCTTTGGCATTTGGGTTTTAGAAAATAACTTTGAAAGCATTTCAAACAGCCTATCCAACTTATCAATGATATTGGCTGCGTTTGCGCCTGCTTGCGTCATAATTATCGGTTTAATTCTCATTCTTAAGAGTGCAAAAATATAAACATGTAAGTGGAATAAACAAAAAGAAAATGAGGAGGTAACAAAATGCCAAAGCCATTACTGACACGACCTGAAACCCGGAATCTGACGGGAACAACATTGAGTACTGCTCCGATTCAGCAGCAAAAGTTGCAAACTCAGCAGATGAATAAAATGGAATTGGATAGATATCTGCGCAAAAAACGTTCTAAAGATTATATACAGACAATGTGCGAGTTAGATATCGGTGGCCATGTACAAAATCAACAAAAAGTTAAAAGAATTATTGACGCCATTCATAATGAATTTCCTGAAGTGGAAATCAACGGAATTATGCTTGGTATTGTATCAATTTGTTACCTTGGCAAACCATATGAAGTTCATACCCTCGATGTTACCGGACAAATAATTGAACACTATCCGGGCGGGAAAGCCCTTCCGGGCAGATTGGAAAAGGCTCGGTCCTTAGCCTTGCGCGGCGGATATGCGTTCATTGAAGTATATGTTGATTGCTGCAGGGCAATCGGACGCAACGGTTCGGTTGCTGTAATTCCTTGTTAACTTAAGCTAAGTTAACAAGGAAAGCTTTGCTGGAAGTTTCTTCATGTGAATTGACCGGCAAAAGAATCGTGCGTATGGTTTCAATGCAGGTGATCCGCTTCGAATGCAGACAGAGGCGGTTTCCCAAAAAGCCGTTCTGAAAATCATAATCAGACACAAGTGGGATGCAGCCATTGCCGGAAAACGGTGGTGAGTACGTTCACGGCTTACATGCCGAGCAGTCTTGCGGTATAATCTTGTTGAGGTATAACGATCCTCTTTGATGAGTTTGGTTTTTCTATGCCGTATTCTTCATCAATTCGGAGAGTTTTGCCTCAACTCTTGACCCCATATTTGGTATAGAGCCAATTTAAACAGCCCCGTTCCCGCATTTGCGCGGGTTCGGGGCATTTAAATACAATCAAACGAAGATTCGATTATTTACCTGAAATCATAAGCTTTTCAACAAGGAGACTCGGAGAGCCGACTCTGCCGCCGCCGGGAAAGCCGAAACGCAGGTCGCTGCCTGCGGCGATAACGGAATTCATAAGCGAGAGAAAATTGCCGGCACAGGTAATCTGGTCAACGGAACGGATGACGCTGCCCTGTTCAACAAGCAGTCCTTTTGCAATCAACGAAAAATCGCCGCTGACGGGATCGAGTCCGCTGTGAAGGCCGCCGAGTTCGGTAACGACAATTCCGCTGTCAAGTTCAGAAACAAGCGTATCATAGCTCTTTTCGCCTTTTGCAATGAAAAAGTTGCTGGGAGAAACTCCGACCGGAGAGGCGACACCGGCGCGTCCGGCGTTGGAGGTGGAGGCAACACCCGCCTTTCGTGCGGTTTTAAGATTGTGAAGAAAGCTCTTAAGTATGCCGTCTTCAACAACAACGGTTTTTACGGAAGGTGTTCCTTCGGCATCGAATGCGCGGGGATTATCCTCCTCGAACGGATCGTCAATGATTGAAATGCAGGGATTTGCTATGCGCTCGCCGAGTTTGTCTTTCAACAGGGAAAGTCCCTTTTGAACGCTGTCTGCGGAGAACATGCCCGAAAAAGCGGAAAGCAGATCCGTTGCTGCATCGCTGCGCAGAAGGACACGATATTCACCGGAATCAACGGCAGAAGCATGGAACTGCATCAGTGCATTGTCGACACTCTCTTTGATAATGTCCCCGCAATCCAACATGCCTGAGCCGAATTTGAAAGCAAAACTTTCGCGCTCATCTTCACCGATGCGCAAAATCGGTTCAATGACAGCAACGGAGTATTTGTTTTCCTTATCGGCACAAAGTCCGTACGTGTTATGGATGCGCGTGGTCTCAACACCCGTTTCAACCGCACAGTAAGCAACACGGTTTACTCGGTCGTCAAAATCGAGAGTATCGCGTTCAAGTCTCAATGCAAGCTCGATTTTTTTGCTTTCGCTCATGTCCGCAACAGGGTTCTGCTTTTGATTTATTGTCGGATACTCGCATTTGCTCTGCATGGGGTTTTCGTCATTGTTTTCAATAACACGGGCATTGTCGATTGCACTTTCAACAAGAGCATCGGCGTTGTCGAAAACTTCGGTGTAGGCATAACCCGTTTTGCCGCCGAAAACGACACGCAGATTGAGTCCGCAAGCGTGTGCGGAGGTGTATTTGCTGATTTCGGAATTCAGCACATTAACCGAAAAGGACTCATCTTCACGGAAGAAAACTTCAGCGGCTTCACAGCCTTTTTCAAGTGCAGCCTTAAAGCAGGCTTCTTTAAAGGATTCAAAAGTCATTACAGCGCGCCTCCTTTGCCGCCGACAGTGATTTCACTTACGCGAATGCGCGGCTGGCCGACATTTGTCGGAACGCTGCCGGATGATGAGCCGCACATGCCCTGACCCATCCACATCCTTCTGCCGATGCGGTCGATTTTCATAAGAACGTCCGCGCCCTTGCCGATGAGCGTTGCACCGCGGACAGGGCAAAGAATCTTGCCGTTTTTAACCCAGTAGCCTTCAAGAACGGCGAAATTGAATTCACCGGTGAGCGGGTTCACGGAGCCGCCGCCCATCTTTGCGGCGAACAAACCGTCGCCCATGGTTGCAAGCATGGCCTCTTCATCGTCATTGCCTTCGGCGAAGAAAGTGTTGGTCATGCGGGAAGTGGGCGCATATGTATAATCCTGTCGCCTGCCGCTGCCGGTGACAGGGTGGTTCATAAGGCGTGAACCGAGTATGTCAACAAGGTAGCTCTTGAGGACTCCGTTTTCAATAAGAACGTTGCGCTGAGCGGGATGCCCCTCATCATCAAAGCACATGCTGCCCCATTCGCCGGGCATCGTCCCGTCGTCAACCGCCGTCACGATATCGCTTGCGATTTTTTGACCGAGTTTGTTGCAGAAAACAGAATTCCCGCGGCCGACGCTGGTGGCTTCAAGCCCGTGCACGCAAGCTTCATGAAGAATGACACCGCCAAAGCCCCCGTCGATAACAACGGGAACCATTCCTGCCGGGCATTCGGGTGCGTGAAGCATTGTTACCGCAATACGTGAAGCTTCTTTGCCGACGGTTTCCGGGTCGATTTGCTGATAAGCTTCGAAGCCTTTTCCAAGCCCGGGGCCTTCATAACCTGTTTGCGCTTCGCCGTTTGCCATTGCAACCGATTGAATCATCAGCCTTGTTCGCGGCCGGCGATCCTCGGCGTAAATGCCCTCACTGTTGCAGACCGCAATGCGATGGTCGCAATCCATATAGGCTGCAACAACCTGAGTGACTTCGTTTGAATAGGCCTTTGCTGCTGCTGTGCCGCTGCGCAAAAGCGCGATTCTATCTGCATTTTTTATGGTTGAAAAGGGTATTTTTTGCTCGTATCCGCCGATGCGTTCAACGCAGACGGATTTAGCTTCGAATTCCTTTGCTTCGTTAAGTGCGGATGCCGCCGCCTTTGCAGCTGCAATTAAAGCGCTTTCGCTTGTGTTCGCAGTGTATGCATATGCGCTGCGTGTGCCTTTGAGGACACGCACGCCTGCGCCGGCTTTGCGCTCATAGCTTGCATTGTCAACTGCTCCGTCAACCATTTTCACCGTGTTGAATTCGGTGTCCTGCATGTAAAGTTCAGAAAAATCCCCGCCCGTTCTGAGTGCAGCCTCAAGAACGGCCTCTGAAATGCTCTTGTTTATCAAGCCGTAACCTCCATGATTTTGTTCCAAGCATATTATACCAATTTTATACCGAAAACACAATATTATTGTGTTGCCTGCGCATTCGGCGAAAACGGAGAAAAAACTACTTCAGTTTTGCCCGCTTCAGCCGCAATGCATTTGTAAGCACCGTAACTGAGCTGAGGCTCATTGCAAGTGCAGCAAGCATGGGGTTAAGCAGCGGTCCGCCGAATGCATACAGCAAACCCGCCGCAACGGGAATGCCGAGGCAATTGTAAGCGAATGCCCAGAAAAGGTTTTCCTTAATGATTCTGAGCGTTGTGCGGGAGAGCAGAAGTGCATCGCTGATTCCGGTGAGTTCACCTTTTGCAAGCACAATATCCGCACTTGCGGCAGCAACATCCGTGCCGGTGCCGATTGCAATGCCGACGTCGGAGAGCGCGAGCGCGGCAGCATCATTTATGCCGTCTCCGACCATTGCAACAAGATGTCCTTGTTTTTGAAGTTCTGCAATGCAATCGTTTTTGTCGGAGGGGAGGCAGCCGCTCTTCACGTGCTCTATGCCGACTTGCTTTGCAACGCTTTCGGCCGTGTGCGCATTGTCTCCGGTGACAAGCCAAACATCGATGCCGTGTGCTTTAAGTGTCCGGACCGCTTTTGCGGAGGAAGGCTTTATTGCATCCGCAACGCCGATTATTCCGCGGTACATGCCGTCAACGGCGAGCATCAGCGGTGTGCAGCCGGACAAAGTAAGCTCGTCGAGTGCGGCTTTATCGTATTCGATTTCCGTTTCGGAAAAAAGTCGTTCGTTCCCGATAAGAATGCTTTTGCCGTCGACGATCGCTTTCCCGCCGCGTCCCGCAAGGGCTTCGAATTCCTTCGGTGCGGAGAACGGAATACTTTTTTCAGAAGCATAGTCCGTGACTGCCCGCGCAAGCGGGTGTTCGCTGGAGGCCTCACCGCATGCAAAAAGGTGCAGAAACTCTTTTTCGTCAATGCCGTGCGGAATAACTTTTTCAACAACCGGGCGTCCCTCTGTGATTGTGCCTGTTTTATCAAGAATAATCGTGTCAATTTTGCAGGCATGTTCAAGAGCTTCACCGTTTTTGATAAAAATGCCGAGTGATGCGCCGCGCCCCATGCCGACCATGATAGCCGTCGGAGTTGCAAGCCCGAGTGCGCAGGGGCAGGCGATAACAAGTACCGAAACGAAAATCTTAAGCGCAATGCCGAAGCTTTGCCCTGCAAGCAGCCAAATGACTGCGCTTACGAGTGCAATTGCGCCGACAGCGGGCACAAATATGCCGCTGATTTTGTCTGCAAGCCCGGCAATGGGAGCTTTACTGCCCTGCGCCTGCTCAACCATGCGAACCATGCCGGAAAGAACGGTATCATCGCCGACGCGGCGCGTTTTGTATGTGAAACTGCCGCTGAGATTGACGCTGCCGCCGATGACCTCGTCCCCGGGCTGTTTATCGACAGGAATGCTTTCGCCGCTGAGCATGGATTCATCGACACTTGTTGTGCCGTCGATTATTTCGCCGTCAACGGGGATGCGCTCACCGGGGCGAACGCGGATGATCTCACCCACAACAAGCTCATCAACGTCAACCTGCTTTTCGCTTCCGTCTTTTGCAACAACACATGCGGTGTCCGGTGCAAGCCCGATGAGCTTTGCAATGGCATCGCCCGTGCGGGATTTTGCACGCTGTTCGAGGTATTTGCCCAACATGACGAGAGTGATGATAACACCGGCGGATTCGAAATACAGCCCTTCATGCATCATATGATGCTGTCCTTTGAATATCAGTACGGTTGAGTAAACGGAATAGGCAATTGATGCAATTGTGCCGACGGCAATAAGCGAATCCATATTCGGGTGCAGTCCGAATATCGCCTTGATTCCGCGCACATAGAATGCTCTGCCGGCAAAAAGCACGGGCAGCAGCAGAATCATCTGCGTAACGGCGAAAGCCCGCGGTTCGGTGATGAACGCGGGGACGGGAAGCCCTACCATGTGCCCCATTGAAATATAAAAGAGCGGAATTGCAAACACTGCGGCAAGGATAAGGTTGCTGCGCCTTTTTTTGATGTCAAGCCGACGCCGCTCGGCATCGATAGCGGATTGCTTCTTCGCCGAAACGACCGGAGCAATGCCGAAACCGACTTTTTGCACGGCGGCAAAA
>OGOV01001824.1_pt1 | contig 17500 bp, 10 predicted proteins | sample 1552711 | NCBI WGS metagenome assembly OGOV01 (sample SAMEA2580216, study PRJEB22360) | human gut metagenome | biome: human gut; feature: human-associated habitat; material: faeces | place: Denmark | collected 2008/2010 | reverse complement strand
TATCTTGGGGACTCTAAGTGTATCCCCGAAATAATCGGACTGCAAAATTACACATATTTTTTTGATTATGTGTAGGTTACGAGTTTTAACCCCAAACTTTTATGAATATTTAACTTAGTTCACGCTTTTCCGCTCAGGATAAGCAAAAAAAACTCCCTCAGCACAAAGACTGAGGGAGCCGAAATGAAGTCTATTTTAAGCCCTACTTCTCGGGCTCGAGAGAAGATATATAATTTACTTTAAAATCACCTTCTTGCCATTGATGATGACAAGACCCTTGACAGACTTGCTTATGCGCTTGCCGTCGATAGAGTAAACCTTGCCAGCCTTCACAGCCTCGCTGACAGAGATGTTGCTGATGCCGGTTGCAACCTTCTCAGCCTCTTTAGCCTCATCTATTATCTTCTGAGCCTCACGCAGGATTTCGTCAATTCTAGCCATCATCGCGTCGAACTGCTTCTGAGTCAAGTCTTCCTGATAAAGCTTCATGTACATCTGGGTTAATTCTACATTGAGGTCATCCAGCTTAGTAAAGTACTTATCCTTTACTTTTGGACACTCAGAGTCAAGGGTAGAGACGTATTCATCCATCTTCTGAGAAGCTGGATAATACTTTGCGTTGAACAGAGCCATCCACTCATCCTTCTGTGCCTGAGCATACAAGCCAGAAACATTCTCCTTGAAATAACCAAACTCCTGTGCAAAGCCATCAATCTTGTCCTCTGTATAAGGAGCCGCAGGATCGGCTGGAGCCTGAGCAAACTCAGCAGCAAGGTTCTTCCAATACTCTGCTGATTCATTTACCATAGAAAGGTCAAACTCTGGGAAATCCTTCTTTACCTTTGCCATTTCTTCATTCAATGAAGCGAGTGTTGCTGTGATGTCTTCCACCAAAGTGCTGGCTTTCTTTGATGCAGCCAAGAGGGCATCAGCCTTTTTGCTGATAGCATCATACTGATCACACATCTTCTTTGCCTGCTCTGCTGTCTCGACAGGACTCATCATGGTAGACATATAAATCTGCATCATATCAGCATCCAGCTCATCGAAAGCTGGTGCATAATAATTCTGCACGTTCTCAGGAACCTGTCCCAAGCACTCAGCCTTGTGCATATAAGCAGCGTTATAACTGCTATTCACCTGGAAAGAATAAACCTCCAGCGCTGCATTCTTCACTGCATCCTTGAGACCATCGGCTATCTCGTTTACAGAAGACTGATAGTTTTTAACCTCTGCTGCAGTAAGCGTCTTTGCATCAAACTTTGCCTTAGCCTCATCAGCAATCTTATCAAGACTTTCCTTGTTGTAATTCAACGAGTTTTTGGTATCCTCTGCATCAGGATACTTGTCGTTGATCTCCTTCAGCATAGCATCGATGTTCTGCTGCACTTCTGCGATAGACTTCACAAGTGCATCATACTGCTCCTGAGTTGCAAGAGTCTGACCCTCTTCTGCTGCAGCCGCAAAAGGCTGGGCAGCTGATACTGAAACCGCTGGTGCTGCGCTCAACATGAGCATAGCCGCAAAAAGTAATTGTTTCTTCATAATCACTTACATTAAAAGTTAATACTAATATTTATTATCTCACGATTTTATATACGCTGTTTCCCTGCTTCACGATATAAATGCCATGACGCATCTCCTTGGCAGAAACCCTGCGGCCATTGAGATCGTAGAATCTCTTCTGTCCATTACGTGACGGGGTGGCTGTGACGGAACTGATACCCGTAGAACTTGCCGGTGTCACGATGAGTTCCTGGGAACTGTAAGAAAGTTCACCCTTCTTGCTGGCATTTACTACCAGCGCATAGGTAGCATCTGTTTCCAGACCTGAGAATGCGAACTCGGTTTTGCCATTGGTAGAAACCTTCTGGTAGGCTGCCACCAGTTCGTGAATCAATGCATTGCATCCCAAAAGCACATCATCGATATAGAAAGCACCGGAAGTACGCTGGATGACATTCAGTCTTACTGAATCAGCCAACTCCGGCAAATCATAGCTATAGGTATCTCCCGAAGCCATGTCTGCACCGCCCTGCAAAGTAGCTATCTGCTTCCATTCTCCATTCTGATAAGCCTCTACAGCCAAGGTTGCCTTGGTTGAAGAAGATGACTTGGCGAAGAACTTGACAGAAGACATACGGTTGCCGGCAGATGCCATCTTCAGATAGGTATCTATCTTGTTCAGACGGAGGCAAGGTGATTCCTCGCCATAATTGTTCATGCTCAGGTTACCATTGGTTTTCCAAAGCGATGGCATACCCTCGAGTTCTTTGCTGAAATCATAGCCCTTCTGAGTTGCCTCTGTTGCATAAACCAACTTATGCAGGGTGACCACGTAATCATCTGCTGCTTCCATACCTTTCCATGAAGCCGTGAAGCCTGTTTTACCGACTGCGGTAGCCTTTACATCAGTCACATAATACTTGCTGAAAGGAATAGCGGCAGTAGTGAACTGCTGGGTGTAGACATCAGAAGAATAAGAGCCACGGCTTGCCTGCAAGGTAATCTCATAGGTGGTTTCAGGACGCAAGCCCTCAACATGAAGAGAAGGCTGTGCTGCTGTATACACCTTATTATTATAGAGCGGCAGGGATTCCTTCTTTCCATTCACCACGGAGCTGATGTTCAGAACATATCGCTTGGCAACCGGCACATCTGTCCATCCTACCACAATACTGCTATCCTGGACCTCAGCAACCTTCACGTCAGGTGTATTCAGTTTCAGATTCAGTCCACCGAGCATGAGATTGATGACGCCATCCTTCTCCTCGATATCATCCAGTGACATCACCTTGCCACCCGCCCAGGAAGTCAGATTACATTGGGTTACATTAGATGTTCCAGGGAACGGATCTCCCGCACGGGTATTGTCGGTAAGCTTCTTATCAGCCTCAACGATATCCACACGCTGATGATCGGCAGTGATGTTCAACTCATTCTTTTCCCAAGCCTTGGCATCATAATCGATATGCCAGAGCAACATGCCATGACCAGGGATGAACGCATCCCAGCCCTTCTGCTGGCGGTTCTCCATGATGAAGTATTCCTGATCATTGGTTCCTCCCACAGGCACCACGTATGCCTTGTTGCTGTCGTTCAGATCAGGCAGGACATTGAGGGTATCTACCCCATTCTTCAACACGGTCAGGTCGAGCCATCCCAGACAGGCACGCTCATAGGCAGAGAATGCTGCAGGCGTATTGCCGTTGTTGTTGTAAGATGCCTGTGCCATGGTATCGAAATAACCCGGAGCAAAGGTTGTTATGCCATAATTTACATCATAATGGTCGGCAAGTCCGAGCACATGACCGAATTCATGTACAAAGGTACCGATGCCCGCAGGCTGAGGTGTGATGATGGTACCATTGATTTCATTGCTGCAGGTATAGTTGCCTACCTCTACTCCATCCAGTTTCAGCGAAGTCTGGGCAGCTCCTGCCTGCGAGGCGATATCAGAATAATAGGCAGAATGTGGCCAGAGGGCATTGCCATCGCCAGAATCAGCCTCACCCTTTCCGGCATAGAAGAAATAGATGTTGTCAATGAAGCCATCCTGGTTATGGTCATACTGGGAGAAATCAACCGACGGATCGGCAAGTGTACAAGCCTCTCTCACGAATTCCTCCAGACGGACAGGATTATCTACGGAAGAGCCTTTGTTGGCTCCATAATAAGAATATTTCTCAGGTAATGTTACAGGACCGATGACATCAAACTGAGGTTGGAATCTGCCATTGGAACTGTTCAGATAGAAATCTCTCGCACTTCCATTGGCACCATTGCTGTAAGTAAATCCAGGTTCATTGAGCATGTTGTTGAAGAACTGATGTGCATCGCTACCTACGGTAGAGAATTTGGTATCAGCAAACTGCACCAAGATGACCAATGAGTGAACCTCACCAATGGTTGGGAAATTGTTCAATTTCTCTTTCTGAGGATTGCTGCCGACTTTCAAAGAAGCATTCCTGCGAGACGAAAGGGTTTGCTGCAACTGCTGCAGACGGGCACGCTTGAAAGATTCAAGGATGGCAGACTTGTCCTGACTCTTAACAAAAGCCTTGACCTTTGCTGTGCGCTCAGAAGCCTCAACAGCCTTGATGCCGCTAGCCTGCACCTTGCCATCCTTCCAATCGGCATACTCGTAATTTTTCTGTCGAGCATTAAACACGAGCGGAATACCATCAGAAGTCAGCACATAATGACCGTGCTCATCACCACGCATCTGGATGGTGAGCCAGGAGCCATCAGCCTGCTTCACCTTCAAAGGCTTAGGATAAGCAGGAATAGCAAAGGTGGTCTGCACGAAACAGACCACCAATAAACTGAATATAATGATTCTCTTCATACTTACTTGATAACAAACTTAGCAGTAGCCTTATGACCAGCCTTATCAGTTGCCTTCACGATGTAGAGACCAGAAGTCAAAGCAGAAGTACTGAATGCAGCACCTGAAGTCTTGCCTACGAGTTTGCCATTTACACTGTAAACCCAGATAGCATCAGCACCCTCGGCAGAAATCTGACCATCAGCAGCCTTGATAACCAAAGCCTCTGCATCCTCTACGTTCTCGATACCACTTACAAAGTTCTTGAAAATAGTTACATTGATAGTAGCAGAGAACTCACCGAACTTAACGGTAACTACATCGATACCCTGCTTCTTACCCTTGATAACCAGGTCGATGGTGTTGCCATGAGCCTCACCAAAAGTAACAATGGCATTATTACTCTTAGTAGAAACATCCAAGTCTGACTCCAAGTCAGCGTTCTCCATGCCGTATACAGAAACCTTGACAACAGCAGTACCCTCATCGGTAGTACCTACAGTTACGTCATCAGAGCTGACAGCAAATGCCTTTGCAATATTGTTGAAGTAAAGAGTAGGAATCTTGCTTCCGTCTTCTTTCCAAGGCTCAGCGAGCTTATTTCCGTAAGCATACTGCAAACCTGTGAAGAAGTCCTTGCCCATCTCCTTGGCAGCCTTGTAGGCACCCTCAACGCTGGTAGCGTCTGTGCTACCTGTATCGTTGGTAGAATAGTTGTTTGACAAACGCTTCTCAACCTCAGGAGTCTCGCCCTCAGCATATTCCTCATCAGCAACAGTCTTACCGGCAATCTGATGAACAGTAGCAGGAGCGTTCACCTCTTCGCCATCCTGTAATGCTTTGACAGAACCATCGAATACACAGTTCTTTGCAAAACCGGAGGCACCATACATCCTGTTCCTCTCCATTACACCAATGATACCACCGGCAGCATAACCGTCCCAGGCAGACTTCTTGGTAGCTACGATATCAGCATGGCTGACAACATTAGAGATTTCGTTGAAGTAATTATAACCAACTAAACCACCTACTGCATTCTCAGCTGTCAACTGACCGCGAACCTCGCAGTTGGTGAACTTACAGTAATCATGAGGAGTACCTGCAATACCGACAATACCACCCAAAACAGTCTTGGCTATGGCATTGACATTTGCATAACATGCGTTCACACTAGAGGCAGAACGTGTCTGACCAACGATACCACCTACATTCTCAGAGTTAGGCAAAGTAATCTCACCTTGGAAAGAACAGTTATTAATATTGGTCCCAAGATTAGCGCTACCAACGAGACCGCCCGCAGCTACAAAGTCCTGATCATCACCTGAAATTTTGGCACCATAAACAAAAATGCTATCTACATTGGTAGCCTTGCCCTCACCATCATAAGTGTAATTGGTCTCACCTGCCAACACACCTGCATACTGGTTGGTATTGGTCACCTCTACAGTAGGATTCACGAAAATCAAGTTCTTGGCAATACCATTGAGGTCGAGGGTACCAAACAAACCTGCATGATCCTCTGTAGTCTTCACACCGAGGTTGTAGATAGTATGACCATCACCATCCAGAGAACCAGTGAAGTTCTTGACAGGAGCCCACCACTGTGCAGCCTTAGACATATCAATATCAGCTACCATCTTGTAGTTCTTGGTTGGCTCCAGAGCCAGCTGCTGGAAGTCACCAGTAGTAGAAATCAGGTATGGATCCTCTACGGTACCTGTACCACCCTGTTCAAACTTGGTGAAAGGAAGGTCGTAGAAGTTCATGTCATACTTGTTGTTCGCTCTATCCTCGAACACGACAAACATCTGGCGCTTGCCCAATTCGTCCATAACAGGGAAACTTGCCTGTGAGAAGACATAGTTATCATCACCACGCCATGACTTGATAACGGTACCATCGAGTGTGGAAACTTCCAATACATTGTCAATCTTGTTACTGCCATCCGTGCGGCGCTTCTTGGCAATATATACATACTCCATATCATCATCGGTATTGAAGAGATATGGGTTGAGTGAGGTGCTGTTGATCAACGGAGTGAAGTTTTCTGCCTTCAGACCCAAGTTAAGTCTGTCAACATGATCGATGGTGCAATCAGGGTTCACCCAAGCGATAGGAGCAAGAACCTCGCCTGCCTCATTAGACTGTGCCTGTGACAAAGCAATGACATACTGGTAGCCCTGTGCATTGGCAGTAGTTGGGTAACGGTCGAAATTAGAAGAGATGGCATTGCCATCAATGCTCTGTGGCAACACACTAACCTTCTCGCAAGAAGGAACATCAACCAGCTGAATCTGCTGACCTGAGCCTTCGCTTGTACCTATGGTCTGCAAGAACCACATCTGGTCTGACTTACCATGGATGGTATTCAGCAAGCCCCTCTTGTTGCTTGTTACCTTGTCGCAGATATCCTTCAACTTACCATTCTCTGAGTCGTAAACGGCATAAGAAATCAAGTCTCCATCCAAAGCAGGAGCATAATCGTAAAGCCCTACTACATAGTTCAATTTGCCGTTGTTGCTGAAGTAGCCCTTAGACAAATCGTTGTTGCCGAAGAGACCGAAAGCTGCAGAACGGTATGGAGTGCCCTCTGGTGCATTGATAGATACACGGATGCTATCCACCTTATTGAAACTCTTATCGAAAGTTCTCAATACCAGGAAGTTGTCCGGCTCCTGCTTAATATCCGTGGAACCATCACCTGCATCGGTTTTTGTAAATGGCTTATCATACTCTGCCAGAACATAGTAAGGAGTACCATCCACATTCATACAGTTGAAGCAAGAACCCTGAAGATAGGTAATCTTGTTGTCAATATCAAAGTTGAAAGTATGCTCTACAGTCCAGTCTGTCTGTCCATTGGCAGGAGGTGCGATGACATCGATACTATACTTCTCATCAGACTCGTGAGTCATGATGAGACGCTGGTAGCTATTCCATCCCTTTGAAGCATCGAATACAAGACCGGTACCCTCCATCTCGAACTTGATTTCACCTGTATTGATATCATAGGCACGGGTGAGGTACTTGTTTGAGCCATTGAAGGCATCGTGGAACTCCACCAGGATTTCGTTAGAATTCCCGTCTCTATCGAAGAGTTTCTTGGTGATAGGACCATATGGAGTGATGTCTGCCACATGCTTCCATCCTTCAGGAACCTTGACGCTGAAAGAACCTACCTGCTTGTGGTTATTATCAAACAGGGTAATCTTTGAAGACTCGTGGAAGTGGGCTGTATAAAACTCGCTGAAGACAGAGTCTCTGGAAGTAATGTCCTGGGTAAAATACCAGTTGCTTGCGTCTGGAGCAGTTACCCATCCGTAAGTCTGCCCCGAAGCAGTATTGGCAGGAGTATCACTACTACGCATAGGAGCATTGCTGACTGTAGCAAAGCCAGCCTGGCGCATCTGATAAGCACTGTTGCTGCAATCCACCAAGCCTGGAACAGAAACCAGGCGATGAATGTCAACATTCTTAAACTTTTTGGCAAACGATGCCTTGCTAGAGGCCATCGCTGCTGTGCCGCTTGCTCCCAGGAGCAAAGAGAGGCAAAGTGTAGATAAAATTCTCATAATAAAAACTTATTAAGTTTATTTGATGATAGATGATTTACGATATGACTGCCATGCAGAAAGCTTGGTAACAAGACTGCTGGCAGATGGCGCCAACTGGCGAGCCAATGCCGGTGCCTGCTGCTTGACAGAAGCAGGATCTTTCTTTGGAACTGACATGATATATGGCGCTACCATCCAGCAGAAGTTGTTGTAAAAATTAGCCTCTGAAGCACTCTTCGCCTTGAATGTCTGCAAGAGCATGGCAAGGAATTCGCCCGTCTTGTTATTGATGGTATAAGCGGTTCCGCCAAAGAATCCGTAAGTTCCATACTCCTCGCTAAACTTCAAGGTAGCAGAAAGAAGACCAGACTCTGAACCTATATAGCCAAGAAGATCCGTATCGAAGAAGGTATCATAGATATAGTACTTACCAAACTTACCCAGATACTGGCTGCTGCGGGTCTCCACACTACCAGTTTCCTCGTTGATAGAAACAGGGAATACCAGTCCCATTTCAGGAATAGCAAGTTCGGTACGGCTCAATTTGGCACGAACAGTCTGGAGTTCCAACTTCGTATCCTCATTAAAATCGTAATAAGCAAACACGTATTCTCCGGCAATATCCTTGTCGAAATCAAACTGCTTCACGATGAATGAATCGGTAACGGCTGCTACCTGATACTTGATATAATCAGCACGGAGATGACCGGTTGTATTCTCGCTGAGCGATACCTTCAATTCCTTGCTATTGGTATCAACCGAAGCTTTCGCCCACTCAGGAGCATAGATAACCTTCATATCGGTGTTAGAACGGTATGTCTTCGTAAACTCAACAGGCTGATTGTTGCTATAAATCATATTAGCATTGTTTATCTCAAGCACCAAGCCATACTGAGCTACATTGATAACCACAGAATCGGTCTCAGTCTTCTTGATAACCAACTTGGCGTTACGTGACTGTCGGGAATCGTTGGCAATAGCAGCCAGTTTCACGGTGCTACCCTCAATGCTGGTACTGAGCCATGAAGGTTCATCGGTATAAGCCTTCATAGGGGTACAGTCAACGGTGACAGCACCCTCGCTGTCGTTAGGTCCAAGCATAGTCTGGGCAGAAAGCACGTTGATGGTGCTCTCAGCCACAGCCTGATAATCGCTATCGCTGCTGCATGAGGCCATCAGCCCCATGGCAGCTATACCTATTATATATATAGATTTCTTCATCTTCATTTTTTATTTGTTTGGTGTCAAATTAGAAAGGAAATACCACTCAAAGGCAAACACATACTCATCGTTCTCCGTGATAGGCTCTCCGTTGCTTGTACAAGCCAAAGCTACAAAAGAATCGCTGGTATAGCCATCAGCCGCCAAGGTTCCATCATCCTCGAAGTCAGCTTCCTGAGAAACGCCGTGCCATACGATGTTCATACCGCCTTTTCCGAGCAATGCTCTCTTACTCAAGTCTGCATTCATCAGTCTGAGGGCTGGATATTTACCGCTAGGATCTTCAATCAACTGAGATGGCAGGTTAAGATTACCCGTCTCCGGGTCGAAATCCAATCCTATATTATAAGTATATCCACCTGTGGTGAATGTACCCTTCAGCATGTTCTCCTCATCTTCTACCTTAGAGATGGTTATATCGCAGGAGCCCTGCATGGCTGAGAGGATCCATTTGCCTACCCAGGTATCGATGCTAGGAGCATAAGTTTTCAGAGTAAGAGCCTCGTTGTCTTTGGCTGACAACACGCCAGTCGGGCTGACCAGGAAGTCCTGTACCTCGTTACCATCCAGAACCACAGGCTCATTTACGATATGGATACCGGTGGTAGTAACATAGAAAGGCTGCTCTACAATCTGTCCGTTGGCAGTACGCGAAAGGATGCGGCGTTTGCTGGAATTAATCTCAATCATCTTGCTGGCATCAGAAGAATTGCCTACGCTATAGTTCACACCCAGACGCTTCTGCACATCAGCGATGCTGTTCAGATAAGAAGTCCAGTCCAGATCGGCAGGTATGCGGGTGAATACCATTTCATTCTCCCACTTCTTTCCTCTTACGAAGATACTGTCTTCAGTGAGCTTGGTAATCACGAACTCCCAATCGCCCTGATCACCTTCAATCTCACCGTAGCTAGGCTCTCCCAGGAAATGGAAGATGTCGTTATATGTGTTGAACGAGAGCACAGGGCCCATGCTGCGGTCAACAGTATAACTGGATGTTACACGCTCTGTAGGGTCAGCTATGGCTGCATCACCAGCCACAGTCACCTTGCCATTGGCAAACTTCATGAGGAAGGTGTAACCGCCACCGGTCATTCCCTTGCCTGTGAAATAATGAAGCTGCCATCCGTTCTCAGAAGATTCCAGAATCTTCTGGGTATTCTCAATGGTGCTCTCGATGCGGTTGGCAGCCGACTCGTCGAAGAATTCCTTGTCATCGTGCAGACACGACTGCAAGCTCATGCTGCCCAACAAGCAAACGATAGCTACAAATATATGTTTCATAAATCTATTCTATTTTAAATGTTCCAAATCCAAAGAACTCAACTCTTTACCTCTTCGCAGGATGGCTGCTCGCAATACATCGATATCCACATCCCATGAATCCTGCATATAGTTTCTCACGATGTTAAGCTTCTGGTTCAATGCAGCTACAGCCTCTTCGCCACCATACTTGTTGGCATCATCGATGATAGCCTGCCACTGCTCAGGAGTATAAGTGATATAGGTTGACAGCATCTCGGCAAAGTCCTCCAAACCCTCTGACATGGCGTATGGAGTAACAAAACCCTTGCCATGAGCCACTGAATCCTGAACCTGATACCAGTTACCACTTACGTAGCCCGACTCGGTAATCTTATTATAAGATGTGTCGTAAGGCTTCTTCTGGTTCAAAATGTGGGTGAACTCGTGGTGCATGGTGTGGAAGTAATACTCTGTCATAGAAGCATAGCTTTCCAGCATGGCATCGGTCAGACTGTTCACCTGATAGAGTGTAACCTTTAGACCGCCCTCGGCAGTACCCAGAACCACAGTTCCGTTGCTGTTGTAGGCTGGGCTACCAATCAGGTGGATAACTCTTGGCACATTGTGCTTCACGAAATCAGGTCCCAACACCTCGGTGTATGAATCGAGCCAAAGATACTTGATGATGATAGCCAACTTAGCTGACTTGGCAGAATCGGCTGGTGTCAGGGTATACTGATAATCAGACTCGATGTCCTCCATCTTATACTTGAAATCGATGTTGTAAGGACTGGTGTAGTTCTTCTGCAACCACATGTCCAACTGGTCTCTCTCTGGAGAGGTAACAGGGAAGATGGTTGGTCCGTCCGGGTCATTGTCTGAGCAGGCCACGAAGCCCAAGCCCATCACCAATGCCAACATCAACATATATATATTATGTTTCATTTCTTTCTATTACTTTATGTTTTTTACTTATTGCGAGGGTTTGGTGTAACACCCGCTGTGATTACATCCTGTGGCAACTGGATGGCAAGACGTGGGTCACGTGCCTCCATGGTGTCGGTGATGCCTGTAATCTTGTAGTTGCTCTTCACATCACGGCGATAGATAGTGATGCCGTAACGCTTTACATCCTGCATGCGCAAGCCCTCATGAATGGTCATGATTCGACGGAGGTGAAGGATGCACTGCAACATAGGCTCCTCTGTATCCTTGCTGATGGCGAAGGTTGTATGAAACGCCTTGCGTGGAGTTGGCTTCTCAGGAGTATAATAAGCGGTAACATCATCGCTATAGAACTTCTTGACATCATCCAGTGTAAGCTGCACGCCCTCCCTAGAGAAGGCAGCCAACTCGGTATTCAGGTCGTCCAAAGCCTCTGCGTAATGACCGAGCAAAGCCTGAGCCTCAGCTCTTACGAGCAAAGTCTCATCGGCAGTAAACTCTGCATATACTGCGTGAGGGGTACCGATACCTGCCTGGATATCAGCATATTCGAAATCATAAGGGACCTTACGGAGAATGTACTTGGAAAGAGATCCTGAGTTGAACACGGTATAGTTGAACACCTTGTCGCTAACTCCCCAAGGACCCTCTGACTGGATGGTCTCCTTGCTTGAAACAATGGCACTATGTGCATACTTGTCGCCATACTGGAACGGACCACCGATGGCACCCCATTCAGAAGCAACTACCTGCAACAGGAGGTTTGCCTTTACCGATGAACTGATGTAAGCATTAGGCTGAACCTGCTTGTTAAGAGAAAGAGAACGCCAGGCTGCCCAGTCTCTCAACATACTCTTGGCATTGCTGCCCAACACTTTGTTGGCATACTCCACAGCCTTGTCATACTTCTGATAATAGAGATAGAAACGGGCTGCGAAAGCGGCTGCAGAGGTAGAAGTGAAATGGAACTTAGGCTTGTCATAAGTTGAGCCTACCAGTTTCAATCCTTCCTGCAAGTCCTTGTCTATCTTGGCATAAAGGTCTGCCAGTGTACCACGGTCGTACTTCACGTGCACATTGGTTTCAACGGTTTCCGGGTAAGGAAGACCCAGGTCGCTGGCTGCAGTGGTTTCATCATAAGCCATGCAGAATACGTTTGCCAACTGGAACATGGCATAGGCACGGCACAGGAGAGCCTCACCCTTCTGGGCTGCATAAGAGCTCTGGTCTGCCTGACTGTTGATGTGTTGCAAAGCGATATTGGCTGTGGTGATGGCATCATAGTAGGTTGACCAGTAAGTAGAAGGTGTCTCATAAGAACTGGTCTCGGTGATGTCGTCCCATTCGTATGCCTGCTGCTGGAAACGGTCGGCAGCATCCCAACCGGTATTCAGGTTACAATCGGTATTGTCAGAATACATCTCCAGCAAATAGGCTGGATGTACCTGTGGGTAAGCATTAACCAGGAGCTTGGACACATCGGAAGGGCTCTGCAAGTCCAGACGGCTATCTGGCTGCTTGTCCAGATAATCGTTGCAGGAAGACAAGCCAGCCGACAATGCCAACGCTACAATGGCGATATATAATTTCTTTATTTTCATTTTTCTTTTCTACAATAATTAAAGTCCAAGTTTCAATGTAAGAGTAAACTGCTTTGGCATTGGTGAAGCCACACCACCCGCATTCATAAACTCAGGATCCTGACCGTTCAGCTTCTTGTCTGCATAGAGCAGCATGAGGTTGGTAGCCTGAAGCTTCAATGAGATGTTGTTCACTGGTGATTTTTCAAACCAGCGGTGTGGAAAGTCGTATGCCAGTGAAATTTCCTTCAAGCGGATGAAGTCACCCTTGGCTGTGCGAACAGATGTATAGTTGTAAGCATTGTAGGCAGTAGCAAGCAATGTGCTGTTCTGCTCATACTCATAACGGCTCACTACACCAGGCACATTGGTAACATTCTCATCACCAGGCTGCATCCAGCGGTTCTTGAAATCGTGGGTCATAGAGGTCAAGTCGTTATACTTGGCACTGAAAGCCGGGTCAAGACGAACCACGTTGCCGAAGGCGTATGTAAGGAATACGTTCAGATGGAAACCCTTATAATTAAAGGTGTTACCCAAAGAACCATTGTAGACTGGGTCTGTAGAACCCTCGTAAATCAGATAATCTGTATTGTCACGCTCCTGGAAGTTGAGGTTACCCACGGTAGCCTGGCCCTTCTCATTGATGCATACAGGATAACCCTTCTCATTGATGCCCACGAATGGGATTGAGAACAAGGCACGGGCTGGATAGCCCTGCTTGGCAAAACCGTTACCCTGAACCAGGTCGATAACGCGACCCTGATTGTAGAGGTCAATAATCTCTGTACGGTTGTGAGAATAAATCAGACTGGTCTGCCAGCTGAAATCCTGGGTTTTGATATTGGTAGAAGAGATACTCAACTCCTCACCCCATGACTTCATGGAACCTACATTGGCATAAGCGGTGCCATAGAGCTGGGTAACAGTAGGAGCAATCTCATCGAAGTTGCGACGCTGATATACATCGAAGGTCACATTCAGACGGTTGTTGAAGAAACCTGCATCCACACCGAAGTTGAACTCGTGCTTCTTCTCGTAAGTAAGTTCATCATTACCGAGTGCTGCTACCACAAATCCCAACTCCTTGTCGGTAGTTGTAGGACGGTAAGGGGTATTCATAGAGAGCTTGGTAAGTGCATTGCAGTAAGCTGCATCAGGAGGAGTACCAGTCAAACTGTAAGACACACGGAAGGTGAGGCTTGACAATGGCTTGAGTTTAGGGAAGAAGCTCTCCTCGTGTACGTTCCATGCACCTGACAGGTTCCATGTAGGCATCCAACGTGCCTTGGTGGTACGACCCATCTGGTTAGAACCTTCATAGCGGAATGTTCCGTTCACTACATACTTGCCGTTGAAAGAATAGGTTGCATTGGCATAGAATGCTGCACTGCGTGAATCGGTGTTGCGCAAGCTGTAATAGTTTGAGTTCTCCTGGTCCAACTTCTTAAAATAGAGATACTCGAAGTAAGCGGTCTCACCACGGTAGTTCATACCCCAGCCGTTAAACCAGCTGCGGTTACGGCTGATGCTGGTAGTTTCGAGACCACCAAAGAGGTTGACGATGTGCTTCTGCGCAAAAGTATGGTTGTAGTTGGCTGTGGCACGGAAGTCATAGTCCAACATACGGTTTTCTGTACGCTGATAGATACCACCCTGTTTCAATACTGATACTGGCAAGGCATAGAGGTCGTCCTTATCAGTGAAGAGCAGCTTGTTGGCATCACGGATCAGTGCGTTGTCCATGGCGCGATAAGCCAAAGCCTGGTTGGAATCTTCCAGAATATTGTGCTCCTGTGAAGAAGTGCTATACTTGATGGCACCCAGGGTAGCGAATTCAAGATCCTTGAATGGCTTCCACTTCAACTCCAACTGGAACTTGGCATCAGCTACGTTCAGGTCGATGTAGTTGCTCTCCAACTCATGCAGGATGTTGAATGCTGCATAGTTGGCATGATAATAAGTATAAGGATCGAGCGCACGTGATGTGTTCAGGGCGTAAGAATATGGGTTGATATCGAAGTCACGCTTCACCTGACCTGATACTACATCCACATCCTGTCCCAAAGTTCCTGGAGCTCTCTGCTTACGGTAAGAACCACCACCAATCAAGTTGACAGAAAGATTATCAAGAATATGATGGGTCATATTCATGCTCACGGTATAACGATTCACCTTGCTATCCTTGTACCATCCTGGGTCAACCATAGCAGAAAGTGAAGCATAATAGTTGCTCTTCTCAGTACCACCGCTCAAGCTTACAGAGTGGTTCTGCATGATGGCAGAAGAGAAAAGCTGCTTGAACCAGTTGGTATTGCGATACTCAGCCTGCTGGAGATAAGCATTCTGAGACTCCTGATTGTTGGCAAGTCCGAACATACCAGAAGTACTGTTGTAGGTATTGATAAGCTCATACATCTTTCCATATACACCATAGTCGCTGCCATTGAGAATATCAGAAAGATTGAGCCATCCCTTATCTCTCAACTCCTTATAGATGGCCATCTGGTCCTGAGAGTTGAGAATATCAAAATTGCCATAAGATGGAATCAGACGGGTAGTAAACTCACCGGTATAGTTCAGATGAGCCTGTCCCTGCTTACCCTTCTTGGTTGTAACGACGATGACACCTGCCATCGCACGAGCACCATAGATAGAGGTAGCAGAACCATCCTTCAGAATCTGGAAACTCTCGATATCATCAGAGTTCAATCCTGCGATGGCAGAAGATATCAGGGTCTCCGGGTCACCGGAAGCCAAATCATCTGCGCTCACATCGGATACATCCTCCATGATAACGCCATCCACTACCCAAAGAGGTTTTGAAGAACCATAGATAGATGTTGCACCACGCACACGAATCTTTGGAGCAGAACCAAAGGTACCACTCACGTTCTGCACAGACACACCGGCAGCACGGCCTTCCAAAGAACGGCTGATGTCGGCAACACCATTCAATTTTGCTTCCTCGGCATTTACACGGTCGGTAGCACCGGTAAATAAGCGTCGGTCTGTTTTCTGTAAACCAGTAACAACTACCTCCTGCAACTGTGCTTCTGGATGAAGCACCACCTTCATGTGGGCAGAGGCAAGTACTGTCTGACTTTTCATTCCCACGTAACTAAACACGAGTTTAGTTCCATTAGGAACATTCAGTTTAAAGTTACCGTCAACATCTGTGACTGTACCCTTAGTGGCTGCCCCCCCCAGAAATTAAAACAGAGGCACCAATAATCGGTTCGTTGTCATCCGCAGATATTACGGTTCCAGATACGTCAATCTGGGCAAACGCTGCTCCGATGCTCATCAAGAGACAAACAAAGAAGAGCGAGAGTCTTTTTTCCATAATTTCTCGTCTTTTTTTAAATTATTATATAATAATGTGATATCGGCTGCAAAATTACAACAAAAATATGAAATATTATCTTTTTTTGCATAAAATCTGCAAAAATATCCTATTTTTCCTGTTTTTTTGTAAGACAAATCGAGAAATTAATAAAAAATAGATAGCACAAAGCCACAACAGGGCAACAAAGTATCATCTTGTCATTATACATTCGTTAAAAGCAAAAAGTATGCTTTTCGACCGCAATAAACTGCTGACAGACTATGTTCCTATCGTTCTGCAATCTGAAAAAACTTATATTTTAAAAGTGCCGACTATAATGATGAGGTAACATCAGGTTCTTCCGTGATTTTTTCTTTAGCTTTACATCGCTGAGATTTCCATATTTTCAACTGACTCCAATTTATTCATGAATATTGCAAACACAATAATAAATAACAATATACTGTAAATCAACGCGTTATATATTTACACTTTTAGAATAACGAATAGAAATTCTATAGTTGTACGACTAAGAACCCTATAGTTGTACAACTATAGCTCTATGGTTGTACAACTATAGCATGTATAGTCGTACAACTGTAGCTTTATAGTCGTACAACTATAGAATTTTATTTTGCTGAAAGTGATAAAAAAGGGGCAACACGCATGTTGAAATCCATTTTCTCACTGCTAGATTACCCCAAACCAAGGAAGCTAATTATGGATATAAATATTTACATTGCCACATAGCAAGGAAACAAACTTCCTCACGTTCTTTATATTACTTTTAACCAACTTTACCATATTCCCGGAATCCAAAAGGGTGCGTCATAAGATAATTATTCACCCTCTTCTTGTTGTTGGAAGAGATAGGATAAGTTGTTGGGAGAGATAGGATATGTTGTTGAGGTAGTCAGTATCTCCGGTCGCACAACAGCTGTTGTACGCTTGCATAACAGCTGATATACGCATGCACAACAGCTGTTGTGCATGCGGTGATCAACTGTTATGCGCCAACTATTATCTAGACTTATGACACACCCTCTTTTAATTAGGCAAAGTGTTAAATCTTGGGAAAACGGACAAAAAGCACGAAGATAGACAGATATTTAGCCAACTTTTTTAACGCTGACAAGAAAGCGTTGATGTTGACTGGAGCAAGGTGATAAAAAAAGAGTGCACTGTAACAAACAATGCACTCTTTTTTATTATCTCAATTCCTAATCCAGGAAATATTATCTGATGAACAGCAGCTCACGATACTTTGGCAATGTCCAAAGTTCATCGGCTACGAGAAGCT
>OGOV01001817.1_pt1 | contig 17571 bp, 19 predicted proteins | sample 1552711 | NCBI WGS metagenome assembly OGOV01 (sample SAMEA2580216, study PRJEB22360) | human gut metagenome | biome: human gut; feature: human-associated habitat; material: faeces | place: Denmark | collected 2008/2010 | reverse complement strand
CACAAGTGAGTATCACAACTGTCACGTTGTTGTCCTCCTTATGGGTACCATTTTAATGTTCACCCTAAAAGTGTTTAAAGGATATCTCTTTCTCAGAGCTAAAATCCCTATGACTTTTAAAGGTTGATTTATCCCTATCCAGTTTCATATATTCACCACATTTACCAAAGATTGCACCTGGCATTTGCAAGGTGCTTTTTTTATATCCTTTAAAAAGGACAAACGGTCCATCTTTTATATTGGATTCAATACAATATGATTATATCCACAATTCCAAAAGAATATAGATTACAACTCCAACTACAATACCAATTCCAATCTTTTTCTTATCATTCTTGGCATAAACTAAATCATAAACTTCAAAGAGCCAAAATCCAAATTGAATTGTATACTTCGTAAAATAGTAGATCAAGAAACATATAATCAATGATCCAATATAAATCATTCCTTTAGAATATTCCACCATGGATTTATGTCCTTGACTTAATGATTCATTATCCTTATTCAATTTATCAATAATGTTTTTCTGTTTATCATTCATAATCATTACCTATACTTTCTTCGTAGCCAAATATAGAAAGCGAGTGCACAAATCACGATTATACCCGCAAGTCCATATTGCACTATTGCCTGTTTATCACCTAATACTCTTCCTAGAAATTGTGCAATTCCATAACTACATAATAAGCATAAAGCTACACACTTCATCCAAAAGCTAGATTCCTTCTTTTCTTTTGGAGTTGTATCTAACAAGTCTTCATCTAAATATTTTTGAAGATCTTCATTCATATCTTCCTGTAATCTTTGAATCCGATTTTTTTTCATATCATTGTCTCCAAAACAATGTGGTTTTTAAATAAGATGCATGAAACGCAAATATCAAGAAGATGATCAACAATATGATTTCTCCATAATGGATATATTTTTCTTTGTATCTATAGTCATACAATGGTTTATCCAAATATACACGACCATCTACTTGTACTAATAATTGAGAATGTACTAAAGCTTCTATTGTATTATGATCAAACTTAGAAATCTCAATTGCCCTTTCTTCATTAAATATTCCATTCTTAATGAAATATCGAATAATTTTGAATTTATTTATTAAAGTGTTCATACGCATACACAAAAAACCCAATATCTGCAACACACATCATTTCTTGTAAGTAATCATGGATATACACCCCATAAACAATTCCACCTACAAGTAGAACAACCATAGAAATGAATCCCCATTTAGGAAAGCTCATCTGAAACATGAACTCCATCACAAGTACTATGATGCATATTACGCCTATCCTTGGATTTATCCCCCTCCCTAGTTTTCAAAATTTGTTTTACCTCTTCTTCCGTCATTTCAACAGGAATCAACGGAATAAAAACATTTTTATTATTCTTTTTTCTCTGTCTCTTTTTCATAATCTTACTTTGCGTCTGGATATGTGTCTTCAAATTTATCGGCATATCGATTGTGCTTTTTATACTTGAAGAACATACCAACTAAGAAAACAACAACTACTACACCTAATACGTAAACTAGCCAATCTAATGTCATCTTACTATGTCCTCCTTTTCTAATTTCATATTATCATAGTTATAATCGTTTTCATACTACTTTTATTTCATTATCAATCAAACTTGTTTATATCACATTACTTAAACAAGTTTGATTCACTTTTTAAAACAATATATGTATTAGACATCGATAATGTCAATTAAGATGATATGGTTGGCTTGAATGAGGGCTTGAACATAAATTAGAACATTCCGTAGGAACCATTCTAGAAAGTCGCCTTGATGAAATTAAATATGTGTACTTATATACCTACAACAAGAAAAAATTTGGTTTAAAAATCAATTCTAAGAATCATAAAAACAAAGTTGTACCAATCCATGCCAAAGAATTCGATGTTGTTGATCAGTTGCGGTTTGAATGCATGAAAGAAGAGTTAAAGATTGTTCAAAAAAGCGCTCTGGATTTTGTACGAAATATTTTAAGGGACATCGATCAAAATTTAATTAATCATGATTTGGAACATTCTATTTCATTTAGTCAAAAATATCCAGTCGGCACTGTACTATCTTGCACATACAATGAATCTGAAGAATATATGTATTTATATACAATTAATGATATACACTATGCGATTTATTTAGAGGATGCTTGTGAAGGTGTTTATATTGTTGAGCCAATTATCCTATATGACTACAAACCAAATGGTGAATTGGTCGATGAAGATACGAAAGAGATATTAACAGGCATCTTAGAAGCAACGCAAAGACTAAATACCTATAATTGTACAAAAGCATTATTAGAACAACTTTAAGCAAAAGAAAAAGCAGTTTAACGACTGCTTTCTTTCATATATTCAAAATATTCTCTACCTACTTTATTCTTCTTCCAGTTTTGTAGAATCTTGAAACCAGGATATGAGAAGATGACTTCACATAGTGTTTCTACAATCATACCTGTAAAGGCACACACAACACATTGTACCAATGTCCATCCAAAGAATTGGTGTGACACGATCAATGCGAACGTTAGATTGTCACAAAACTGACCAATACCCGTAGATACATAAGAGCGGAATGCATACGATTTAAAGTTGCTGTTGTTGTTAGAAATCTTTCCTAACATGGAATTCGTATAGTTGTTCACAATGGCAGAAACAATAAACGCAATTGTACTTCCAAATAGTACATACCAAGTACCACCAATTGTTCCGTCTAATGCCCCATTAATAATGGCTTCTGATCCTTCTACATAGGATTCACCCCATACGCCAGGAATCTTTGATGCCAAGAAGAAGACTAGGCACATACCTAAATTCACCAACACCGCTACAAGTGATGCTTGTGTTGCAGCTTTAGGACCAAAATGTTTTGTGATGACATCCATACATAAGAATGAAAGCCAGCTTACCACAATTCCACAATCTAGTGCCATAAAGCTAAATGGCAAGTTAATACTTTTGTTTGCCAAAAGATTCATAGTGATGACCGAAACAATAAAAAGTGTCATCGTTAGTGAAGGTATACTTCTTAGTAATACACTCACTTCTTTAACTTCCGTTTTAATTCTATTCATTTTTTACCCTCCTGTTTTTTTAAAGATGGTTGGGAAGCAAAACATCTTTGTTCAAACCATATAAGTCTAATATGTTTTTAATTATTTGTCAAAGTATATATCACTTATGCTATGATTAATTCCGGTGATATATATGACTTTAAAACTATACGAACAAGAAGGCTACCAAACAACATTTCATGCCCATGTTATTTCATGTGTTAAAAAGAATGAATTATATGACATAATCTTGGATCAAACCCTTTTCTTTCCTGAAGAAGGTGGACAAACATGTGACAAAGGAACGTTGAATGGTATTGAAGTAGTGGATGTGCAAATCATAAATGATGAAATCCATCATTATACGCACTCTGCATTAAATGGTGATGTACAAGGTATTATTGACTGGACGCATCGTTACACCAATATGCAACATCATACAGGAGAACACATTCTTTCTGGATTGATACACAAAGAATTTCATGTGGATAATGTTGGATTTCATTTAGGATACAATGAAATTACAGCTGATTATGCAATGGACTTAAATAATGATCAAATTAAAAGAATTGAAGCTTTAGTGAATTCTGTCATCTTTTCAAATAAACCTGTTAAGTCCTATTACTTAGATGATTATTCCAACATTGAATATCGAGCCAAACTTGACTTAGCCAAACCACGCCTTGTCGAAATTGAAGATGTAGATTTATGCGCATGTTGCGCACCCCATGTAAAAAGTACGATTGAAGTGGGATTGTTTAAAATCATTAAATCGATGAAAATCAAAAAAGGCACACGCCTATTCTTCTTATGCGGAAAACTTGCCTATGAAGACTATGTCTTAAAACATAATCAGTCTATTCAAATCTCAAATCAATTGTCTTCAAACATTGAAGCTTTATCATCCAATGTACAACGCGTATTAGATGAGAATTATGCTTTGAAACAAAGAATCAAACAATTAAATAAAGAGATGGTTGATCACTTAATCATTGAACATAAAGAAAACCAAATCATTTTATGTGATGAATTGGATCGAGATACACAATTGTATTACTATAATAAGCTTGTATCTTTTAGCAACAACTCTGTTTTACTTGTTTCTAAACAAAAAGATAATTATCGGTTCATGACAAATTCTAAAGACATATTCTTACAACTCAAAGAAAGACATCAAGTTCGTGGTGGAGGAAAAAATGATTTCTTTCAAGGAACGCTAGATACAGTGAATGAGCAGCTATTTGATTAGCTGCTCATATTTTTTGTATAGCGAGTGTATTTAAAGCCTCTGAAATCTCTTCTTTCGATAAACATACCATTCTATGATTGGCATCATAATAATCAAACTTTTTAATAAAACTCATTAGATCACGATACTTCACAAGGCTGTCATTCATAAATACATACCACTCTTCTATCCCTTCAATTTGATTCAATACCACATAAGGCTCTACCGGAAGAATCGTTAGTATATCAGCTCCTAGTGCATACATACCAATTCTTCTACCATGTGCATTATAGATTCTTGGCGTGGCATAATATGCATCCAAAGCTTGTTGATTATGTAGATATTGACCAAACAAATCTAAATCTGTACCAAAATCATTCAATTCATTTTCCCCAATTGAAATCGGATGAAGAATGCCAAAGATTTCAAAATACTTATGATCCGATAGTTTACTCTTCAAGTCCATAAGTGCATCGGCGCTCGTTCTTTTATCATACACCATCTGCAAATCAATATCCTTTATGTCCATTAGCCAATCGTCTTTCACAAATTCATCAGTATCCATATATTCACAATATACTTTTACTAAATAATAAAACAACTGAATTTCATCCATACTTGTAGGAAGACTTAAATTCAAACAAATATCATGATTTTGAATATAGATTTCAATCCCTCTTTGAAGATATTTACGATCAAACAAGATCGTATGATCTCCAATTTGATTTGGGATCAATTGACAGTTTTCATCCATAACCCCAAAAGATAAGTGAGACATTTTAACTAAATCATCGATTATAAACTTTTTTCTACGAAAGAAACCCTTCTGCATAATACGAATATTCACAGACATACAAACACCCGCTCTCTACCAAAATCATACACTGAAACAAGCGTTTTTTATAGCTAAAACCATTTTTTCTTTTTAAAGTAAATCACTTCTAAAATAATGATCAATATACAAACTCCAATCACAATGAAATATCCATAGGAACTATCTAATTCTGGCATAGCCCTAAAGTTCATGCCATACCATCCAGTAATTAAAGTTAGTGGCATAAAGATGGTTGTCACAATCGTTAAAAACTGCATGATTTGATTCTGACGCATCTCCACTTGAGTTTGATGCATTTCACGAAGCTGCATAGAATACTCTGCCAAACGATCCGTAACATTCGATAAACGTGTTAGTCTTTTCTCTAGTGTTTCAAAATGTGTATCATTATAAAATTCCTGCAAGTTTTGTACCACTTCAATCATCTGATCATAATACGAATCAAAAGCACTTATCGTTTTCCTCATTTCAAAGATTTGCGACTCATAATGAGATCCCGTATGCGACATTAACTGATCTTCTATTCTTTCAAGTTTCATTTCTAATTTTTGAAGAAACTCCATATCCTCTTGAATCAATATATTCATCAAATTTAGAATACATTCACTAGGTTTGTTCCCTACAATCTTTTGTTTAAAAATATGTTCTGGATCACAAACCAAAAAGTCACTATCATTCAATTCAAAACTAAACATCTTCTTATTCTTAGATTTTGATTTTGAAGGAACCCAAAAAGAACCCGATAGTTGCTGATTCTCTTTATGTACCCTACAATAATGAATATGATTTAAACGCTTTTCATTTATTACCTCTATCTTCATAATTTCCCCCTTTAAAAAAAGAATACACCATATAGGTGCATTCTTGTAGTTATTCAATTGGAATAAATTTATTTTCTTCGACTTGTTTAGGTGCTTCCTTAGGAACAACGATCTTCAATTCACCATTGTCAAAGGAAGCTTTGACATCTTCCTGATGAATACCTTCACCAACATAGAAGCTTCTTGAATAAGATCCACTAACACGTTCTTTACGAACAACACGACCTTTTTCATCCTTGTCTTCTGTATTTGAACCATGTGTAGCAGTTACTTTCAAATATCCATCCTTCAATTCCATCTGGATATCTTCCTTTTTAACTCCAGGAAGTTCCATGCTCATTTCATAGTTTCCATCTTTTTCCACAATATCTGTCTTCATGACATCATTTGTAGTGTTTCCTGTAAAGAAATCATCAAATAAATCAAACATTGGATAGTACTTCATAAATATCGCCTCCTGATTTCTAGATTATGAAATCTATCTTCAAGTTACGGGATATCTTTTGACTTATCTCTAACTTCAATTCTTATTATAGTCACTTTTTTAGCACTGTCAACACTTAAGTGCTAATTTTTTTACAAAAATTAGAGTGCGATTTCTCACGCCTTAACTTTGCAGAATTTGTATAACTAAAAAATAAAAGAAGCATCAATAGTTAAATTTACCAATGCTTCTGTCAACATATTTTTCATCCATATCAAATCGTTTTAATATCAATTTCTATTTTGCTGTTAATGCATATTTTCTTCTGTATTTACCAACACTGTTTCTTGTACATTCTATATTTTCAAGCTCTGATATCATTCCTGGAACCGTATATGCTTTACGGTTCTTTTTTTCTTAGTACTTCTGCTTTCTGGAACAGCTCATTCCTTACGATCAACCATTTATTCAAAAATTCAATTGTAGTTATACATGTTTTACAAAGTTAAAAAGTGTTCTTAGACTGCATTATAAATTCTCGAGTGTTTGACTTATCATGATAAATTGCTACATTGTTTTCCTGTTATTTCCTATACTTACTCCGTTAACCCCAACAGCCAGTCTCTTGCATTGATTCGCCTAATTCCATCGTATTGTTCTTCCGGCTCCTCATCCATCGTCAGGATTATCTTTGGATAATGATCTCTAATTACCTGCAATGGACGAAGTTCTCTTTGAAGTGTACTTTCGTCATGTGTCGTCAATGCCACCTGATAATATATTGTTCCTCTGCTATTTTTTGCTACAAAATCCACTTCAAAAGTACCGATTTTTCCAACATACACATCGTATCCTCGCCGCAACAATTCTAAATAAACAACATTTTCCAAAATATGTCCAGCATCTGCCTGCCTTGACCCTAAAAGCATATAGCGCATTCCAATATCAACAATATAATACTTTTCAAGTGTTTTCAGATATTGTTTTCCTTTGATATCATACCTTTTCGTCTGATAGATGATATAACTTTCGCGGAAAGCCTCCAAATATTTTTCTATCGTTCTTGTATCAATCTTTCTTCCTGCTGATGTCATCGTATCTGCAATTTTTTTTGATGACAATGGGTTTCCTATATTATCAAAAATAAACTGTAGAACACTTTTTAGCATCATAGTATCTGTTATTTTTTTCCTATTTACAATATCTTTTACAACAATCGTGTTATAGATTCCTTCCAGATATTCCCTAATTTCATTTGGTTGATTTTTTAATTCCAATGTATAGGGAAAAGAACTATTTTGCAGATATTCCGCATATTTTATTCCTCTGTCATTCATACTTCCTGTACTTTCCATATATTCACGAAATGATAATGGAAGCATCTCAATCTGTACATATCTTCCAGAAATCATCGTTGCAATCTCACTGGATAGCATATAAGCATTCGAACCTGTAACATAAATATCTACATTGTTCTTTATATATAAACTGTCTAATACTTTTGGAAAATCTGGCACGTTCTGTATTTCATCCAGAAAAATATATGTCATTTTATTTGTCACCAAATGTTCTTTCAAATAATTATATAGTTTTTTATAATCCGTAAGTTCCTCATAATCAAGATTTTCAAAATTAATCGCAATAATCTGTTCTTTTTCTACATTATGTTGCTTCAGATAATTTTGATAAATTTCCAATAACATTGATTTACCACATCGCCTTACTCCTGTAACAATTTTAATTAATTTTTTATCTTTCCAGGCAATTAATTTTTCAAGATATTCTTTTCTTTCAACAATCACACGATCACCCCACATTCGGTTTATATATTATAATCCAAAAAAGTAATAGGACACAATAGTTTTTTACATCGCAATGCAATAACTATTTATTTTTCATGTTTTTTTGCATTCATTATCTCTTCACGAAAAAAGGATAGTTCCGAACTCTTTGCCTGATATTCTGGGAAAACTTTTGTTTCCGTCATCATTCCATATCTATTTGACATTTAATTTGATGTATTGCTGACTATATCTATAATTTCCCAACAGGTATATCCTATAATCACACGCCATCTTCTATTGTTTCTGCCATCTGCTCACCGAATTTAAAATTGAGATTCACAATTAGTTAACCATTTACATTTGTAGTTTCGGATAAAATTTTATATTTTGTGCCACTTCTTTCCAACTGTGATTTATACTTCTCATACTCCTGTACAATCGCTCTTTTTGCATACTCTGTCGTTTCTTTATCATGATTGAAGAAACACAATGTTGGAGTGATACAAGCTGCTTTAATTCTTTTCATTCTCGCTACCTCTCCTTCATTTTACAGATACATTACATTAAAAGGGATCATCCCACTCAATAAATTTGAATGAAATGATCCCTGATTCTCATGTAAATTGTACTTGGCTTTTACACAATTATTATACTTAATTTTTTAAATGTGTAAAAATAAAGTGTGATTTCTCACACTCTATTTACCCATTTCATTCATAGAAATCATTGAGAAACTCAAAGATTCCAATACTTTAATTAAGGCATGTGCCGTATCTAAACTTGTCATACAAGAAATGTTATTTTCTGCAGAGACACGACGAATCAAGAATCCATCTTTACTTGTAGAATTATCTTTATTTGACATTGTGTTGATGACAAAGTTTACATGTCCATGACGAATAATATCCAATACCGTTTCATTTCCATTATCCTCATTGACTTTGGCAGCTACATGTACAAATAAGCCATTATCTTCTAAGAATTTAGCTGTACCCTTCGTCGCATAAATTCCATATCCAATGTTATAGAAACGTTTTGCGATTTCTAAAGCATCCTGTTTATTATCATCATCAATTGTTAGTAATACACTTCCATGTAAAGGAATATTGATTCCTGAAGCTACTAAAGCTTTGTACAATGCTTTTTCTAAGTTGACATCACTACCCAAAGCCTCACCTGTAGATTTCATTTCAGGTCCTAAAACTGTATCTACACTACGTAATTTCGCAAATGAGAATACTGGCGCTTTGACAAAGACTCTTTCTTTATCTTCAGGATGATATCCAGGTGTTAAGCCTTGATCTTCAATACTTTCCCCTAATACACACTTAGTCGCAATTTGAGACATAGGAACACCAGTAATCTTAGATAAGAATGGTACGGTACGAGAGGAACGTGGGTTTACCTCTAATACATATACATTGTTTTCTTTATCTACAATGAACTGAATGTTGTATAAACCAACAAATTCAAAGCCTTCACCAATTCTTGTTCCATAATCAATGATTGTTTCTTTCACCTTCTCATTGATGATCTGTGTAGGATATACACTAATTGAGTCACCAGAGTGAATACCAGCACGTTCGATATGTTCCATTACACCTGGAATATATACATTCTTTCCATCCGCAATCGCATCGATTTCAAGTTCTTTACCAACAATATATTTATCAACTAAAATTGGAGCATCATGACTGATTTCCTTTACGGCTGTTGCCATATATACTCTTAATTCATCATCATTATGTACGATTTCCATGGCACGACCACCCAATACATAACTTGGACGAACAAGTACTGGATAACCAATCTTGTTTGCGATAACAAGTGATTCTTCAACAGTGACTGCAGTTTCACCTTTTGGTTGAGGAATATCCAATTTGTGTAACATTGCCTCAAATTCATGACGGTCTTCCGCTAAATCAATAGAGTGTAGTGAAGTACCTAGAATCTTAACTCCATGTTCTACCAATGAATCGGCTAAGTTGATTGCTGTTTGTCCACCAAATTGAACAATAACACCCAATGGTTTTTCTAAATCAATTACGTGCATTACATCTTCTGTAGTTAGTGGTTCAAAATATAATTTGTCACTAATTGAGAAATCGGTTGATACAGTTTCAGGGTTGTTGTTGATGACGATGGCTTCATAGCCTTCTTCACGCAAAGTCTGTACACAATGTACTGTCGCATAGTCAAACTCAACACCTTGTCCGATACGAATTGGTCCTGAACCTAGTACAACGATTTTTTTACGATCTGTTATCTCAGATTCGTTCTTATGTTCATAACTTGAATAGAAGTATGGAGTTGCACTCTTGAATTCACCCGCACAAGTATCTACCATCTTATATACTGGCATGATTCCATTTTCTTTACGCAAGTTATATAAATCGAATTCTTTCATATCCCAATTACGTGCAATGTAGCTATCCGCAAAACCATATTTCTTTAATTTACGCAATACATCTACATTCTTAACATTTTCCATCATCAACTTTTCTAAGCTGATAATTCTTGACAAGTGACACAAGAAGAAATTATCCATCTTCGTTACATTATGAATTGTCTCCATATCATATCCATCACGAAGCCATTGTGTAACAGCGAAGATTCTTTCATCATCACACTTTTTGATTTTTTCAAGTAATTCTTCTTTCGATAATCCAACCAATTCTTTTTTATAGATATGATCCACTTTCATTTCTAAAGAACGAACTGCTTTTAAGAAAGATTCTTCAAAGTTACGTCCAATGGACATAATTTCACCAGTCGCCTTCATTTGTGTTCCTAAATGACGGTCCGCATTAGGAAATTTATCAAATGGGAAACGTGCAAATTTCGTTACAATATAGTCTAATGCAGGTTCAAAACATGCATAACTTGTTTTAGTAATTGGGTTAATAATTTCATCTAAGCCTAAACCAACCGCTAATTTAGCACTTATCTTCGCAATTGGATAACCTGTTGCCTTACTAGCTAGAGCAGAAGAACGAGATACACGAGGGTTAACTTCGATGACATAATATTTAAAACTATTTGGATTCAATGCCAACTGAACGTTACATCCACCACAAATTTTTAATGCACGAATGATTTTTAAAGATGCATTACGAAGCATTTGGTTTTCTCGGTCTGTCAAAGTTTGAACTGGCGCAACAACCGTACTATCTCCAGTATGCACACCTACTGGATCAATATTTTCCATATTACATACAACAATCGCATTGTCTTTGGCATCACGCATTACTTCATATTCAATTTCTTTATATCCGGCAATACTTTGTTCAATCAAACATTGATGAACTGGACTTGCCTTTAAACCTGAATCACAGATTTCACGAAGTTCAGCCTCATCATCGGCGAAACCTCCACCCGTTCCACCAAGTGTATAAGCTGGACGAACAACTAATGGATATCCTTCGCGTTTTGCGAATTCAACAGCTTCTTCTACTGTATGAACAATCATACTTTCTGGTACTGGCTCATTGATTTCCTGCATTAAAGAACGGAACAATTCACGGTCTTCCGCACGATTGATCGCATGTAAGTCTGTACCTAAAATTTCTACACCAAACTCATCTAAGATTCCATCTTCATGTAATTCTACAACTAAGTTTAATCCTGTTTGACCACCTAATGATCCTAAAATGGCATCGGGTCTTTCTTTATAAATAACTCGTTTTGCGAAATCAACAGTCAAAGGCTCAATATAAACACGATCTGCGATGGCTGTATCTGTCATGATTGTGGCTGGGTTTGAGTTAATTAAGATGACTTCATATCCTTCTTCACGAAGGGATTGACATGCCTGACTTCCGGCATAATCAAATTCAGCTGCCTGACCAATGATAATTGGACCAGAACCGATCACTAAGATTTTTTTGATATCTGTACGTTTAGGCATTTTTATTCTCCTCCATTAATTCAATAAATTGATCAAACAAGTAACGAGAATCTTCAGGTCCTGCACTTGCTTCTGGATGATATTGCACCGCAAAGCAAGGATAGTCTTTATGGCGAACACCTTCACAACTCTTATCATTTAATGCTTGGTGTGTCATTTCCAAACGTGTATCCTTTAAGCTATCAATATCTACCGCAAAGCCATGGTTTTGAGAAGTAATTTCTACTTTACCAGTTGATAAATTTACAACTGGATGGTTAGCTCCACGGTGTCCAAATTTCAATTTATATGTTTTTGCACCACAAGCCAAAGAAATCAACTGGTGACCTAAGCAAATTCCAAATACAACCGTTTGAGGAATCAATTCTTTAATCGTTTCAATAGCAACTTTTACATCCGTAGGATCTCCAGGACCATTCGACAACATAACGCCATCTGGACGATAAGATAGGATTGTGCTTGCTGGTGTATCATATGGAACAATGACTAAATCGCATCCACGTTTTGATAGTTCACGAACAATACCTAATTTTGCCCCAAAATCCATCAATACAACTTTCTTGCCACGATTTGGGATTGGGAATACTTTATTTGTCGAAACACGAGCCACTTGATCATGTAAGAAATCAGCGGCTTTTAAGCCAGCAACTACCACATCTACATCGGCATCCACATTAGCCATAACAGCCTTCATTGTACCTACATTACGAATCTTCATTGTGATTTCACGTGTATCAATATCATAAATTCCTGGAATATTTTCGCGTTTTAAGAAATCATCTAATGTTTCTGAACATCTGAAATTGCTTGGATATTCACAATAGTCTTTAACTACAAATCCAAATACACATGGAATCATACTTTCATTATCATCACGATTGATTCCATAGTTACCAATCAATGGATATGTCATCATTACAATTTGTCCACAATATGAATTATCTGTCAAAATTTCTTGATAACCCGTCATTGACGTATTAAATACCAATTCACCAATTTGGAAGTTGTCACTACCAAACGCTGTTCCGCGATATACACTTCCATCTTCTAAAATCAATAGTCTTTCCATAATTTGTCCTTTCTGTTATTTACTCAAAAAAAAGATTAGCAAACAATGCATTGCCAATCTTTAAATGGAACTATTAAAAAGTATAGCACTACGAAGAATACTATTCATCTCGATCACTGATGTTTTGTTCACAAACAAAGCTAGATTTTTGATCATACGTATCCTCCTTTTAAAAAAAATACTATATTTTCTCTGTTTAGTATACTACCACAAATCATGAAAATTTCAATAATAAAGTTAAAAAAAGATGTGATTTCTCACACCTTATTTTGGGGTAACCAATTTTAATTGGGGTCATTATTTTTGGGGTCTAATTTGGGGTCAATTTTAGGGATGACTTTTGGGGTCTATAAATTGACCCTTTTTCTTTTCTTTTTTCACCATAGATTGTTCACTTTTTATTTATTATTTCTCAGTTGTTTATTTATATTCGTTCAGAGCTATTTATAACCGACTCTAAAAGCTTTCTAGATTTATTAGAGTGAGTTATCACCTATAATGTTTATGTTGTGTTTTTCTTTGTTGTTCAGGAGGTAAACATTATTATGGAACACAACACTAATCAAAATTCTAATTATCTGGCTCTTCTTAATCTAGCCGATGATGGCACTTATACTGTTACTAAAATTGAAATCATTGGTTCTGATAAATTTGTTTATATTGAAAAAAACTTGAAACCTACTCTTTGTCCTAAGTGTCAGTCTCGCATGCATTCCAAGGGTATATATGTTCGAAAAGTAAATCATCCTATCTCCCAAGATTCAATGGATACTTACTTGATAGTACGACAACGTAGATGGGTGTGTAAGGAATGTGGTCATACGGAGAATGATTCCTTCCCGTTTTTGGATAAATACTCGCATTCTTCAAATATCACTCCATATTTGATTCTTAATGCATTCAAGGCTCTTACTAAATCAACAGCTGAGATTGCTGCTCAATTCAATATTTCTGATTCAACTGCACGTCTGATATTTAAGCGTTATGTAGATCTTCCCAGACTTCCTTTGCCTGAATACATATCAATAGATGAAGTATATCTGGATATCAGTAACACTGAAAAATATGCATTTGTCATTATGGATTTTTCTACAGGACAAATCATTGATATCGTCCACAATCGCTGGCATTCTACTCTTGAAAGTTACTTCCTATCCATCCCACTTAAGGAAAGATTAAATGTCAAAGGTGTTATATCAGATGCTTACAAGACCTACCTTACTATGCCTGAAGAGTTTTTTCCTAATGCGATCACAATCCTCGACTCTTTTCATGTGGTTAAAGTTATCATTTCTCAAATGAATGCTTATATCTACAAAGTAATGAAGAAATACAAGAAAAGAGACGAACAAAGGCTAAAAGAAAAAAATCACGATACGAACCGTGATGATAAGTCTATAAAGCCTTCTAAAGAAGTAATCCTGCTACAAAATTATAAATGGGTCATCCTTAAAAACCGTGATGAGATCAATTATTCTACAAAGAGATATTATCATAAAATGCTTGGTATGAATGTAGATACATTCACTATTGAAAAAATGTTCCTGGAACTAGATTCAAATTTTGAAAAGCTTCGCGATTTAAAAGAAGATTATATTGAATTCAACAACCAGGAATATGAAAGCGAATTGGATGTATTGACCAATTTAAATACTTTAATCAACAAATACAAATATTCAGATCAGTCGATATTTAGTGATTTTGCCTTGTTTCTTATAAAATACAAAGAACCAATCGTTAATTCCTTTATTAAAGTAAAGGTCTATAGAAAGAGTGCACGAACAGAACAAGAATACTATGCACGTCTTTCCAATGGACCTATGGAATCTTTCAACAGGAAGCCAAAAGATCTTAAACGAGAATCTAGAGGATTCTCTGATTTTAATTATACACGCAATCGTATTCTCTGGGCTACAAGAGACAATCCAAGCGTTAGAGGCATTCCTAAATCAAATAATGAGATAAAAAAGAACAAAGGAAAAAAACGCGGACCATACAACAAAAAGAAATAACTCAAAAAATATAACCATAATCAAATAATCATAGTAAGAAAAACACAACTAAAAAAGAGATGCACTTCTGCATGTACCAACATACAGATTTACATCTCTTTTGATTTTTAAATTTTAACGAATCTTACAGGCCCCAAACTAGGCCCCAATTGTTTACGCTAAAACCCTAAATGATTTTGGTTACCCTTATTTTGACATAGTTGCTTCAATTTCCTTATATGTTTCAACTGGGTTAGCACTCTTCGTAATTGAACGACCAACTACGATATAATCACAGCCTTGTTCTTTCGCAAATGCAGGAGTCGCAACACGCTTTTGATCATCCTTAGAATCACTTGCCAAACGAATACCAGGAGTAACTGTTAAGAAGTCATCTCCACAAGCTTCATGAATTGCCTTAGCTTCATGTACGGAACATACAACACCGTCTAAGCCTGCTTCTTTCGCATTCTTCGCATATTTAATAACACAATCAATCACTTCACCAGGAATTCCCAATTCGTTATTCATAGCTTCTTTAGAAGTGCTTGTAAGCTGAGTTACACCAATACACATAGGACGTTTTCCATCTTTCGCCCCTTCATTCAAACCATCAATGGCAGCCTTCATCATCGCAATACCACCAGCACAGTGTACATTGACAATATCTACACCTAAGTTCGCTAAGTTTTTCATTCCACCCTTAACTGTGTTTGGAATATCATGCAATTTCAAGTCTAAGAAAATGTGGTGACCCATTTCCTTCACTGTTTTTACCATTTCTAAACCACACGCATATGTTAATTCCATACCAATCTTTACATATACGGGTTCATCAAATTGTTTTAAGAAATCTACAACTTCTTCTTTACTCGAAAAATCTAATGCTACAATTGTTTTACTCATTATTTAAAACTCCTTCCAACTGCTTCTTCAATATTTTTATATCCATATTTCTCTAATACTTTTGGAAGATCCTCAATGATTTTTGGACATACATAAGGATCCACAAAGTTTTGGGCACCCACTTCAACAGCACTTGCTCCCGCATTTAAGAATTCCAATACATCTTCTGCACAAGTAATTCCACCAACACCAATGATTGGAATATTTACGGCCTGTGCCACTTGATATACCATTCTTAATGCTACTGGAAAAATTGCAGGACCTGAAAAACCTCCCATTTTATTTGCTATTACAGGCTTTTTAGTTTTAAGATTTATTCTCATTCCAAGCATTGTATTTATTAAAACAATGCCATCTGCTCCACCTTCTTCACATGCTTTTGCAATTTCAACAATATTTGTAACATTAGGTGTAAGTTTTACATATACAGGTTTTGTAGTAACTGCTTTGACCGCTTTTGTAACCTCTTTAGCAGATTCAGGATTTGTTCCAAAAGCCATTCCACCATTATGGACATTTGGACAGCTGATATTTACTTCAATAATTTCAACTTGATCTTCTTTGTCAATTTTTTTGCAACATTCCACATACTCATCAATTGAAAATCCACTTATATTAGCTATTAATGGCTTTTTAAAACATGCTTTTAACTTAGGAAGTTCATTTATAATAACAGAATCAATGCCAGGATTTTGAAGTCCTATTGAATTTATAAGACCTTCTTTACATTCAGCAATACGAGGCAATGGATTGCCATATCTCGCATCTTTCGTTGTTCCCTTAAATGAAATAGAGCCCAATATATTTATATCGTAGAATTTAGTAAATTCATATCCAAATCCAAATGTTCCACTTGCGGGAATAACAGGATTATCAAGTTTTACGCCACTTAAAGTTACTTTTAATCTATCATTTTTTACCATATTACTTCCTCCTTTTTAAAAACAGGACCATCTTTGCAAACTCTTTTGTATCCATTTTTGGTTTCAATTGTACAACCCATACAAGCACCAAATCCACATCCCATACGCTCTTCTAGGCTAACTTGTCCATGTATATCCGATATGGATATACATATAGCTTTTAACATTGGCATTGGACCACATGCATAAAAATATGAATATCCATTTAAATTTTTGATAATATCTGTTACAAATCCTTTAGTTCCATAACTTCCATCTACAGTTGAAATATAAACATCTACGCCCAAATCTTTAAATTCTTTTTCATAAAAAACATCTTCTTCTGTATTAAAACCAAGTACTACAATTGGCTTTTTTCCAGCATTTAAAAGCTTTTTACATAAATTATACATAGGTGGAGTTCCAACGCCACCTCCTATTAATAATGGATTATCGCCATCGCAGTTTATGTCAAATCCATTTCCTAAACCAGTCAAAATATTTAATACTTTGCTGGGTTTTAAATTAGACATAAAATCTGTTCCATTTCCCACAACTTTATATATAACTGTAATTGTTCTATCATCATAATCACAAATAGAAATAGGTCTTCTTAAATAAAAACCTTCAAGCT
>OGOV01001812.1_pt1 | contig 17609 bp, 16 predicted proteins | sample 1552711 | NCBI WGS metagenome assembly OGOV01 (sample SAMEA2580216, study PRJEB22360) | human gut metagenome | biome: human gut; feature: human-associated habitat; material: faeces | place: Denmark | collected 2008/2010 | reverse complement strand
TCCTAAATTGCGGAAGATTATAATGAAAGAAGACACTGAAGTACTGGACGAAGTGCTGATGGGTAACGTGCTGCAGGCCGGTCTTGGCCAGAGCCCCGCCCGTCAGGCCGCCATAAAGGCCGGTCTGCCCGAGAGTGTACCCGCGCTGACCGTCAACAACGTTTGCGGCAGCGGCCTCAAGTGCGTTAACCTCGCTGCGGACATGATCGCCGCCGGCGATGCGGACGTTATGGTAGTAGGCGGTATGGAGAACATGAGCCTTGCGCCCTATGCTCTGCCCAATGCCCGCTTCGGTTACAGGATGAACGACGGCAAGGTTGTTGACGTTATGGTCAACGACGGTCTGTGGGATGCCTTCAACAATTACCATATGGGCATCACCGCCGAGAACGTGGCCGAGCGCTTCGGCGTGACCCGCGAAATGCAGGATGAGTTCTCCGCCAACAGCCAGCATAAGTACGGCGCTGCCGCCGCCGCCGGCAAGTTCGATGAGGAAATCGTTCCCGTAATGGTAAAGGTCAAGAAGGAAATGGTAGAGTTCAAGGTAGACGAGCAGCCTCGTCCGGACAGCACTGCCGAAAAGCTTGCCAACCTCAAGCCCGCCTTCAAGCGCGACGGCGGTACCGTAACCGCGGGCAACGCTTCTGGCATTAACGACGGCGCGGCCGCGCTGGTCATCATGAGTGCCGAAAAGGCCAAGGAGCTTGGCGTAAAGCCCCTTGCCAAGATAGTTACCGGCGCCAGCGCTGGCGTAGATCCCAGCATAATGGGTATCGGCCCCGTGTACGCCACCCGCAAGGCCCTCAAGAAGGCCAACCTGGAGCTGAAGGACATAGACCTTATCGAGGCCAACGAAGCCTTCGCCGCGCAGAGCGTTGCCGTTGCCAACGAGCTTGGCTTCGACATGGATAAGGTAAACGTAAACGGCGGCGCCGTAGCCCTGGGCCATCCCATAGGCGCATCCGGCTGCCGTATACTCGTGACCCTGCTTTACGAGATGAAGCGCCGCAATGCCAAGTACGGCCTTGCCACGCTGTGCGTAGGCGGCGGCATGGGCGTTGCCACCATAGTGGAAGGCATGTAATTCAAAAATCACATACGGCTTAAATAAAGCAAAAAAGGGCGGGCGCAGACCTGCCCTTTTTGCATACTTGAAGCAAAGCGCCGCATGTGGTAAAATCCCTGTGATATTTTTTGCTTATACGGAGAAAAACGCATGGAAAGCACATTGACGCGGCGCGGCCTTAACGGCAACCAATTAAAGCTTATAGCCATAACCGCAATGACGATAGACCACCTTGCATGGACGCTTTGGCCCGGGTATTCGCATAACCCCGCCGCAATAGCCTGCCACATAATGGGACGGCTGACCGCGCCCATAATGTGGTTCTTCATAGTGGAAGGCTATCATTATACGCACGATGTGAATAAATATACACTGAGGCTGTTCATACTGGCGCTCGTTTCGCATTTTGCATACAATTTCTGCTTCGGCATATCGTTTGTTCCGCTGAAGGATAGCGTATTCAATCAAACAAGTGTTGCGTGGTCGCTGGCGTGGGGCCTGGTGCTGCTCAGGATAAACGATTCAAAGCGCTTGCCGCATTGGCTGAAGGCCGTTATAGTTTTCGCCGTGTGCGCAATAACCTTCCCGTCGGACTGGAGCTGCGTAGCTGCCGTCGCAATTCTTTTCATGGGTAACGCGCGCGGCAATTTTAAGCAGCAGATGATTTGGATGATGATATGGAGCGCCACTTACGCTGCGGTGTATTTCATATTCCTTGATAAAATATACGGCGTTATTCAGCTTTTTACCTGCCTTACGATACCGCTGCTGCGGCTTTATAACGGCGAACGCGGCAAGTGGAAGGGCATGGGCAAGCTTTTTTATGTTTATTATCCGGCGCACCTTTTTATAATGGGCATTTTGCGCGTGCTGCTTTGGGGATGACGCGCGGCAGCATAAATGGTATAATATAGCCAAAATAATCAGGAGGGAACCAAAGAATGGAAAAACCGGTATTGGTCATAATGGCGGCGGGGATGAGGAGCCGCTACGGCAGCCTTAAACAAATAGACCCCGTGGACGAAGAAGGGCATATAATAATCGACTTTTCCGTGTTCGATGCTCACCGCGCCGGCTTTGACGAGGTGATATTCCTTATTAAGAAAAACATAAGCGGCGCGTTCCACGCAGCTATTGGCGACAGGGTGTCCAAATATCTTAAAGTGAGCTATGCTTATCAGGAGCTCGATATGCTGCCGGAAGGCATAACCCTGCCCGAAGGCCGCGAAAAGCCGCTCGGTACCACCCATGCCGTGCTTTGCGCGCGTCCCGCCGTGGGCACAAGGCCGTTTGCCGTTATAAATGCGGACGATTATTATGGGCCGGAAGCGTTTGAGCATCTTTATAAATTCCTCACAAGCGAGCATGGCGCAAACGAGCACCTTGCCGTGGGCTATCCCGTGGAAAACACCCTGCCCGAAAACGGCGAGGTCACGCGCGGCGTATGCCAGGTGAACGGCGAAGGCTGCCTTACCTCGATAGTAGAGCGTATGCGCATTGCCCGCGCGGATTGCGGCGCAGTAGCCACGGAGGACGACGGCACCACCATAGCCATACCCAAGGGAACCACCGTATCCATGAACTGCTGGGGATTTTCAAACAGCATATTCGATATTCTTGACGACAGCTTCCGCCGCAACATAGCTGCCGGCCTTGAAAGGAACCCCATGAAGTACGAGGATCTGCTGCCCGTTGCCGTTTGCAGCGCAATACAGGCGGGCAAGGTGCGGGTGCATGTTGAACCCACGCACGACGCTTGGTTCGGCGTAACGCATAAGGATGACAAGCCCGTTGTTATGCAGAAGCTCAAAGAGCTGAAACAAAAGGGTGTGTATACCGAAAAGCTTTGGAACTGAGCATAAAATAAGCTTTGGCCTCCCCGCATTCAGCAGGGAGGCCGTTTTGGTTATAAACTTAACTCTTTTTTGACATTTTGCCGCTGTGGTGCACGCCGCGCTTATCAGGAATGTTTTCCCACATTTCATCCGCAACCTTTGCCCACCTTGCCGCCGCATCAACGCACCGGCCGCAGTAATCGCACGCCCTTTCGGGGCTCATAAGGTCGGTTGAATGTGCGCCGGATTCATCCACCATGTCCGTAAGGCGGCCCGGGTTATCCAGCACAGGACAGGGCCTGAGCATGTTTTCGTTGAACGGCTGATTACGCCTGTATGCCATGAACAGTGGGGAACGGTATGCTTCAAGCAGCGTCTTTTCCCGAATGTTTGAATCGGAATAGTGCACGAATGCGCAGGGCTCAACATCACCGTTGGCGTTTATGTGGCAATATCCGCGCCCGCCCGCTATGCAGCCGCCTACGGCGTCGCCGTCGTTCCAGAAGTCCATTGTGAACAGCGGCTTGGTCTGGCGGAACTTATGTATTTGGTCATACATAAATTTGCGCTGCTCCGCGCTGACCATAAGCTCCGGCACGGCGTCCGCACCTATGGGCATATATGTGAACAGCCAGGCGAACTTTGCGCCAATGTCTATCATGGAATCTATGTATTCCTCGCTGCCTATTACCTCCGCATTTTTGCTTGTATAGCAGCAGGAAATGCCGAATAGAAGCTTGCGCTGCTTCAGCCGCTGCATGGCCTCTATCACCTTATGATATGTGCCCGCGCCGCGGCGGAAGTCAGTCGCTTCCTCAAAGCCCTCTATGCTTATTGCCGGCACAAAGTTTTTTACCCGCAGCATTTCGTCCGCAAACGCATCGTCTATCAGCGTGCCGTTGGTGAATGCCAGAAACGCGCAATCCTTATGCTTTTCGCAAAGTTTTATAAGGTCGTTTTTCCTAACAAGCGGCTCGCCGCCCGAATAGATGTAAATATACGTTCCAAGCTCCTTGCCCTGGCGTATTATGCTGTCCAGCTCGTCAAGCGTCAAATTCAGCTTGTTGCCGTACTCCGCCGCCCAGCAGCCCGTGCAATGCAGATTGCAGGCGGAAGTGGGGTCCATAAGTATTGCCCAGGGTATATTGCAGCCGTATTTTTCCTGATTCTCTATTGTTATAGGCGTGCCTATAAGGGATGCGTTAATCACGGCCGCTTCTATCAGCGCGCGGCGCTGGCCGTCGTCAATATCGGTCCACAGGCTTTTTACCAGTTTATACCAGTTGCTGTCCTTGTCCTGTATGGCGCTGCGTATGCCCTTGACCTGATCCGTCACGCTGTTGCCGTTCTTATCGCTGCTTTCAAGCAGGTCAAGCAGCTTTGGAATGTTATTATCGGGATCCTTGTCGATATAGCTGTACATTTGCTTCATGGCGAAGCTTTTCATTGCATCCGATGCTTTCATCTTTTATAAATAAGTCCTTTCGCAAATTATTTAACAAGGATTTTACCCAAAGCGCGCGGCTTATTCCATAAATAAAGGGGCGATTCCTGTCAAATTAGTAGGAACCGCCTTTTTCATCAGATTATATATTGTTACAAATTCAAACCGGCTGTATCTTTACGGTGTGTTTTTACCGCATTCTCAACAAAGCCTGCAAACAGCTCCCCGAGCGAATCCACGCTTTTGTCTATGTCGTCGTCCATCCTGTTCCAAAGGAACTTGAGAAAGAAACCGAGGAACGCATAGCGGCATATGCCCGCTATTTCGTGCAGCCGCGCATCCGTGGCGGCGCTGTGCTGCTCCGCGGCGGCGCGCTTTACCTGGCGGTAAAAAACGTCGTCCGTGATCGTGAAAACATAGCGTTCCAATACATCCCGCGAAAGGGAATTGTATATGTGGTATATAAGCTTTTCGCTGCGCTTGCAGTCGGCAAGCATCTCCTTCGTGGCGGTGCGCCAGCCTTTTTCCGCAAGGTAATCACATTGGGTATATTGGCCGAAGCGGCTTTCAAGGAAGGCGTTGAGCAGGGCATATATGTCCTGATAATGATAATAAAACGTGTTCGGGCTTATGTCGCACCGCTTGACTAATGCCGATACCGTTATTTTATCGAACGGCATCTCCGCAAGCATTTGCTCAAACGTTGACATAATTAACCGCTGTGTATATCGCGCCATGGCGGCAGGCCCCTTTCATAATTGCTTTATGCCTTATTCTATCATACCGCGCCGCGCCGTTTCAACCGCCAAACCGCGGCCCCGCGAATAGGAAAGTTTCCTTCGCATGGCGCGAAAGGCTGCGGCTTATGGGTATATGCGCGCCGCTTTTCAGTATAAATTCGCCCGGCAGCATTGCCGCAAGGCAGGCGGTGTTTACATAATAGCTGTTGTGGCAGTAGCATGTTTCGTCCAGCCCCGCCACAAGCTCCTTCGGCGCGGCGCTTGTCCAGTATTCGCCGTCCGCCGTTACAACCTTTGTGCGCCGCAATACGCGCTCCAAATACTGCACCTTGTCCCACGGCATGCGCTGCGCGTTTGCGCCGTTTGTTATTACGATATAGTTTGCCTTGGCGCTTTCGCGGCGGTGCACGGCTTTTTCAAGCGCACTTTTAAGATATGTTTCGCTTTGCGATTTCAGCACGAAGAAAACGTGCTCCGCGTCATATACCTTCGAGGCGTATTCTATATGCCCGCTCAGGAATATAATCTGGCATTCGGGCGCAATTTCGTTTATGCGCTTTGCAAGCTCTATCCCGTCCATGGATTCCATCTGAATATCCAGCACCGCAATGTCAACGGCGTAGTTATCCTCCGTTATGGCGTATATCAAATTATCCGCGCTTGTGAAAAGGCTAAGCTTCGCCGCGGCAAACCCGTCAAGGCCGCTTATCTGCGCCGCAGTATGGCGGCCGTGCAGGGCGTCGTCATCGCAAATGGCTATGTTCAGCATCCTGCCTCCTCCGCATGCGGCTCGCTTTGCGCTTCCGCGGGTACCTGCATTGTGAGCGCCGCGCTGAACACGCCGCCCTTTGCGCCGGTTATGAACGTGCCGTTGTACTGACGGGCAATGTTGTTTATTATGCCCGTGCCAAGCCCGCGTTCAAGGCCGTGTATCCGCGCCTTTTTGCGCGTATCGGCCGCGGCGGCGGAGTTTTCCATCCTTATTGTGCAGCAGCCGTTTTCCTCCCGCGCCCATATGCGTATGAACGGCTCCGCGCCTTTCACCGCGCGGCAGGCTTCTTCAGCATTGTTCAGCATGTTGCCAAGGGCTATTATCATATCCGCATTTGCAATGCGGGATTCGTACGGCAGCGCAATATCGGTTTCTATTCTTATGCCGCTGTCCTTCAGCTTTTCAAGGCGGGACGCCATGAATGCATCAACTATTCTGTTTTCGCATTGGCCGAGCGTGGATGAAAAAGTATGCCGCGGTATTATCTCCGCTGCGTATTTTGCGGCCTGCTCAGTATCGCCGCTTGAAAGCAGCGCCTGAATGGTATACATATGGTTGGCAATGTCGTGCCGCAGGGAGCGCGCCGTTTCGTATTGATCGACCAGCGCGGCATAGTGCGTTTTTTCGTTCTCTATCTGCTCGCTCAGCATTTCGTTGCTCAGTTTAAGCTCCGCCCGTTGGGACATTCCGCGCACCGCAAGGTAAAGCGAAACGTCGCTGGCTATGCAGAAAAGTATCGTGCCTATGCGGGCAATATATGCGCTGTCCGCATCCGGCGGATCGAGTATCCACATGCTCATCACAACCTGCGCGATGGGGAATATGGCAAACAAAATAAGTTCGCGCCAGGTAAGCCTGTCCGAAGAGCGATTTATTACCAGCGTTGAAAGGAACAGCAGCGTTGAGAACATTATTACGTATATCGCATACCAAGTTAAAAGGTTAAGAGGAGAGCTGTAAACTTCGGCGGAGCTTGTGTAATGCACGTTGAATATAAGCTGCGCCATAACTTCGCAGATGGCTTCATGCATGAACACAAGGCTCACGCTTAAAACAACCTTCATCCGCTTATCCGTAAACAGGAACAATCCCCAGCAGGTGTCCCACACAATGCCTATGCTCATTTTTATAAGCGGCGGCGTGTTCGCGGGCAAAAGCAGCATGCCGTATAGGCTGGCGTAAAACACAACGAACAGCGTTATGACTGCCGTAAGCGCAAAGTTGAACCGCGGCTTTAATACAGACAGCACGAATGCCGCCATCAAAAAGCCTATTATTGCGTTGCCTACCATTGAAATCGCAAAATTGCTCATATTGACCCCCGATCAAGACTGTAAATACGGAATATTTGTCGATTCAATGGTATTATACGGAGCAGGCCCTTGTCAAGCAAATGCAAAAAATTACATAAAAACAGCACTTTATTACACGGTTCAGCATACTGCACCGCATTTGGCGTATCATATGCATCAGCGCATGTCACCACCATGCGTTACAGTGCGGGAGGGGTAAATCCCACTACGGGGCCTTTTCAAAAAGGCCCGAAAAGGCAGCGCGGAGGGGGTATTGCGCTGCCTTTTTATGCTTTGGTTTATTCTGTTTGTTATCTAAGCTTAACGTATTCCTTGCTGATGAAGCCGTAATCATCGCCGCACCTTGCAAGGCACCAGCCGCCGTTTATCATGTATACCATTGCGGCGTCGCCCTTGTTGAGCCGGCGTATTATGGCGTATGTCGTGTCCGGCCCGGTACGGAAGTTCACATTGGACTTTATTGTGGCGGATATAAGGGTTATTGCCGTATCGCCCTTATATATGCCCACCGTCCCTTGGGACAGCACGTTGACGTATGCCTTTACGCAGAAGCCCGTGCGCCCATCGTAAAGCACATAGTACCAGTCTCCCATTTCCGCCAATATGTTCAGCTTTGTTCCTGCGGCAAGCGTGCCGAGCACGCCCGTGCCGGACGTTGATGCGCCGGTGCGCATGTTCACCTTGGCGTTGGTTTTGCCGGTTGCAAGCTCCACCTTTGTGCTGCCCTTGCCGTCGCCTTCCGGCGTTACGCCAGGGGGTTCGGGAGCTTCCGGCGTTTCGGGCTGAGACGGCGCGGCATCGGCCGTTTTCTTAACGTATTTTGCGTAAAGATAGCCGCGCTTGCCGCCGCATTCGGCCTCGTACCAGCCGTTTGAAAGGGAGTAAAGCGTAACCTCGGTGCCGCGCTTCAGCTTGGTTAAAATCTTTGACGATGTGCTTGCCTTTTCGCGCATGTTCACCGTGCCCGTGGTAACGCCCGTGCCTATTGCGGAGGGGGCCTCGGGCTCGGCCTCCTTGCCTTCGCCCGTATCGGCGCCGTTTTCGGGCAGGGCCGTTATTACGCGCACATATTTTGCGCTGACGTAGCCCTCGCCCGCGGCGCAGCTTATTTTATACCAGCCGTTTGAAAGGGCTATAAGCTCAAGCTTGGTGCCTTTTTTCAGCACCGCAAGCTTTTTCGTGTTTGTGCCTTCCCCTTCGCGCAGGTTCACGCTGCCTGTTGTTTCGCCCTCGCCATGCTTAGGCACGCTTGGCGTTTCGTTTGATTCGATAACGGCGGTGCCGGTCTTTTTAACATAGTCGCTGTGGATATAGCCTTCGTTGTCTCCGGCCACAACGCGCGTCCATTTGCCCTCTGTCCCAAGTATTATTATAAGCGTGTTTTTATCAAGCTTTTTTATGGAAGCATAGGACGTGTCCGGCCCCGTGCGCAGGTTCACGCCGCTGCCCGTAACCGTGCCAATGTCCACCGTGCCGCTTGTGCCCGGCGTATTGGAAGGCTCAGCCGTGGGTGTGGCCGATGGAGAATCGTTGGGCGTGGGCGTTGGTTCGTTCTTTGCGGCGGTAAATTTGACATAATCGCCTATAACGAAGCCCGCTATGCCCTTGCCGTCAATTTCGGCATAGTACCAGCCGTTGTCGTAATCATAAACGGTCAGCTTGGTGCCCTTTGGCATCAGCATCAGGGATTCATACTTTGTGCCCGCACCGCGGCGAATATTCACGCGCGCCGTGGTAACGCCCGTGCCAATGCTTATCATGCCCACGGTGCCGCCGCTATCGGGCGTTGGGGTGGGATTTGCGGTCTGCTCGGGCGTGGGGGTAGGGTCGGGCTCGCCGGGCTTTGCAGGGGCGGCGGGAATTGTTATGCTGTAATTTGCAAGCGTCGCGCCGGGGTAATAGAAAGCAAGTATGCTGCGGTAATTTTCGCCCTGGCTTGCGCGCTGCTGCGCCCCGCGCTGGCTAAGGCCGACGCCGTGACCCCAGCGCACATGATATATGGTGTAATTGCTGCCGTCGGATGAATATTCGCCCCAATAGCTGCGCAGTTTGCTGTTTGTGCATACGCGGTAAAGCAAAAGCTCGCTCACGTTGAACCTAAGCGTTATGTTCTGCTCCACTTCGCCTGCGAATATGCCGTCCACAACTATTGTCATGGTGGTCATGCTGCGCTGCTCGCCGCGGCCCTTGGGGTCGCTCAGCTCAACGCTGCGTATCATGTTCAGCCCCTGCGCCTGCACGCCGCGGTACTGCGTAAGCTTGGCTATGAGCATATCGTAAAGCTGCTGCGATATTTGCCCGGGGCTGTTTATTGGAATCGTAACGGTTTCCTTCAGGCTTAGTGAATTGGCGGTATCGTAATGGTCAAGCGCAACGGCAAAGCCCGCGTCGCTTATTCTTTTGCCGGGCCAGGCGGTGCCGGGGACGGTGGTTTCCCCGCCGTTTGAGGCGCTGTAATACGCGGTCAGTATTCTGCCGTTCACGGTAAGCACTTCGGATATGGTTGAATCCACGGCCTCGATAACGTTTGTATAGCTTGAATTATAGCCCTTATACACCTGATCGGCCGAGGTATCGCCTATATGATAGCTTGCGTTGGGCTTTTCCGCAATTATTGAAAGCACATAGGATTTGGCGGCTATAGCCTGCGCCTTCAAAGCGTCCAGCGGGTAAAGGTTGTTCATTTCGTATGCCACAACGCCGTAAAGATAATGCGCAACGGGAACCTCGTTCACAAGCTGAATATATCCGCTTGAAAGGGCGCGGGCGTAAAGATGGCCAAGATAGCGGCGCGAATTGAACGAAAGATAGCCCGCGGATGGCTGCATATCCGTGCGCATAAGGGATATTGTATCGCCCGAATAAAGCTCTCCGTATGTTGAATGGACGGCTGAAATGGTGCCGTTGAAGTTGGAACGCAATGTAAGCGTGCCGCTTGGCAGCAGAAGGCCGCATTCCTTTATGAGATATTCGCCCTTTACGCTTACGGCGATAGCCGTTGCGTTATTGGTAGATAGCTTAACGCGCACGGTTTGGGACGCCGGTTCCGCCGCCAAATTGGGCGCGGGCAGCGCCGAAAGTATGAACACGAATATGCACAGCGCAAGCGCCGCCTTTTTAATACCCTTACTCAATACTGTTAAACCCCTTATTTCGCCAAAAACCGGCGATTTTTATTATTCTATCATGCATGCGCGCGTTGCGCACGCGGTTATTTTTTCCAGCTGTCTATAAGCAGCGTGAGCCACGGCTTAAGCTTTGGCTGCTTGGGCGCGCCTATCTTTTCAACATCGCGCCCCATTCTTATGAAGCGGAACATTCTGTCCGCCGCGCTGTCGAACTTCCTAACGGTTTCTTCCGGAGTATCAGCGGCGGAAGAGCCTATCGTCATTATGCCGGCGTTGGTTATTGAATACAGCTCCGCCGCGCCGTCGCCGATTTGGTTCACCACCATTGCAACGGGGATTTTCAGCGCGGCGCACCGCTTAACTATGCAATACATGGGCCTGCCCGGCTGCATGGCTTCGGTATCGAGCGCGGAGCAGCCCGTTGCCACGAGCGCGGTGTTCCGCGCAAGCTTATTGAAGTTTATGGCTTCGAGCAGGTCGTCGTAATCGCGGCTGTAACGCCCGCCGCTCAGCGCGCAGACTATGCCCGCAAAGCCGGGCGAGGGGTCAATCTCCCGCCCGAGTGCGGCGCTCAGCGCGGCGTTTAGCCTGTCTATGCCCGCTATCGCGTCCGCGGGTGAGGAAGCATCTATGCAAAGAAGCTTCACCTCGCCCATGCGCGGATGGATATAGTCCGCTTCCGCCCGCTCAATAAGCGGCAGCGCATCGCGTGAAGCGTCAAGCTCGGTGCCGTCCTTATCGAAGAAGCGCACGCCAAGCGCCCGGGCAAAGCCCATGCCGCCATCGCCCATTTGGGCATCGTGCACACCTATTATTATATTCTTCAGCCCCTCGTCAAGGGCGCGGCGCAGCATTTCGCCAACGCCTATTGATGATATTCCGCCCGCGCTGAAGCCCTGCGCCGTTTCTATAACGGCAGTTCTGCCGCTGACAACGCCGTAATATGCGTCTCGCCTGCCGTCCAGCATGCAGGAGGTTACGGCTATTTTCCTTGCCGCGCCGCCGGTTGCGGTAACTATGCTTGCGCCGAAGCCTTCGCCGCCGTCATTTATTGGGAAGGGTGCAAGCTTAACGCCCTGAAAATGCCTGCGCGCGGCAACGGTCATGCGCTTTATTGCATCGGTGCTTGTCAGGCGCTCGTAATCCGCAGGGGCGAGCATTACCCTTATGCCCTTGCCTACAGGCTTGCGGCGGCCGCGCTTTTTCGGCACGCTAAGGCCGTCCAGCGTTCCGTCCCCGCCTTCTATGCGGCCGTTTGGGCGCACCTGGCCGAAGTAGTCCAGCCCTTCCACCTTATAAAGGCGGTTGTTTTCAACAAAGGGGCGGTTATGCACCATGTACATATCAAGCGCCGCATCATCGGCAATGGCATGGTAAACCTTGCGCATCTGCTTCAGCTTGCCGCCCATGAGCACAACAAGGTAAACGTCGCTCTCCTCGCCTTCGGCATTCGCGGGACTGAACGGATCCGCCCCGCCGTATAAAGTGAGATCCTCCAATTCGCTCAACGTGAGCACGGAGAATATGCCTTCGAATATTTTCCTTGCGAATTCCTTATGCGGCTGCTCCGCCATGGCGGCGAAGCGTATGCCCAATGCAAAGCGCGTTATCTTCATAATGCTGCGGCTCCTACAATATTTGTAAACATATTATAACGTGCGGCGCGCATATGGTCAAACTAAGAAAAATGAGTTATTATATATGGGTAAAATGAATATGAAACCGGAGAATGTCAATGATAACTCTTGAGCAGGTAAAGGCCGACCCGTCCATTAAGACTTATATCCGCATGGCTGACGCATCGCTGGGCGAGCTTGGGTTCACGGAGCACAGCTTTGCCCACGTTGGCAAAACGGCGGACGTGGCCGCATATATACTTTCAACCTTAGGCTACGACAAGCGGGAGATAGAGCTTGCGCAGATAGCAGCCTATATGCACGATATAGGTAACGTTATAAACCGCATTGACCACGCGCAGAGCGGCGCGGTAATGGCGTTCAGGATACTTGATCGCCTTGGCGCGGATGCGGAGGACATAGCAAAAATAGTTGCCGCAATAGGTAACCACGATGAAGGCACGGGGGTGCCTGTGAGCGCGATTTCCGCCGCGCTTATAATAGCGGACAAGACGGACGTGCGCTATACCCGCGTGCGCAAGGCGGAGTTTGCCGCGTTTGACATTCACGACCGGGTGAATTTTGCCGTGCGCGAAGCAAGCACCACAATAGACGATGCGCACGAAAACGTTACCCTTACAATGACGATAGATACGCAGTATTGCTCCGTTATGGATTATTTTGAAATATTCCTAAAGCGCATGCTGCTTTGCCGCAAGGCTGCGGAAAAGCTGGGACTTAAATTCCGCCTGACAATAAACGGGCAGACGCTGCTGTAAACAAAACGATTTAGTGGAGGATATGCCATGCAACGGTGCATGTATGTTCTGTTTTCGCGGCAGAACACCAAAATAGGCTGCTTTATCCGCGTGTTCCTGCGCAACAGCCGCTATTCCCACGTTGCGCTTTCGCTGGATGAAAAGCTTTATACGGTATACTCCTTTTCACGCAAAAGGCACGATTCGCCCTTTTCGGGCGGCTTTATGCGCGAATATCCCGTGCATTACATTATAAACGCCATGGATGTGCCTATAAAGCTTTGCCGCGTGGACATGACGGAGGAAGAATATGCCGCCGCCCGTGCAAGGCTGAACGATGCGATAGAGCGCAGCGAAAGCATGATATATAACCTGTTCGACGCGGCTGCGCTGCCGTTCGGCAAACGATACAGGCTGAAGGATGCATACACCTGCGTAAGCTTTGCTTCATATGTTTTGGGCATGGATGACGTGAAGGACATAGGCGACCTTGAAAACAGGCTTAGCCGAAACACGGTGTTCGAGGGCGGGCTCAACGAGCTGATAGAAAAACACAGCCTTACCACGCCCGAAGGCGACTGCTACTACGAACGCCGCGGCCTTATTGCCGCCGCGCGCGACCTTTGCACGCTGGTAAAAAGGCTGATGCTGAGGAGGAAGTGCGCGTAAGCAACGGACTTACACTTATCAAACGCGTTCTATTACGGGAAAAGGTCAAATTGGAACCGATTTCGTAATAGAACGCTTTTTATTTATGATACGGCTCGTTATTGTTTATTTTGAATGCGCGGTATATTTGCTCTGCGAGCATAACGCGGAAGAGCTGATGCGGGAATGTCATATCGCTGAATGAAAGCAGCATATCCGCGCGGCGCTTAACGCTTGGGTGCAGGCCGAAGGAGCTGCCTATTATGAACACTATGCGGCTTTTGCCCGCAAGCATTGCCGTGCGGATGTGCGCGGCGAAGGCTTCGCTTGTTAGCTTTTTGCCCTCTATGCACAGGGCTATGATATGATCGCGCTCGTCGGTTTTGCCAAGCAGCCTTTCGCCCTCGTTTGCAAGTATCTGCTCCTTTTCGGCCTGACTCAGGCCCTCCGGCGCTTTTTCCTCCGCAACCTCAATAACCTCCGTCGTGGCATAGCGGCCCATGCGCTTCATAAGCTCCGCTATTGCGTCGCGGTAAAACGCTTCCTTTATTTTGCCCACGCAAAGTATGCGTATAGTCATGTGCGCTCCTTATATTTCATACATTTTGCCTATCTCGCCGCGGTGCGCCACGTCCAGCGCAAAATCGCCGTCCGGTATATCCGCCCGCCTAAGCCCCTGGCGCACGGTTTCAAGCGCAAGGGCTTCCATGTTGTTCTCCCCGCTAAGGTGCCCCAATATGGCGCGGTGTACGCCGGTTTGGTAAAGCTTTATAAGCGCGGACGCGCAGTCGTCATTTGAAAGATGACCATGGTCGCTCAGTATGCGGCGCTTGAGCGGATACGGATACGGGCCGACCTTGAGCATGTCAACATCGTGATTGGCTTCCAGCAGCACAAGGTCGCTCCCTGCGGCGCAGGAGAGCAGCCGCTCGTCAAAGCGGCCTATGTCCGTCATTACGGACACATGCTTGCCGCCGCAGCCCAGCGTGAAACCCACGCTTTCCGCGGCATCGTGCGGAGTTGGGAACGTGAGCACGTTAAGCTGCTTTATAAAAAAGTCGCATCCTGTAACGAACACGCGGGCCATGCCGTCGCCCAGCTTCCCTATTATGGGCGCCATGGCGCGGAACGTGCCTTCGTTTGCGTAAACGGGAATATGGTAACGTCTGCTGAGTATGCCCACGCCCTTTGTATGGTCGCTGTGGTCATGGGTAACGAGTATTGCGTCTATCGTATCGAGCGGAACGCCTATTTCCGCCATGGCCTTGGCCGCGGTGCTGCCCGCAAAGCCGCAGTCTATCAATATGCGCGCGCCGCCGCCTTCGGCAAAGAGCATATTGCCGGAGGAGCCGCTGTACACCGGGCAGAAACGGAACGCGCTTTCGATATTTTCGCTCATAATTCAAACACTATCCCCAATACCGCCGCAAACGCGATAAAGTAAAGCGGATGCAGCTTTTTGAGCGGCTTTATATTGGTCAATACCATCATGAGCGCGAAAACCGACGCCGCGCCGATATTGAATACCGCCGCAATCCCGCCCGAAGCAAAGGCGGAAAAATTGAACAGCACTATGGACACAACTCCCCATGCCGCCGCAGCAATAAGCCCCGTTGCCGCCGGCCTCAGCCCGCCGAAGGCGAAGGAAACATATTTGCTTTGGCTGAAGCGGCGGAGCATTTTTGATATTATCAAAATTATGATGTAGCTTGGCAGCACTTCCGAAACGCTTGCGATTATCGCGCCCGGCACGACCGCGGCGTTGTAGCCCGCATACGTTGCGCAGTTTATGCCAAGCGGCCCCGGCGTTGATTCGGATACGGCTATCATGTTGGCAAGCTGCTCCTGCGTGAGCCACGGGAAGCGTTCCGCCATGCTGCTCAAAAAAGGCAACGTTGCCATGCCGCCGCCTATTGCGAAAAGGCCGGTTTTGAAAAATTCCCAGAACAGGGTAAAATAAATGCTCATTATTTTCCTCCCCGCTCCGTAAACATTCCGGCGAATATGCCCAATATTGCCGCGCCAAGCACAGGAAATACGGGCGAAATATCGATAACCACCGTAAGCACGAACGCCGCTGCCGCAAGCGCAAGGCCGAACCAATCGCGCACGTTGCTTTTGCACAGGCGAACCACGGCATTGACCATCAGCGCGCAGACTGCCGCGCGTATGCCCGCAAACGCATGGATAACATACGGATTATCGGCAAAGCCGTTGAGCACGGCGGCAATTATCAATATTATAACTATGCTGGGGGATATAACGCCAAGCGTTGCCACCGCCGCGCCCAATGCGCCGCGCTGCTTGCTGCCAACAAACGTTGCCGTATTTACGGCAATTATGCCGGGCGTGCATTGGCCGATTGCAAAATAATCCGTAAGCTCATCGTTGTTTACCCAGCCGAAGCGCTGCACGCATTCGCGTTCCAGCATCGGCAGCATTGCCACGCCCCCGCCGAACGTGAGCATTCCCACCCGCGCAAACGCAAGGAACAAATCTATAAGCCGCGTTGACGGCTTATTCGCTTTCTCCATCTTTCTTTTTACTCCGCGGCGCACCGCGCCGCCCCTTTCATATTCTTTGTTACGCCTTATATTCTATACTTTGCCGCTTTTCACGTCAATACGGGCGGTATTGACACGCGCTGTAATGGGTATTATCATTATATACAGGGATGGAGCGTTCATCCCGTATTTTTTATAGAGGTGACAGAATGAAAACAAGAAAGCATATTATGCTTATGATGGCTGTGCTTATGTGCGCGCTGATGCTGTGCTCCTGCAGGCTTGCCGCCGACGAACCCGCAGCCCCCGCCGAACCTACTGCCGAGCCTGCCGCGAGCATTGAGACCGCGGCATTGGATGAGAATGCAACGTATTACGCGGAAATAGACATTGCTGACCACGGCGTTATAACCGTTGCGCTGTACGGTAACGACGCGTCAATATCGGTTGCCAATTTTGTAAAGCTGGCAAATGAAGGCTTCTATAACGGCCTTACTTTTCATCGCATAATAAGCGGCTTTATGATGCAGGGCGGCGACCCCAACGGCAACGGCACAGGCGGCAGCGGGGAAAATATTAAGGGCGAATTCAGCGCAAACGGCGTTGACAATGCGCTTTCGCATACGCGCGGGGCAATAAGCATGGCGCGCGCCATGAATTACGACAGCGCAAGCTCACAGTTTTTCATAATGCATCAGGATTATACGACGCTTGACGGGCAATACGCCGTGTTCGGCTATGTAACGGACGGTATGGACATTGTGGACGACATTTGCGAATCGGCTAAGCCTACCGACAACAACGGCACCATCCCCGCCGCGGAGCAGCCCGTTATAAACAGCATAACAATAAAAGAAGCAAAAGAAGCGTAAAAAACGCATAATAAAAAGCCCGCGCGGACAGCATCCCACGGGCTTTACTTTTGCAAAAATAAGCGGGTTATTTATTGAACGCATTAAAGAAAAGGCGCACATGCTTATCAAGCTTCTGTAGGCACTCATCCTCGCGCTCGGGCTGGCGGTCGCAAACGCCCATAAGCGTCATTATAGGGGAAACATACATCAGCACCAGCACATACGGATCATATTGCTTGATTTGCCCCTTCTCCATAAGGTGCGCAAACAATCCGGCGTGATAATTGGCCAGCCTGTCCACATAGCGCTCATTATACATTTTGGAAAGCTCCGCACTCCTGAATTGCTCAATGGTGAGCAGCTTTCTCAGCCTGCTCACGGTTTTATCGTGCAGCGAATACAGAAAAATTTCCCGCACCTTTTGGCAGAGCACATCTTCGCTTATGCCTAAAAACTCGCCCGTGTCCGCATCGGCATCGTCAACATGCACGCTCTGCATGGCCGTAAAATCCTCGTACCGCGCGGCGGCATCGCTGACAATTTCGTCAAAAATGGCGCGCTTGCTGACAAAATGATTATAAAGCGACGGCGCCTTTATACCGACCGCGCCCGCAATTTGCTCCACGCTCACCGCGTCGTATCCATGCGCCGCAAAAAGCTCCAGCGCCGCGTCAATTATCCGTCGCTTCGTATCGTCCCGCCTCATGCCGAGTCACCCCTCAAAATTACTGCTGTCAATTTAACTATTATAGCCTGACAGCATGGCGGGTGTCAAACGCCATGCGCATTCAGAAAAAGAATTACTCTCCCGCCCGTGGCAGCAGCTCTCTCGGCCCTTTGCCGAGATAGCGCAGTACGAACACGAGCGTTCCTGCTATGAACAGCCCCAGCGCGGCAAGGCATGTTAGCAGGCTTACTTTTGCATCTGCGC
>OGOV01001808.1_pt1 | contig 17632 bp, 21 predicted proteins | sample 1552711 | NCBI WGS metagenome assembly OGOV01 (sample SAMEA2580216, study PRJEB22360) | human gut metagenome | biome: human gut; feature: human-associated habitat; material: faeces | place: Denmark | collected 2008/2010 | reverse complement strand
AAAGTTTCAGTTTCTTCCCGAAAAGTTTCAGTTTCTTCCCGAAAAGTTTCAGTTTTCTTCCCGAAAAGTTTCAGTTTCTATTCGTATATCGCTGGTAATCAGTATATTATGATTTGACTAACGCGCGCGCGAAAGTAAGTAAAAGTAATATAAAAAAAAATATATAAAAGTACTAAAATGCCATTTTTGCCTGAGTTTGAGGCGAAATAAAATGCCCTGTCTATCATAAAAGGATGCTTTTATGTCGTTTTTGACTTTTAGGGGTCGCCCCCACAAGGGGGCTCATCCTCATTCTTGCTACTCGTGGGGACAATTCGCTTGCTCGTTGATGAGTGTGTGCTGACTTTCTGTCAACGTTCAAAAAACAGGCAGTTTTTGCGTGTAAATATCTTTTACTTTCACTGCAATTGATGGCTATTTTGCTCTGTAACTTATTGATATTTACTTAATTACGTAACATCTAAATAATGCATAAATATATATGCTTTAAATATGTGCCTGCACATGAGAATTTTAATTATTCCATATAACTGTTATATAGAATAATTGGGAGTATAGTTTCCCAAAAAGTTTCACTTTTGCGTATCTCCAACCTACCATATAGCTGCTATATGGTAGGTTGGAGATAAGGGAAAGGGATCCAAATACTCATTTTTCGTGTAAAAAGAATATCATCGCGCGCGTAAAGAGGAAAAGAATATTATTTATCATAGAGATATGCGCAAAAAACGAAAGTTTGTCAAAAGAATCAAAAAAACGAGCTTTTCTGAAAAGAAAATAAGCCATGAAAAGTTTGGCTAATACAGCATTTTTTCGTATCTTTGCAAACGTGATGCGAAAGCATCAATACGTACAACAGCGTTAAGGCGTAACTGTAAAAGTCGACACTCATGAACTTCGCAAACTCATCCGCTCGATAATCTTACAGGGATGCCCCACAGGGTGGATTGTACCTCTTTCACGACCGAGAAACCTTGGCCGTGAAAGATTTCGTATATATACACACAACTGGGGGTGGACCAACTGAAGATTCTGGCGGAATGGCAATGCGAAGGCCTATGAGTGCAGATGATTCGGTTTGGTTCCACCCCTTTCCGCTAACCTTACAATTCACTGAATAGTAAATGAAACGTTGTCAGGAGCCAGGCACAGACTTTAAAAATATGAAGAAACTTTTCTTTTCTATCGCTGCATTGGCACTAGCAGCTTCTTCAAATGCACAACAGGTAACGGCTCCAGAGCCAGAGTTCATTGGTAGTTATTGTATGCTCACTAGCGATTCTACATACGTCGTTCTTCCAAAGGAAAACGGCAAGGTAGAAAAACACCAGAACAAGTTCTCTAAGTTCTCTAAGATTGCAGGTGCTGTAAGTGACCTCGGTTTTGCAGGTGGCATGGTAGGACTAAGCACAGGTAGCATGGCTGGACTGGAGACTGGTGTAAGAGTGATGGGTACGGCTGCCGGTGTAGGGATTGCTGCAGATGCAGTGAACACTTTGGCTGGAGTGGAAGGAATGGATATTGCTTTTGCTGGAGGCAAGTCTGCTCATTCTATCAAAAAGGACGGAAAGGATATCCGACTGCTCATCAAGGTTGAGAAGAATGATTATGACCCGATGGGCATCTACCGCATCGTGCGTTTCAAGGCTTCTAAGAAGGACAGAAGAATACAGTGGCTGACACTCCAGCCTGCGGTGCTCGGAAGCTCTGATGCACAGAAAAAGGGTTATCTCTCCTTCGCTGGACACAAGTATGGCAACCAGAGTTATCTGCTTACCATTCCGGCTTCAGAGCTTGAACCAGGAGAGTATGGAATCATCTATATGGCAGTAGCTTCTGCACAGGAGATTCCTTTTGGAACATTTAGTGTAACAAAGTAAAATCATAGGATTATGGAAATATTGTTTTTATTGCTGTTGTTCGGCTTTCTAGGAAAGGGAACAACGAAGGCAGTACTTGGTGGTGGTAAGAGAAGAAAGCCAAGAACCAACTGGGACCATCTTAGCTATGGCCAGAAGGCTTGGCTGCATGATCATTCGAAATAGCCAGGTTTTAAGTAAGAACGGAAATGAGTGAAATTTGCTTCATTTTAGCCGGATTCACCGCACTTGTTGGGGCTTGCCTGGTGCTTGACCGGGCAAGGAACCTTCAGGATGTGAAGATTCCGATTTTTCTTACTATAGGAGTTTGTACAATCCTCCTCGTAGCTGGTACCATCCTGGCATGATGTAGACAGATATCATGATTCCGTGATATTGATATTTTATGAAGCGTATAAAAAAGTTTCAACTTTGCGCAAAAACGCCACCCATCGCAGTGAAAAAATGCAGATGGATGGCGTTTGATCTGGTAACAAAATCAAATTTTTCTTCTTTTACCAAGAATCTTATTGACCTCTTTGGAATTACTTTCTAAGAACACTTTGACAGCAGCAGTCAAAAGATGCTTAGTTGGAATGTGAATGCCCTTGCTCTTCAATTCATCAAGGGTGTACTTCACGTCCGCATCAATGAGTACCTGGATCCCCTTCTCGTCTCCTTTTGCCTTTTTTCCCGAAGCTTTACGTTCCTTCTCTTTGTCTCTCAGCTCCTGTGCGATTGAAAGGAATCTCCCCCATGCTGTTGTATCGGCAGGTTTTGTTGAAGGAGTTGAAATTTCAACGTTTTCCTCATCAACAGCTAACTTGCTATTTATCTCTGTTGTGTTATTTTCGTCAGAAACGTTCATTTTTTCGTCCTGAGGCGTTTTGGTTGCTTGGACAGCCTCTTGTGCGAGTACTTCCGTTTTCTCTTGTTTTGGTGTCGTTTGGGCGGCTATAATGCTGCCTAAATCCAACGGACTTGTATTTGATTCTTTCTTTGACATGATATTTCCTTTATTTTTTGTTATTTATCTATCTCTTGAAGGAGTCCTTCAAAACTGTGGTCAATGGCTTTCTTTTGATAATAATCGAGAGGATAAAGCGTGGAATAACGCTGTACGGCCACACCCTCCTTGATACGAGGGGCAACATAGCCGACTTTACCTAAAATGTCGATAGTTTTCTTTCGGGCTTCCAACTCGCTCTGCTTGCCGACACCTGTCTTTATGCGATTTGGTGCAAACAATAGTTTTGAAGATGTTGACAGTTGACGGATGCCATTGATGAACAATCCGGTTGCATCAACACTATCATCGTCATAGGTAAGAGGGATGATGACGTGAGTGGTACTTTCGAAAATAGGCTTGAGAGCCTCGGCTTCGAAATTTCCAGGGCAATCTACTAAAATGTAGCCATCAACTTCCTTCATCTTCTCCATGATTGCTGAAACATCCTCTGCTTTGCGAGAAGGTAGAGCGATAATCTGGAAAGGCTGTTTGGCATTGGGTTCATTCTGAATTTCTCTTTGGCGATGACGAAACAATGACTGTTGAATGTCCGCATCAATGACAGCGACAGCCTTGCCAAGTTCGTTGAGGTATGATGCAAACATTGCGCAGATGGAAGTCTTGCCTACTCCACCTTTCAAGTTTGCGAATGCTATAATTCTGTTTGCCATAATTCTTCTTGTTTTAAAATTCTGCTGCAAAGATAATCATTTTATCATTAAATCACAAAAATATTTATTTTATTTAACGATAAAGTGATATATCATAAATGTGATAATATGTTTTTGTGTTTTATTGTTATATTGTTTTTATGTTTTATAACTAAAGTGATTTTAATATTTTGTTATATTGTGATAAATCGTAAAAGTGATTTTATGAGTTTTATATTTTAGGGTGTTTGCTTTTGTATTCAATTATATTTGCTAGATAATGTCATTATTTAGTAATAGCATATAGTTGTGGTTTAAGTTTTCTATATATACTTATATTATAGAGTATTATAAATGCTTATATTGTGTTTTAATGATAAATCATTTAATCGTAAAATCATTTTTATAATTTCGTTTAAGGTTATATATTGTTCTGTTCTTGTTTATATATATTTAACTTTACTGCGGATAATATTCTATAATATTTTAGTCCTAATCTTGTTGTTTTTTTGTAACTTTGCACACGTAATACTAATGATAATTTTAATTAGATATGAATAGAAAATTAGAAGATATTCAGAATGTTTCTTCTGCTATTTTTGGCGAAGATAATGTTGATATAAGCATTGATAAAGATGTTTATATTATAACTATTAGTGGCACAATACTTCTGTCGCAACTTGAAGAGTTATCGAAAGCTTTGAATGTTAGCTTACTTCTAAATGGACGAAGTCCTCGAATAGACAGAAAATATGAGTGCTCTAGAATAGATGTTGTTATACCTACTTAATAGGGGGGCATGAAGCTCATGCAGAATTAAAGAACTTATTGAAAGGCAAGAATATCCAGTCATTCGTGAAGGATCTTTGTCTTCATGCTTATCCCTGGACGGGCAAAGAACATTGGCAACCTGGCATGATGTAGACAAATATCATGATTCCGTGATATTTTGTTCATCAAACCATGATAATATCATGATTTCGTGATATTGATATCATTGTTTTAGCGGTAGAGATAGGGTTGGCCATCTTGTTCAACGTGAAGTCTGGCCAGAGGTGGATAGATGAATTAAAAACTATAAGTTATGATTCAAGAACGTAAGATAGCATTATTAATAGATGCCGAGAATATCCCACATCATCGTATGGAACAGGTGATGAAGGAAGTAAGGAACAATCAGGATGATTTGATTACTGTCAAGCGTATATACGCAGATTGGACCAAGCCCAATCTTTCCGCATGGAAGGCGGTGCTTCAAAAGTATGCCTTCCTTCCCATTCAGCAATATTCGTTTGTTTCCGGCAAAAACTCATCCGATTTTGCCCTGGTGATTGATGCCATGGATTTGCTGTATCAGAACGATATTGATGTGTTCTATATTGTGTCTAGTGACAGTGATTTCACTAGACTGGCCATGCGTATCAGGGAATCCGGAAAGATCGTGATAGGAATGGGAGAAAAAAACACACTAAAATCTTTCGTTATGGCTTGCAATGACTATATCTTCTTTGAAGGAAAGCAGGATACTTCAGATTCTGTAGTTTCTCTCTCCAGTTCTATCAGTACTGATAGAGAGAAGAAGGTATACACTCCTCAGCAGAAGACTCCTGAAATCAACAGAAAAATAATTGCTTTGATTAAGCAGGTGGTGAGTGAGGCCGCAGAGAGTGATGGATGGGCACAAATTAGCAGTGTATCTAATAGGCTTCTTAACAAACAGCCAGGCTTTCATATAAAAGACTATGGCTACAGCAAGTTTATCAAGCTTATTGAGGCGTGTGAGAGTTCGTTTCTTATTGACAGGAAACATCTGATAAAAAAGAAAACAAAGACGATAAAGAGATTGTGCTTAAAGAATAAATGAACTGGTGATATTTCATTCATTAAAACATGATAATATAGATAGTGTAACACATTCAAAAGTGCATAAATACAAATACAGATAGAATGTGTTACATTATCATACTTGCAGACAAGTTAGAGAGAACTTTTGCTTGTTCTCTAACTCGCAATTTGATATTGTATATTTCTCTAATATTCTCTTGATAAGGAACCCGGAATTTTGTTGTAGAGTTCCCATATCAATTTTGAATACTTTTCCTTTTCTTCATTACTAGTTCCGAAGAACTGTACATAAAATAAAGCATCTTTGATACCGGGATTCTCGATGATGAAGTCTATCAATTCTTTTATATCTTTCTTGTAGAGCTTCGGAACTCTGATAGTTGTTGTTTCTGTATGCATGAGATTCTTATGTTTCGATTTACGACCTGCGCCCTCACGCTTTCCACCTCTAGCATCTTTAATATCTACTTCTTTGCTGGGCAAGTTGTAGTCTTTTTCTACAAACATATAATCTCCACACACGCACAGCTCTTCCAGTTCATACTTTGTGTACGAAGTCAATCCGTTCTTTTTCGCCTGAAGCTCAAAAACACGGTTGTAACTATCTAGCTTCTCTTTAAATTCTTGGTCGTTCTTGGTCAGAACGTCATAACCGTGCTTGTGCAACAACTCTACGAATTCTCTTGTCTCGTCAAAAAGAAGATGGCGTCTTGTGGATAAACACTCGACACATGAGTTACCGCCTACCTTAACCAGGTTGCATACAAATTCTGTTGCTTCTATAGCTTCTATTGTTTTATGTTTCATACTCTTATATTTTGATTGCGTAACATATTCATTTGTTATAGTGCAAAGATACTACAAATTTTCGTATTGCTCGAACCCTTACTACGAAAAAACGTATTGCCAGGTAAGATTTAACATTTGGGCACAAAAAAGCCCCCGATGCGTCACGCACCAGGGGCTTAAAGAGTTCATTTTAATTACTTTATGAAAACACAACCATCAAAAGACGGCTGCTTGTAAATCTGCTTTAATATTGCCCATACAGGCGTTGAGCCGTTGGTATGTTTTCTCTCCAGCGGTCTTGACTCCACTTACATACTGGCGCATGAGCGATGGGTTGATGCCTGCACGTCTGGCAATCTCGGTAGCGTTGAGAAAGGAGAACTCCTTGAAGAAAGCTTGCACGTCGTACTTATATGTAAACGTCAAGTCTTGCAAGTCCTTGTTGTTAGGGTCATCTTCCCTACATTCCTGAAGAGCCTTCATGAAGTCGGCCTTGGCTTCCTCAGCGGTCGCACCATCGCCATCTATGACACCATAATTACCCAATGGCTCATCATTGTAACAAGAGTATCCGCCATCACCATATTCTAAAATCAGCACTACATTCTTTGCCATATATCTTATTTGTTTAAATTCCCTACAAAAAGAGTTCTCCACACGTCTATCACCACAACACGCTCAATTGCAAGGTTAAGGGCAGTTGCCCGGACTATTGTCCGAGCAACGTCTTTTTAATGCGTCTAAGCAACCCTGTCTTAACCTCATGGCTACCATGTCTTGGAATTCTGATTTTCATCCCATTCTTGGGATTGAACCATTCATCGTGCTCGGCACCATGTCGAGTGATAAAGCATCCCGCTTTAGTCAACTCATTGTACAATTGATTGTGTTTCATTGTTGTAATTAAACATGTAAAAGAACTCTTTGTCTGAATGACACTGCAAAGGTAGCTAAAAAGCTATAAAATACCAAATATTTAGGTAGCTTTTCCGCTACGTTAACTAAACTTTAACATTTGGGAGCAAAAAAACATCTATTCTTCACGCACGGATGGATCCAAACTAAAAAAAACTTATACAAAAGGGGTAGAGATTTATCCCTACCCCACCTCTTGTTTTGGCGATTTTTCAAGAATCTCGACGAACATAGAATAAGTTCTGTGAACGCCTGCGTTTACTTGGCTGCAAAGATACTTGTTTTCTTTGAATTGAGCAAACTATTCGTCATATTTTTTAAGAGCCTCGCTCATGCGCTGCTCCAGGTCTCGCAAGCCAGGAACCTCGACCATTGCCAGCAGATGGCGAGTTTGGTTGCGTACATACGCCACGCATTTATGAAGCAAAATAGCTTGCTTGGCCAGCTTATCGTTCTTACGCCTAACAGCCTCTAGCTGCATCGCCTTATCCTTCAAAGAAGGCATCTTTTTGAGTTCCTTCTTTGCTTTCTTCAGCTCCGCTCCTTGCTTTTCCAGGGCTGCAGAAAGTTCTTCCACTTCCTTGCGAAGCTCCATATTTTCTTCAACCTTGCGGTCGTAGTCCTTAACGATGAACATCATCTGATGCTCGAAAGGTATATCGTCATTCATTCTTTCCATAACTTTTCCTTTTGTTATGCAAAGGTAATCATAATTTTGCAGATGGCAAAACTATTAGGTTTTGCAATTGTTAATTTCAAAGGTATTTCGCATTTGTGCTGTTATTCTTGAATTAATATATTACTTTTGCAAACAGTAACAACAAGTAAAGATTCTGTACAAATGCGCTTGCGCATGAGAGGGGAATGTACTACATCTCTGTAGCCTAATACTAGGTTTTCGAAAAAAACCTATGAACCCCCCAAAAACGTTTAGTAAAACGTTTTGACATTCGTGCGGCAAGCCGTGGGGGTATTAGGCTCAGGGAATACTTCCCTAAGAACATTTCTTTTAAAAAAAATAATTATGAGCGGAGCTAAAAATGTTATAGACATGAGACCCAGTAAAGGGTTCTCGCCTTCACAAGGCAACGAACACCTTCGCCGTTTAGATGATTGCGAAAGGGCGCAGAAAGCCCGATGGAATTATGATCCTTCAAGAGAACATCTAAACTTCGAAGTGGGTAAAGGTGGGGTAGTGACAGAAGTAAATAAGTTCAAAACCATCAACCAGAGAATACAGGAAAATTTGGATTCACGTGGCATTGTAAACCCTAACAAAAAATACATTGACCAGGGACTGGATCCAAAGTACAGGACTGTCGCAAACTTTATCTTGGGTGGCAACCGAGAGGTAATGAGAAACCTGGCTTTTGGTAATCAGAAGGTGGATTGGGAACATGGAGCGGACAATTCAAACTTGAAGAGAATGCCGGAAATTGAAGCATGGGCAAAGGATGCTTATGCCTTCATGTGTAAAAAATTCGGAGAACAGAACATAGCTGCTTTTGTCGTTCATCTGGACGAAGCGAACCCACACGTACATTGTACGGTTTTGCCTCTTACAGAGAAAAATAGGTTCTCTTTCGTTAAGACATTTATGAACGGCATAAACACTAGAGAGGCTTTATCAGAATATATGGATAACCTTCATACCGAATATGCAGAAGAGGTAGGTTTGAAGTATGGTATGGAGAGAGGGGATAGCATCAAGGAAACCGGTGCAGTTCATCGTACCACCGAAGAGTATCGCAGAAAACTCTGGAAGGATGCTCAGGAGAAGGAAGAAGAGGTTCGAGAAAACGCCAAAACCATCGAACAGCAAAATTCAACGATTACCAATCAGCGTGGAATTATTGCTTCACTCAACAGAGAAATCAAGCACTCTGCTGCTCGTCTGAAGGCTTTGGCTACGATGATCAAGAACCTTGAAACTCATAAGGCAGACCTGGAACTGGAGATTAAAAAGCTCAATAGAGACCTTGCTGCAGGAAAGATTTCTAAGGAAGAGGCAGACCGCAAACTTTCACAAATCAATGCCGAAATTAAGAAAACAGAAGAGAAAATACTTGACAAGACAGATAAACTGAAAATTGCAGAAAGCAAGCTCCATGATGCGGAACAACGGAAGGCAGAATTGGAAGCAAAAGCCCATGAAGCCGAACAGAAAACTGCTTTGGCTGTAGAAAAAACGGCAAAGGCAGAAGGTAAATATCAGGAGATTAAATCCAAATATAAGGAGGTCGCTCCGGCTGTAAATGCTCAAACTGTTCATGAAATGGAAACACTGGGTTATCATTTGTCAGCTCTTGATATGAGGAGCAGACTATCGAAATTTGATGCCCTAAAAGATACTCTTTCGTATGAGCAGAGAGCTTTTTTGGACACCACCGTAGGTAGCATTTTCGATGGTTCTGTGATTGAAAATATGGCAGAAAGTGCGGCAGAGATTTGTTCTATAGCGTCCCAATTGTATTTGGGATATCTGGATGCAGCTACAAGAATTGCGCAGAGCAGCGGTGGCGGTGGAGGGCCAGGAACCGGATGGGGTAAACGAGACGATGAAGATGATCTTGACTTCAGGAGAAGATGCTTCGGCATGGCTATGAAGATGATGAAACCAGGGCAGAAGCAAAATATAGTTATTAAAGGAAGAAGACGTTAGTCTTTTTAGTTCTAGATATCTTTTTTGGAAGGACTTGGTTTGTGGCCAGTCCTTCCATTATTTAAATAGGTTTGTAGTCTTTGCATTGAAGAGCTATTGAGCAAGTTGCACACGTTGTATCGCATGCAGCTATGTCCGTAACGATGTAGGCTCCTGTTTTGCGGCTGCCATCACGTTTGATCAATCCGGCAGAAGTGAGACTGGCAAGTCCGTATGCGGCTGTTCTTTGAGAATAGTCAAGTTCTGATACTATATCTTGAAGTTGCTTGCCGTTCTTGGATTCACGTATTTTCCAGAACACTTCCTGTGCTTTTGGCGGTTGTGCCATGAGGCGTTGACGTATATCCTCATTGAGTACAGTAGATTTTTCTGCTAGTTCTACAGCTCGTTTCTCTCGAAACTCCTGACGTGCCAGGAAGGCAGCTTTTCGTGCAGCTTTTTCCTCATCAGAAAGACGCTTATTGTTCTCTTCTTTTAATGTGCAATTTTCTTGCGTATTATTTGGCAGTACATCATGTTGTTGCGTGTAGTTGTCTTTTAATATGCAATTTTCTTGCATGTTATTCTCTGAAGAAGTTGGTAGTTCTTCTGGAGTGAAGAAAATAGTCTTTGCATCTTTGAAGGCGTAGTTATAAACTGCATTTTGCAATACCAGGTTTTGTTTCTCTACGGTTACTTCTGAGCGTTTTGGCCACCTACAGATAGTTCCTGTATCCAACTGAACAATACCAATTTTTGAAATGGTTTCCGGATGGTCCGCATTTATCTGATCAACCTTACTTTGCGCATCATCGGCAAGGTCTGCAGGAACTGCAACGAACAGAAAATCTGTCCACCCCAGGTACTTATAAAGTTTGTCGTCAGACATGAGATCTCCTTTTTCTCCCTTTATTTCCAGAGCCACCGTAAAGCATTGGCCTTGGTTGAGCGACCGATAACCAGGCTTAACGAACAGAACAACATCAGGGATTAGCTGCTGCTTCTTGTCAAGCCCCAAGCGTGTCTTCTCGCCTGTGTCCTGACGCAAGCGGAACTCTTCGAAAATCTTATATTCTAATCCTTCAGCTGGAATGAACTCTGACCATTCATATACGTAGTGACACAAGTCAACAACGAATGCTTGCATGTTCTTACTAGCAAGTTGCTTCTTTAAATCTGCATGAGCTTTCATGATAACTCCTTTCTTTATAGAATAAATGTTTATATCAAATTAGGAAATGTGCCTCGTAAGGCTCTTTTTCTGCTAACATGGAATTTTTTGCTTATTTCCTTGTCTGATAGGTTGTTTGCCTGCAACAATGCTATAGCCTTATCAATTTCTTCGAAATAGGAGAATGCTGGAGTACCGCTGCTGGTTCCATCGAAAAACTCGTCACAGATGCAATCCAAGGCTAAATCTAAAATATCATCCGCAAACTCTATCTTTACGCCATCAGGGAAAGTACTATCGTTCATTATTTTGTCGTATGGATCACCAAATATTGATATGCTGATAGTTTCCCCGATGTGGCTGCGCCACTTTTCGCATTCTTCGTTATCCCAGCACTCGTAAGGAAGGTATGGTGCTTTTTCCTCCCATTCCTCATTGCTGGTGTTCTCAACCATTTTAATAACGTGTTCTGCAATCTCTTGTGTAAGCGTAACAAAACATCTTTTATATTCCTTGGTATCAAACCCCTTATCTAGCATTTCGCCAATAAGTTGTAATGATAGCTTGTTTTCCGTATTCCTTTTCATATTTTCCGATTTATATTTTTGTCGCAAAGTTACGGAAAATGCACCTAACATGCAAATTATTTGCATGTTATTTATATGGCTTTATATATATTTAACTTGCAAGCATTTTGCAGGTTATTATTTGCGTCGGCGATGTGGTTTGTAGTTTGAGTGATGAAGTAGGAATGAAGAGTTAAGGCTGTCCACAACAAACGTGATGTGTGGAGGCGCAGGGCCTGGAGATTCCGGTTTCAGTTAAGGTGGGAATATTGGAAATCACAGTTTGTGATATCCAATGTATTAATAAAATCGAGAGGTGGTGAAAAATTTCCACTACCTCCCTCTCAACTTTACCAATAGCTTACTGCAGCAAACTGAAAATACTTATAAATCTTCTCCGTTTGGTTTATTGTATTCGTTATCGTAGAAAATAAAAATACTATAACTGTCATAACTATTTCTAGCTATTTTAAACCACACATGTTTTCCCATTTTTCCTATTAGATTACCAAATTCAAACATTACCTTGCAATAGTCTTCAATATTTTCAACTGTCGCATTAGGAACTTCCTTTAACAAAGAAAGTTTAAATTGTTCTTTCCATTTTATACTATCAACTTCTATACGTTTTTTTTGGTAAAAATTAGCTTCATATTCTTTCTTGCGAATAGACATTTCGTAGTTTATATCTTCACTCTCGTCAATTGTCGGATCATATTCCTCCACATTGTCATATTTTGCAGAGTTCTTAAATTGTCCGACCAAGTAGTTAAACTGTGTTCTAATTTGTGCTTCTGAATATGGAGTTTTGTTTACTACGGCAACCCTCCATACTTTACCTTTATTTGCCACAATAGACAAATATACATCTTGTCCATTAAACTGACCACTTAACATATTGGAATCTTGTTTGAATCCTTTTGCTATGAGTTTTTGCTTCATACTTGAAACAGTTCCGTCAACTGGGATGCCCAGGAACGTTGTTACATCCGATTTCATAGCTTCAGCATATGCCTCTGACACTTCTTTAGTAGATAAATTCTGTGCTTCTACCGAAAAAGAAAACATTGCTACAATTAGCATTATAAATATTCTTTTCATAAATTTGATTTTTTGTTTATATTAATGTAATTATGATTTGCGAGTGCAAAAGTAAGGCTTTTTATCTACACATTATATATAAACACGATATACCTTTGAAATTAACATTTGCAAAAGGTATGATTCTATCAAGAAGCGATTCTTCCTATATTTCCAACAAATTACTAAAAGCCTTCTTATTTGTTGTTTAGAGTCCTTGACTCTTTTCTATTCGCCACACTATCGATATGTACCAATTTCCCTTAATTTTGTCGCCCCCTAATAACGTGCAAAAACATTGCATGTTATTAGGGGGCGTTATATGAGTTCCAAAGTGCCTTCTTCTTTTGCTGATGTAAGCGATGTTGCTTTGACTTTTGCATCCTTGTATTTACTGGAGATGTGTGTTCTGATTAATGGGTATAAGATGAAGTTCTTACACGACAAATCTCCTATCTTACCTATAAAACACTCATCATCTTCCCCAATATTTCTAGTTAAGTTGTTGCAAACAATACAAGGACATACTTTTCTGTTTTCTGACAAACATTTAAGAACGGCAAACTCTTCAGCCTCTCTATCTTTATCGAATTTTGATATGAATTCGATTTTATAAGTTGCATAGGCCGGATGCCTATTGTATTTTTCTCTTGAAACCTCTGCAGGTTCTTGCCAAATGCGGTGGAGTGTTCTTTGGTACCCCCATGCTTTGGTATGGACCACAGTTTGCAAACCCCTTTTTGTTCATCCACGTAAGGTTTGACTTGCAATCAAAACAAGTGCGTTCAGAAGGGTCACGGAACGCCTCCAGTTCGTCATATCTCTCACGCTCCAGCTTGCGCTTGGCATCAGCCTCCATGACTCGCTTGCGAAGCTCCATACGATCTCTTGCTGCTTTGAGAAGTCGCTGGTGTTCTTCTTTCCTTTGTACTAAGACATCCGGCTTGCATATACGGAATTGTCTTCCACTGTTCTCGATGAGTATAGGTGTCTCAGAATATTTCGCCCTAACACCACAACAGTTTTTGAAGACAGGACACTTTTTGCACTCATTGTAGTCCACTACTCGAATGTTCTTGCCTGCCCTGGTATATCTTTCCTCGATCTCCCCAAAATAGTTCTCGTTGTTCACCCATTTTCTGTTTTCTTTGGAGTTTAGCAAGAAATCGGAGAGAGTTTCCAGTTTTTGGTCGGACAGGTCTATTTCTAAGCAGGACAGGTTATTGTAGTCAATGGCCTTGTTATGCTGCACCTTGTACTTGAAAATGAGCTCTATGAGATATTGCTTGCCCTCCTTGGTCGTTGCGATGATGTCTGGCTGCTTGTCTTTGCGCTCATACCTGCCATTTATCTTCACGTCAACAAATTCAAGGTCTGTCTCCTTGAATATCCCATAATACGAAGGAACATGAATGCGTTTTCTCTCCGAAACGATTTGTTCGGCCAACTTGTACATGATGACCATATAGCAAATCTCCAAGGTCGCCTTTCGGGTCTCACTATGGTGGGCGAAATGGTGTGCCCTTTCCATTCCATGCCTTGCAAGCAGTTGCTCCTTGCAGTTAGGGCAAATGCAGTTACAGGCCAAGCCATTAGGTACATCGTCTATATATACCATCCTGCCTGTCCTATCCTGAGCCCATGAGAAAACGAAGTCTAATGCCATACTTATTTTCGTTTTTGTTATATAATCTATTTACTTATGAATCGAATATTCACAGATAAGGATGTCTGTTGCCGTTAAAATGTTGCATTGCATTACCAAATTAATTCTGCTCTTCTTCATCATCAAGGTTCTCTTGCTCCTGCTCATTTTCCTTGATATCTTCAATATTGCTATCGCAAACATCGATGATGTCCTGGAGCTTCTGTTTGTCCTCGGTCTGGTCAAGCTTCTCCTCTGCCATAGCCTTGATTGCCTCGAACTCTTCTAGAGAGAACTCGTTATATATCCTCGTTCCCTTCTTGCGAGCAGAAATCGTTACTTCGTAGCCATCTTCGCAGTTCATACTAAAGGAAGTAATAGCTGCATTGGAGTCCTTGCACATCTGAAGTAAGTACTTTGCTACTCCTTCCTCATCCTTGGATGGAGTACAATCTATCTTGTTTTGATTCTGTTTCATTGTCGTTTTACTTTAAATGTTAATATCTAACCACAGCCACTTTCAAGCCTCGTTTAGTTGCTGTGTCTATCATGTTCTTTGTAACTCGGCATCTATATTGCACTGATTTGTTGTTGTGATGGCCTTGAAAGTGGGGCTGGTGGAGTTGAAAACTTACAAGCTGTTCTTAAGGCTTTCCGAACACGTTCATTTTTTGAAAAGAAGATAAAACTTTCTATAGAGCTATGTGTGTAGCCATTCCAATAATTTGCTTTATTGGAGTTGTTTCTAGATAATATCTTTCTTGCTAATCTTAGTTTCATTTGCTATATTGTTAATATCTATTATCAGCTTGTTAGCTGCATCTACTTCTGCTTGACTCATTGTCGGGATTTACCTTTCTGTTTGACTTACTTAAATATGGCTTTCTGCTTGGCTCTAAGCCTTCCATGCGGAGATATCGATATACCGTTGACTTGGACTTTATATTTAGTTGACTTTGTATATCGTCTATTCCCATGCCTTTGGCATATAGCATAGCAGCAGCTCTAGCCCTTTTGTTGCGCTTAAGCTTCGGTCTTCCCATTTTCTTGCCTCTCGCCATCGCTGCTTTTCTTCCGGCTTGGGTTCTTTCTATTATTAAATCTCGTTCGAACTCTGCTAGGCTTGCGAAGATGTGCATCATCAGTTTTCCTGAAGTACTGGATGTGTCGATATTATCTTTGAGAGACATAATCTCTACACCTTTTTCGTGCAACTCTGAAATGATGTTTAGCAAATCGCTTAAAGAACGTCCTAGGCGGTCGAATTTATACACGACTAGTATGTCTCCCTTTCGAAGATATTTAATCGCTTCTGCTAGCTTTAAACGGGCTTTTATGCCGCTTTTGTGCTCGGAATACACCTTCTCGCAACCAGCTTTTTCTAATTCTGCCAATTGTAAGTCCAAATTCTGGTCTTTTGTGGAGACCCTTGCATATCCGATTCTTGCCATACTTGTATTTCTATTTAATTTCGATTGCAAAGATACAAAAAATCGAAATAACCACCAAACTTTTTGACGGCTATTTCGAGATTATTTTTTATAGTTCGATTATATTTTAATTTTATCGAACTACATCTTTGCATCGATATTACTAATACTAATACATGTATTGGTCTATTAATTGAATGAAAGACAATAAGTCTTTTCTATCTTCTGCTAGTTTGATTTCTGCTTTAACAAGTGTTGGTACTCCGTTTTCGTCTTGGTCCCATGGTGGCGACATTAGAGCAACGTTGTAGTCGAAAGAAGACTGTTTGAGCCTGACAAGAATGTCGTCAAGGCATTCTATTCTCTTACGAGCAGCTTCTTTTGCGGCATTAATTTCTTCTTTAGAGGCATAAAGCTTCAGAAGTGTATTGTTTGAGGCGTGCAAGGTTTGCACATCGTTGAGCAAAAGAACTGAAGGTGCAACAATCCTGTCTAGATCCGTCCAGACATGTTTCTTCTCTTTGACATATTGCCGAAGTTGGTTCGCGGTTGGAAGTTTAAAAGTTTCTTTTAAAACTCCATCTGATTTTTTCTTTTTTTCTTCATTCATCGCTATTTCTTTTTAAGAACGTCTTTTGCTAATGCACTTCTTAGAACTTTAACTGTTCCATCTTGGCTAGATTTGCGATATTCTGGGTTGGTTGTTATTCGAAGAATCTTATCTTTTACTTCTTCAACTTTAATAACGCTCATTCTAGATAGTGCATTAACAATTTCTCCCCTGAAGTCTGGGTCGTTAGAAAACCATTTTTTCAGGGTGAGGTCTATCATCATAATGTTGGAATCGTTTTGCTTAGCCTTTTCTGTATTTGATGAATACTCTACTTGGTTCTGTTTGCCCTGTGACTCAAGAGAATCGAGGAAGCTTAGCTGTACAGGATTATTGCTATGTTGCTCCTCTATAGTTTTCTTTTCTTTGTAGGCATTAACATTTGCCGGATGCCCTTTGAAGCCTATAGAAAAATACCATCTGTCAGGATAGCGTTCTCCGCTAAATGATTCAGCTTCTGTATATTCGAAGTAGCAATCGCAAAAGCCTGCTTCGTACTTTTCTTTTAGCTCCTTGTATGCTTTCTCTATCACAGCAGTGCGAAATTGACTGTGATTAGGGTATTTTGGCTTTCTCTTGCCGTCTTTTTCTGTATATACCTGGAAAGTTTCTCTAATTTCTTCTTCTGTCATGTAAAAAGAGTAATTGTCATGTTTCTCAGCCTTGCATTTTATGTAGAAACGTTGAGTGTAAGGGTTCTTTAGTTCGAATAAAGAATATACATCGAATTGCGTGAACTTACCTGACAGATTGAGCAAATAGGGTATTATCTTTTTCGAAAACTCAATTTCGAAAGTCTTTGTAGTTGGGTTGTATTCGGCAGAACTGATCCAGTTTACATATATCCAGTTTTTGCCCTTGAAACTTTCTGGAATATCGCAACGTTTTTCGGCTAAAGCCTGTAATGCCGCTTTTAACTCTGGAAGATGGTTTCTCTTTCCTGCATTCTTTGATCCGAGGCATTCTAATAATCGAGTTTCTGTTAGCGTTACAATCTCACTTCTAATGTCATTCGTGTTGTATGCGTGGATAGATGTGCCATCATCTAATTTTTGGATGGGGTATTTTTCCTGTAAAGCACGGACAGCCTGGTATAGAACGTTACGCTCATACCTCTTAAAAGAATCCTTTTCGTTTGCAATGCGATTGTCTTGCTGAACGATATATGACTTTTTTCCTTTGTTTTTTTTCATCTTCCCGAAATGTTTGTACTATTAAAAAACGATGCAAAAATACGAAAATGAAACGATAAAACAAAAAGTTTCAGTTTTATTTTTTCTTATTTAACAATAGAGCTTGTAGGAAAAGTAAAAAAGTTAAAATATAGTGGTTTTGGTTAATGTTTTTGCCTTTTTTGTAGAGAAAGGAGTTTCTTCCCGAAAAGTTTCAGTTTCTTCCCGAAAAGTTTCAGTTTCTTCCCGA